>Ga0325411_1003243_pt1 | contig 18339 bp, 10 predicted proteins | sample PopdelMetagenome_13_FD_206181 | JGI IMG/M metagenome (GOLD analysis project Ga0325411, IMG submission 206181) | Populus deltoides microbial communities from Bellville, Georgia, United States - Xylem-PdIQD-R4 | ecosystem: Host-associated > Plants > Phyllosphere > Stem > Wood/Secondary xylem...
AATTAGGAGTCGAAATTTTAATTGAAATTGTCTGACGTATCATCCGTTTCACTAATTATTCAATGAGTTTGATTTTCTTCTTTTCATTTACCGTGGCCTTTTAAATCCTTCTTGTTTTCAATATATTTAAGCACCAAGTTCTCAGCCATCTGCTTCTCAGGTTGGTGATGACGAATTTGGCTTCATGCTGGCTGATGTTTTGAAACAAAATAGTGTTGACAACTCTGGCATGCGTTTTGATCCGAATGCAAGGACTGCACTGGCAATCGTGAAGCTGAGAGCTGAAGGTGAGCGTGAATTCATGTTTTCCGCAACCACAGTGCTGATATGGTTGTTCAAGAACAGAACTTGATTAAAAAAACAAAAGGTGTTCACATTCCTTGTAGAAGCATATTGGAAACAGGAATTTTCAAGATCGTTGATCTAGTAACTGTTCTGGGATTTTAGACAAGCTTTTGTTGTCAATCTTTCTTAAATTGTTATGTTGATTTTGGCATGTTGCTTAAACCTAAGGGTCACAATTTATCACTTCAGTATCTTGCAGGTCTGCTGCTATAGGCTGTTAGCCTGTATAAGTTGATAAACCATTTGCTCTTTCTTAAATTGTTTTGCAGGGAAAAATATTTCACTATGTATCTATTAGTTTGATTGAGGAGCCTTGGAAGTCATCTCATCTTGCTGCCTTGGACATTGCTAATAAGAAGGCTGGTTGTCTCCTCTGTTATGACCCAAATTTGAGACTGCCACTATGGCCATCTGAAGAAGCTGCGGAAAGGAATCGTGAGCATATGGAATGAAGCTGACATTATAAACGTGCATGTTTGAACAAATTGAGATTTCGATATGAAATATCATCTTTCATATCATGAAAGTGAATAATATAGTGGAACTGTGCTCATTTAAATTTGCAGATAAGTGAGAGGAGGAAATTGAATTCTTGACTGGAGGTGCTGATCCGCAGGACGACAATGTAGTGTTAGAGAAGTTTTTCCACCCCAATTTTAGGCTTTGCTTGTCACTGAAGGCGCAGATGGCTGCAGATACTATACAAAGGTTAGAATTTATGCCGATGTTAAGGATAATTTACGCTCTCATTTGGTCTAAAACTCTTGATTCTCGGAAAGAATGCCAGCGGGGTGTTTACTTTTGCTTCAGGAGACCGTGTAAATTAATTTCACATGTTTAGTCAAAGCAGAACGACATTCAGTTCCTTCTCTTTATGCCTAGCTGCACGAACTAATTAATTACTTCTTTTCTGAACTTCAAGCTGGAATTCAAGGGCAAGGTTTCTGGTATTAAAGTCCATGCTGTTCATACAACTGGTGCTGGTGATTCCTTTGTGTGGGTGGAAGACAGAATATCTTTGCTGCAGACCTAGATCTAACTGTAAAATTTTTATAGAAGTTGGTTAAAACTTACAAGTAGGCTGTTTTGAAGAACTTAAACCCTTCCAATTGGTTCTAAATGCAAACATTAACACACCAGTTTGAAATTTTCCAAACCCACCCTGCATGTTGCGTTTCGAAAATACATTTGTCATGGAAAGGTTTTAGTGTTTTCGGGATTATTTTGACGTATAGATATACAAAATAAAAAGAATTTGAAAAAAAAATTATTTTAATACATTTTTCAAGAAAAAATTACTTTTAACAAAATAAATTACTTTTAACAAAATTCACACACTCCAATATTGTTTATGCAAGCATGGCACACATGTTAGCCATTGCCATGTCGTAGGTAGAATAACTTTGGTTCCCATAACTTGTCAAGAAAGCTATAGAATTCGATCATATATGTTGGCGCATGCGTACGGGTGTGTTTTAGTTTATATGCACAATTTGTTTTTTTAATTTCATGCTGGACAATCCTCCCTTGAGGAACTACATCTATATATTTCCTATTCCTCGTACTGGTTCTGTTAACAAAATGATTTAATAGTGTCCTAAAATGCCCAGAATCAAATGTTAATTACTACAAGAATGAAGTGCCTGAGGGATGAGTATCATCATCCCATCAAGTAACCGAATATGTCTGAACAAAATGCAGACACAATTAATGATCATGATGTCTAATGGGCATCTACACCCATTAGCGAACACATTTGAAGAAAATCGGCGGCAGATAAATGCACAGAGGAAGTCTAATGATATGCAATAAATATATATATCAGTATACAATTTTAGTTAATCTCCTTCATGGTAGGCTGCTAGCTTTTTTAACAGACAGCATATAAATTGCTCTTAGAATAATAATATTGCCGTGGTTGTTGCTTGCGCAAATGCAATAAAGTTAAAGTCTAAGAATATTTATGAATATGAGAATAGGTTGGTCTCACAATAAGATGGCGTTCACCACTAGTTTCGTAGAGGGAGGCGCCTTGTTCTTGTTTCTGGTAGTCCAATGAACAATTCGGTCTCCACATCCGAAATTGAACTGCCATCTCTCTGTTCTTCACAGGGTAAATTCTCTGTGTGTTCCCTTGAGAGTACTCGCCATGGCTGGACGCCAGACTGAAAAGGAAAAATTATATATATATTGCTATATAAACAAGTTTGTTGTTTATAAATACTTTGAAAAAGAAGATCAACCCCCACAATGAAACCCCTGAGTTTGTGCTAATTAATTTGGCAAACAATTTCCGGAGGAAAAAATTTCGTAGAATTTACCTGTATTTGTTACAAGTTGTCGATTCAAATTAATTGGGACTAAATTGTAAACAAAGTATGACGAGTTTACGCTGTAGGTAAACACTTTATTATTTATAATTCAATCCAATTGGGTTGAATTGATGGAAATGTGACGAATACAATTTGACTCCTCTTGTTTTTTTTTTCATAAAGGAGCTTGTTTCTCAAAGTGAGATTTTCCAAATCATTTTCATGTGGAGGATGGTCATAGGTCCAGGCAAGAACGTAGTCTCTCATAAATGAAATTCCATGATAAAAGAGTAAGGTTATGCCAGCAAATCGAATTTTTTCAAAACTTCCATGAAGTTCAAATTCTTCTCCATCCTAGAATTGTTAGAAATAATTAGATATGCATTCAACATCGAAACCAATATAGCCCAACAACAACAAGATTAGAGATAACGGCTTAGTTAAAGCTACCGAGAAAGGGTAATAAGACATGCAACTGCTGATGACGATGACAGCAAAATGAGAAATAATTGAAGTTCATGGCCAAAAAATATAGTAGCGACTACAAGTATAAATTTTTTCACCTTGTTAGACAGCCTTGCATTTTCAGCTGTCAGTTGCTTCTCCTGAAACATACGAATAGGACATGGAACATAAAGTTAGCAATTTGCCGAACACTCTTCAAAAAATCTTATTTACTACGTCACCATATATGTTTGCAAGGAATTCTTCGGGGAAGAGAAGAAAAGATGCCAAGTACCCTTACTGAAACATAATTTGGATTCACAGAAATTCAACTTCTCCACAGCCTTTGAATTCTTTTTTCACTAGTTCTTGGCATAAAAATGAAGTGATTATATACCTTTTGTTTTAGTTGCTCAATCTGTTCTCTGAAAACCTGATTCTGAGCATAGGCAAAGAACGAGAATGTTAGCTAGGTTATCAGCTGAATAAGACTTGAAGCAAAGAAGTGGTAATGATGTTTATGGCCAAACCTTTCTAGCTCGGATGGTGCCTACACTCCTCTCTAACTGTTGTTCGATTTGTTGCAGTTCTTCAATAGTGCACGATCCCAAACATTCTCCCAGTAGCTTTCTGAAGCATTTTAAAATTAATTTTCAAATATTTACGTATAATATTTAATTCCAACAGTCAATCAATTCATCAAACTATATACTATAAGCACAAAAGGTTTAAACTAGTCCTTTGAACCGTTTTGAAACTTCAAGAATCTCTATCTTCTTTATCATGCTAGCTGCTTCGCCCTTCAGTTGCTGCCATTCCAAATTTATATACATGAGAAAATTAAAAACCAAAAGTTTTTGTTGGCAAACAAAGAGACTAAAAGCAGAAGAAAAGGGAAAGGAATCGATGTTAAATATTTTTGTTCAGAAACGTGCAAATGCTGACTGACACTGAAAGATGCCTAAACGGATAAATCTATGCAAGCATCATAGAACCAAAACCAATAAGATACATATCCCTTTTTAGAGATTCTTCTATGCAATGAACTCTTATCTCAAAAATGCAGAAGTCCATTTTTGAACAAGACAAGTTCATATCACTTTGGTTGCTTATTTGACAAGGGGCAAGAAGAAGGCAAGATATAACACTGTCTATTTATTACTAGATACCAAATACCAAAGAATCTGCAAGATGTAGTAATATCCTTTACATGGGGCCATGTATCCTAGTGCATGTAATAATGGATTCCTCGCACTGTTATTTTTTATATAAACTTGCCTCTTTAGAGTGTTTAGATCACTTATGACTCGCAGTTCAATAAATAAAAAACAATCTGCAGGTTTTCATAGAAACTGAAGCTTAGAATCACTGGTTTGATAGAAGAGAAGGAAGGATAACCTCCATGTTCTGTTCGCTTGCCTGCTTGTTTGTGTTGCTTTCATTCACATGCCTCTGATAACGTTCAATTGTCTCCTGCACGCTGAAGTCCAATAACAACGCTATGAATACATATTGCATTTTTATACAAAACAACATGAAAACGAAATAAATGAGTGCTCCTCTCTACAGATCCAACTACTGAACAAAACATATGCGTATTGCTTCTAACTATGGCCAGCCAGTGGCGGAGTTAGAAGGTTTTCCTCAAGGGCTGAAGAACAACGGTATCAAGAAAACAGGGAAACTCTAGATTATAAAAATACAGAGTCTAAAATCCAATGGTCGTGGAAAGATCGATCATCGAACTCCAACAAATAGACATATTCTTTTTTATTGCATGTTTTAAACATGAAAAAGAAACACAATCTCAAATTTTTATTTAGAAAAAGACGAAAAAAGATATACAGAATACTCATACTAGGGTAAGTTTGAAGGGTATATACATAGAAAATCTCTTAGATTAATTACATTTAGTTAGGGAAACACAAGTCATCATTGTTCCAACTCTTACTGTCTCGAGACATTAACAAATCTCCTACAGTAACAATGCTTAATCAATTTTTTGTGTTAAAGCCAGCCAATAAAAAGAGAAGGTAAATCAACCAATAAAAAATAACAACAAATCTTTAAAAAAAAAAAACAATTATTATAAGAAGGATGGTCGGTTTTGAGCGAAATGAAAAATGTCCACAGATTTAAGGATATAGATAATGTGGTCTCTGGGCAAAAATCAAGCCTTTAATAGTTTTTACATCTCTTTTTCAGACATAATATTACTCTGGCATTGAATATGGCTAAAAATTCCATGGCAGCCTTGTTGAGAAATTTGGTTACATAATAATGAGTAAAGTTGACCCCAAACTCAAAATTAAGCCTATCAATCTAAACTATTCCAAAAAAAATAGACGAGGCATAGATTCTTGCAATTATTAGGAGGAAAATAATAACTTGGATACTTGAAGAAGGATGACCTCCATTGTTCAATTTCTCTTTTTTTCAACGGGAGGCTCGATGATACTTGGTAGTTCTTCTACCATTCTAAAAATACATCTCACCTGTATTCAACTTAAAACCTTTAAACCAGGGGATTTTTTTGTCTACAAAACAATTATTATTTATGATAATGTTTATTGTTATTTTGTGGTATATGTTCGTATGGAAACTAAGACTATTGATCACTTTTTTATTCATTGCTATGTGATTTAGAGGTTTTGGAATCATTTTATATATTGAATTGGATATGATCATGGGTGTATGCCAAAGACTGTTCAGTTTTTTTTACAGGAATAAAATCATTTGTTACTTTGAAAATTTCAGTGCAAAATCATTTATACGCTTTGCTGTGGTATCTTGTGGTTTATTTGGATTACCGTAACAAATTAGTTTTTATACTGCTGCTGATCTTATTTGAGATAAAATTTATGATTTAATTTTTCATCAATTAACTTAATGGCTTCGAGTTTAGCTTCTAAAATTCAAGTTGTTGCTTGCTATCATTATGATTTTTTATTTCTAGTTTTTTTATTTAAAAAATGAGATAGGATGGTTTTTTTAAAAAAAATTAACAATTTTAAAAATCAAATTAAATTTTTTAAGAAAAAGTACGTTTTGGTTTTTGGTTTTTTGCCTTGAAATCATGCTACTACATGCCAACATCCTCACACCAGCACCACTACTACACAACAACTACAATTACTATGCACTATTACGACTATTCTCCTCTTTAAATGACTCAATTCCTAACCATCACCACCTTCTTTACCACTAGTACTATTATAATCGATTATACGATTGCCGTTACTAGCTATTACCATTCTCCTTGTTACTTCATCACCACCGAGACTCGTAATATTATTCATTATAATAGTATAATAACAAAATTATTCTTAAATAAAAAAACTTTTGAATTAAGTGTTAGGAACAAGGGAGTTTTTTCACCATGATAAAATTGTTTTTTATCAAATTATAAAGGGGTAGATTAGTCTTTTTATTTTTTTACACGGTAAAATTACATGGTTGCCCTATGGTTTTTTGGTTAATATTAAGGAGACTAAGGGAAAGTTTTGTATTTAAGTATTTATTAAATATTATTTTTTAAAAAAAGTTATTGGTGCGTGTCATACCCACACTAGCAGGAGGGCGGCCCTCTCGCGCCCTTGTCCAGCCATCCAGTCACCAAACACTAACTTTCATAGTGGCATTAAAAAGATCTTGACGTCCACTTCGCGATGAGGCGATGCGTGCGCCAAATTAACACAGCTTTGGTTTGGCATCAATGACCTTTTTTTTTCTTTTTCTTTTTTCCTTAACATTTGATCCTTGTCTTTTTTATTACTATTTCTTCTTTTTTAATAATCTATAAAATTATATTATTTTTTTTCAATTTCACCCCTCTTTTATTTTTTTTATCTTTCAAATTTGGTCTTTATTCTTATGATTGCTATTTATTTTATCTGGGATCTTTTCTTAAATTGGCTTTTTTTACAATTTCATTCTCTTTAAGTTTATTTTTCTTATTAAACTTGATATTCATTCTTTTTATATATATTTTTTTACTATAGAAATTTTTTAACATTGGCATTTTTTTCTCGATTTTATCCTTCAATATTAAATTAGTTGAAAACTACGCTTCTTAAATGAGGATTTCAAGGATTGCGAGCTTTAGAAGTTAACTCAAGTTTAGGAGATTCGTCTGGGTTTACTTGGTTTTTCTTTTTTTTTTTAAGCTTATATTTTTTCAATTTCGTCCTTTAGCATTTATTTGATTAGAGACTGGGCTCTGTTATTTTTTTATTTTTTTTTGTTGAATTTCTCACTAATTTAAAAAATGAACCGGTTATTTCGGGTATTTTTGTTTATTGTTCTTTATTGAATTTTCTATGGCTAATTTTTAATTTTTATATTTTTTCTGATTTTCTTATTCAATATTAAATTAGTTAAGAATTGAGTTTCTTCATGGGTTGCGAATTTAAGATATTAGTCTAGGTTTTAAAGATTCACCTGAGTTTGCTTAGTTTTTTTTTTTTTAAGCTCATATATTTTTCAGTTTCATCTTTCAGTATTTACATTATTAATGATTAAGATCTGTTTTTTTTATCTATTTTCTATAAGAATTTTTTTGTAAAATTTCAAAATAACTCACGTTATTTTGGGTCTTTTTACTTGTTTTTTATTGAATTTACTTTGATAATTTTTTAAATTAATATTTTCTTTTAATTTTATCATTCAACATTATATTAATTGAAAATTATTTTTTAAGAGATCTCCGATCGAATCGATATTTATATACCGATTCGATCCGAGATCTCTTATTGAATTGAAATAAGTTCAGCCACAGATCACGTAATCTTGGTGATCTTCTTTATCTAATGAATAACGAATGAGGGAGTCTGCTTTGAAATCGTCCGCCCTTGAACCACCCCCGAGTCTATGTCTTCAATAGGAATTGCACAAGAGTAGATTGATACAATACAAACCTCTGGAAAATGCTCATCGGCCCGTAACCCAATAGATAAAGTACGGTACATAGTCCGTTTTAGGGATTGACGACTTATCCATTCAGTGACTTTGGCACTGGATGTTATGTTCTCAAAATAAAATGGATACTATCGGGTCGGATGAATTCAATAATAGGCGTCTGTTGGCAAATCAAGATTTTTCCATATCGCACTTCTATTTGTCATGAGGTAATTTCCTTCAACATATTATTCCTAGGCTTTAGTTTCTCATACTGTCACCTCGTTACAATTATCATTACGTCATAATAATAATAATAATAATAATAATAATAATAATAATAATATGTTTTTATATTTCATATGCTAATTCTAAATGACAAATTTTCCTTTAGGTATATTTTTTAAAACAAGGCCCAATTTTTAGAAAACTAGAAACAAGTTTTGGTAATTTGAAAAAAGTAAACTGCAGACTTTATCAAACGAGATTGGAGAAATGATTCTGGAATTAAATATTCTTGTATTTCGATGTTTGTGATGAACTTTGTTTTTATTACAAATTCTTAAGGTAACTAGCATGATACTATATAACACCCTTACTACAAGTCATGATCAGGTGTTATAATGAAATCCAGTCTTTTGAAATTGAAAGTTTATTTGTATGAAAAATCATGAAAGCTCTCACGCAGTGATATTAAGAAAATTAAAATATAAGAGATTTAAAATTATATTGTACTTCTTTCCTTGATTATTTTTAAAATTTGGATATTTGTCATTTTATATTGAGGCATATGAAAAAAACAAATTAAGTTCATATTATTTTTGTCATAATATATATTATATATAATAAGCATATATTCATTATTATATTAAATCTAATTTATAGTACTTGTAGGAGTGGGATTCTATAAATTAAGTGATGGAATCAATTCCATTCCATAGAAGGAAAACTAGGGGAGGCGACATTTTTTGAATGTGAGATTCCTTAAGAAATCAAACAGAAATAAACCAAATACAAAAATATTCATAATTAATCTTACGATATTATTTCCCCGATTCCATGAACTTAATATCACTTTAAGATGACATTCTAACTTAGGAATTAAATTCACTACATTACCACAAGTGTGGATACTTTGGCAAAACCTTGCAAAAATAGAATGCGAACCAAATTCTCAATATGACTATAGGACTTGATGTGTGACTTATGAGCACTTACACAAGAAATTAAATAATTAAAGAAAAAAAAAAAGGATAACGCTTTTATGGAATCATAAACATACTTTCAAGCAAGAAAATTAAAAGGAAAACCAACGGACGTGAAAGCATCAGTTGATTAAGAGAACCGTACCCTTGCTATATATTTGAAATGAATAAAAAAAATATACTTTTTTTGATGATCAAGGTATTTTTGGGGATAGTTTTCATGCAACAAGATTATATTAGGTTCTCTTCAGGAGGGAGTGTCCGATTCAAACTTGTACGTTTTTAATCTATTAATTCGACTTCAAAGAGATTAATACAATTAAATCAAAGAGATTAATACGGCTTAAAACCAGAAACCAGGGTATATTATCCAATCTCCAGTAATAAATTCAATTAAAAAATTACTAAACAACTAACGGAATCTAATTATCAACCCTTTTTCTTCCCTTTCCTGTAGAAATAGCTCGTGCTAATCTTCTTTCAAAAGACTTTGAAACGTTCATGTACACATTTATTAGGAACATTAATTTGCACTTGAGCAGCCTCTAAGACTATTATTGCGAAAAGTCTATCCAAGGTACCCTCAGGTCCTTCTTTCTCTCTAAGCACACTAGAGAAACATATACCGTCAATTTCTTAAGACAGACTGCACTTGAAAAATTTCCTCGACAATCCCTAGATAGTTTATTTCAAGCTAAACTAGAAAAACTTAACTTCAACATACATCCAAGTTGGTTCAAGAATTGAAGTACCTTATTGACTATAAAATCTAAATACGCTGTTTCTTCCGTCAACAACTACTGTAAGGGATGCTACCTCTTTGTTTTGAACTGCCAAGTGATGCTACTTCATGTATATAAGAGATCACGAATTGTTATTACAAGGGATCCTAACATCTTCTGTTTTTTTAATGGACAAGAGACCCTGCCACATATAACAGGTGTTTGCATGCATCATAAATATTGCATGATTTTTTTTTTCTTTTTTCTATGACTAATCGATAATTAGTTTTCAACTTGGCATGGGCTTTGTTCCGCTAATCTAATTACCGAAATAATACCCCTTTGGATGTTTTTTTTTTCTATATATGTTTTTGTTTTTGGCAACTTGAAAACTTATAGGATATATGGGTACAAGTTGATCTACGAACTCATAGTCTCTGTTCACTTTGTTAGTAATGAAGTGAAACTGCTAAAGTGTTTTATTCCTTAGGAATTGTACCCAAATCTGATCAACAGGAAAGCCTACAGTCATAATATTATCTCTACAAGTATACCAAAACACTCAACCCCGAGTTGGGCGCCTAGACCGTTATCTGCACAATTCAGATTTATTTGAGGTCCATATGCACGAGAAGTAGAGTTTATAATACGGATTTTCACTAACTCTATATGCCTCTATATCGTACACAAAAACTTCAAATCCCAGAGAGAAAAATAATTAGAAAGGAAAAGGTATGAGAAAAGGAATCACTAGGATCGTAGTAGAGGATAACAAGAGAATCCCAAAGTCCTGCAAGGATCAAGGTCTGTGCTACTATGTGTACACGTGTCTCTGACTTGTTTGTTTCTGAGAGAGAGGCACACTAATGAGATCTTGCATATAGAACCCTAGGGTGCAGGAACCATACCAGCATGGTACATGAAAATGAAAAGGAAAAACAATGCAGGAACTCAAAAGCTTCCATGGAAAGAGGAGGGTGGTTTGATAAAAAAAAGAGAGAGGGAGTGATACATGAATTAACTGTACATATATATATGTATAAACCATGGAAGGAAAGCTGAAAAGTAGTGCAAAAGATGATACCTTGAGCTTCCAAATTCATAGAGCTTCCCTCTAGGAGAGAAGACGATAACGGCGACCTCAGCATCACAAAGAACTGATAGTTCAAAAGCCTTCTTCAGCAGTCCATTTCTCCGCTTAGAGAAGGTGACTTGCCTGCTTGTAGCGTTCTCTATGCGCCTCATTTGAGTCTTTCCTCTCACCATTTCTCTTTACCTTCTCAAGCATGTGAAGACCAATACATATTGAAAAGACTTGGCTTAGTTTACAGATTTCTTCAATTCAAAACAAAAAAAAAAATAGAGCTTGTGAAGCAAAAAGGATTTGATTCAAAGAGGGAATGAGAAAAGTTAAGCTTACCAAATAGACTCCACCCAGATGAAAGGGTTTCTAGTTTCTAGGTAACGAGGAGGAAGAACTACAAAAATCTGGACTTTGGAAGCAACGACCAGACAACCCTGTTGAAGAAGCAACAGTACTCTTGATGGATTGATTCAAGGATGCAAGAGAGTAAACGCTAGGGAAGTAATCAATTGAAAAATGGTTTCAAGAAGCCAAAGGAATAGACAGAACCTTAATGAAAGAGAGAGAAACCTACCGAATAGGCAAAAAAAACCCACGAGATATTTAATCATGAAGAGAATGCTACAAGCCAGAAAAGGAAGCAGCTAAGGAAATCTGAGGATAAAAGGCAATACCCAAAAACAGCCAATAAGTTTTTTACTGAGAGAAGTAAAGATGCGGTTGATTTGCTCAAAGAAGATGTGCAAGGCAAACCACAAGACATGCTCTCCAATTCATATAGCACGGGAGAGGTGAAAAAAAAAGGAGGGGAGATTTGGAAATCTTACCGAATTGGCAAATACCCAGAGTGGCCTGTACTCGAGGAGCAACCGGAAAGAAATAAAGGTGACAAAAAAGGAACACAACTTGTTAAACAGTAAAAACCTGAGGTTTGTGGGTGATGGCCAAACCAGAAAGATTTTTGTCTGGCTACTATTTTTTAGTCTCTTTTGTGATTGATGGACACTCAAATTCCCTTTTTTAGTCACCGCCCAGAGAGTCAGCAAAGACCTCGCACAAACAACCCACCTTTCCTTATTCATCAATCTTTTATCTTTATCAAAATTCCTCAAAACTCTCCTATTAAAAGCAACCGCAACCATACTATCAAATACATTTTTAAATTATATTTAATAATATAATTATGGTAGCTTTTTAAATAGCTCTTTGTATTAAAATACATGTCAATGATATTTTTTTATTTTTTAAAAATCATTTTTGACATCAGCACATCAAAATAATTTGAAAACACTAAAAACATATTAATTTGAAGTTAATAAAAAAATAAAAAATTTTCAAATTTTGTCAAAAACGCTTTTGAAAAGCAGAAATAAATAGGCCCTAAGAGTAACAAAATTTAAAGAGTTATTGCTGTCATATAAAAATAAAAATAAGAGGGAGGAGATTATTGCTAGTTGAAATTACATTAACCTATGGAGTTTTGAAAAATTAAAATTTACATACTAGCTAGATCAAAAAAATTAATTTGAGGAAATAATCAAAATACCCTCGTGTATATTATAATGGAAAACTATTCATTGAAATTGATTTCTCATCTCTCTTTCTCTATGACAATAACAATTCTTTTTTCTTGTCTCCTCGATCGTGAATCAAACATCAGAGAAAGATGAGCTCTCTTTATTTAGATCTGGGCTAACTACTTGGTCTCAAAGATGATTTTTTAAAAGGGTTTTTTTTAAAAAAAATTTAAAGATTGATATAGGGTTCTTTTAAAATGGAGGGTTGATTTTAGATCTAACACTTGATAATTGTATTATTCTCGGTGATGCTGAAAAAAAAAACAAGATGAGAGAGGGTTGGCAAGGGCCAATTGCTTTGACTTATCTTTTTTAAGATATTTCGAGTTAGGTTTAGGCATTTCATTTGCTACAATCTGCTTCATGTGTTCCATAATGCTTTCCTATTTGGTCTCCTCTATACTAGAGGCCTTAAGTTTCTACTAGTCGTGACTTGATCTTTGAAAGAAATCGTGCTCTGATACTAAGTTAGGTTTTTTTCTTCAAGTCATTAAGCTTTCTGTCTTTACCAGTCAAAATTAAAATTGTTTCGTTTTTATTTATAAATACACGAAGAATAAGACCCGTTTAAAGACTTTTTTCTCAATGCCCTCGTTTTCATGTTGGTTTTCTTCTTTAGATTTATGAATACATGGAGAATAGGGCTGGGTTTTTGTTGAATGTGAGTTTTTATTGCTTCTATCTTTATTAATCAAAATTAAAATTTGAGTTTTTGTTGAATTTGGGTTGTTATGAAATGAGTACTAAATGGGACCTTGGAAATTACAAAAGACTTTAGAGGCACATCAAAACTTTAATTATGACATCACTGATACAATCAGAAAGATCTTTACGAAACGAATCTAATGACACCGAGGGAGGTTGCTAACAAGAGTGGGCACACTCTTTGTCCAAAGACAACTTCGCACTTACAGTAAAAAGATGTGAGAGTGAAAGAAAGAAAAACCTTTTAAGGCATCTTCAAGCTATGTATGTGAAAGTATCATCTTGCTTACATGTTGTTATTCGTAGATGTGTGTGTTAAAGGAATGATGTTGTGGGTTTTTTGTGTGTGTTAAACTGCCTATGTGAACTTGCATGATGTTATTTTTATGTTGGCCTTTGATGTTAGTAGAAATTTGAAAAATACACATTATAATTTTAGTGTAGAGATGGGTTTTGAATATTTTAGTAATCAATTTGATGTTTTGATTGAAAATCAAGGTGTTTTTGCACTAGATATGTAGTTATGCATTTTGGTGATGCATTGGAATTCTTCCCATCAAAATATTAGATCCTTAAAATTGTAAAAGTCTGAAACTTGGTATATTATATATTTGGATTTTGGTGATTCAAAGCTAAGGTGGATTAATGGAGTTGAGTTGTGGGATATGTGTGTTTATAACCGAATTAAATAGTACTTGGATAGTCCATGTGTTAAAACCAAGCTGGTGATTTATATTTATCTTGTTGATGATCTCCTGGTATCTAATAAGCTTAGGAATAGGGTTTGGGTGTTTGGATAATGGATGATCACACGTTCACGTCAATATTTCATTTCTAGAAACTAGAAGAGTAAAAGATTGGTGGTTGCGGTCTTAGTTCCTGCAAAACAGTCCCTTTTATTGGGGAGTTTGAGACCCTCTAATGATTAATTTAGTGACTTTATAGCAAAGGATTATAATAAATGAAGAAATAATCATTAAACTCTAAGAATAAGAATTTTTGTTCTTAGTCTTTTGTGATAAATGCTTTGATAATATATGATAAAAGAATAAAGATTGTAAATCGTTTACCTGGATGGTTTGGAGAGTATTTATAGTCATTGCACTATGAACCATGTCCTTTTTCTCAAGGTGCCGAAAGTTTTTTCCTTTCAAATGTTTTAGTAAGGAAAAAATCCCTTATATCAACATTAATGTTGATGAAAATATCTCTTACACAGCATTAATATTGATGGGAATTACCTTTTGACATCTTTGGTGTTGACAAACAAATAGTAGAGCTATAAAAGACTTTTATGCCTTATTTTGTATGCAAGATTAATTTGGGTGAGAATAACTCTTTTGTAGCATAAATGTCGATTGAAATATATTCGGTTCTTAGAGGACTTTCACACACCTAGAGGTGTAAGGAAATGACTATCCTAATATTTATCATTGTGTCAGATCCACGTACACTTGGGGCTAGTGTGAACCCGAGGGATTTTTGGTCGGACATCTTACCAGACCCTCAAGGGATTGGGTCTAGCATCATGCCAGACCTACAAGTATTTGAGTTCAACATGTAGTTGAGCCTTAAAGCATTGGGTCTGACATCTTTTCAGATTCACAGGCATTTATGCTCCGCACGTAGCCAAGCCCAAAAGGGGTTAAATCTGGTATTTCGCCAGATCCACATGTGTTTGGGTTTAACACGTAGCTGATCCCAAGAGTGTTGGGCCTGATATCTTGTCATACTCATAGACACTTGGGCTTCACACGTAGCCGGGCCCAAGAGTGTCAGGTTTGGCATGTTGACAGACTCACAAGTGTTTGAGTTCAGCACATAGTTGAGCCCTAAAGTGTTGGGTCTGACATCTCTTCAGATTCACAGGCATTTATGCTCCGCGCGTAGCCAAGCCCAAAAGGGGTTAGATCTAGCATCTCGCCAGATTCACATGTGTTTGGGTTCAAAATGTAGCCGGGCCCAAGAGTGTCAGGTTTGGTATCTTGACAGATCCACAAGTGTTTGAGTTCAGCACGTAGTTAAGCCCTAAAACTTTGGGTCTGACATCTCTTCAGATTCACAGGCATTTATGCTCCGCGCGTAGCCAAGTCCAAAAAGGGTTAGATCTAGCATCTCGCCAGATTCACATGTATTTAGGTTTAACACGTAGCCGAGCCCATGAATGTTGGGTTTAATATCTTGTCATACACACAAACATTTAGGCTCCACACGTAATCGGGTCCGAGAGTGTCAGGGCTTCACGCGTACTTTTTCTGTGACTTTTATTTTTCTTGTATTCTCTTAGCCACAAAACCGAGAATTAAAAAGTTCTTGTTTTGTGCTTGATGACTGATAGAGTTAAAGATGGTATTCCTCCTGATCTTAGTAGTGTGATTTTTGGTGCCTTAAAACAAGTGAGCCTTGATTTTGAGTTTTCTATCATATCAAGCTTTTAAGTGTTTTAGCGATTAGATATATAGATTCCTTGCGATTGTTCAGCCTTGATTCTGATATTTATGAATAATGCAACTTCTCATATTATTTTATTGATATTTAAAAAAAAAAATTGTGTTAAGAAGTGAAAATCTAGAACAGTCATAATTATAAATAAAAGTAAGTAAAAAAGAGGGGACTGAGCCATTCAAAGGGAAACGATCAGAGCTTACATAGTACAATGATAGAAACATATCAGCATCCATCCGTATGATTACGTAACCTATGAGCCAATGAGGATTCGAAAACGCATTGGAGAGAGATTACTTCTTTTACTATTTTTCTGTCAAACCTACATAGGCTCTGCCTGCACGTGGATATTGGGACCATCCCTGCCCTCCCTCCTCCTCCTCCTCTCTGTCTCTCTCTCATTCCTCACTCCCTGCCTTGCATGGTGCGTCGAGCCTCAGTACAGGTAAGAGTAGGGAGAGAAATGAAAAGCGGTTCTGGTACTGCTCTTTTTCCCTTCACTATTTTGGAAAGGATCTTTGCATCCACACACCACTTCTACGAATTTACTATGAGTGCCAGCTATCTACTCTCCACGTGTTAAAAGCATCTCCGTCTGCACATGCTAGAACATTTTTAATGCCCAAAGTTAGTAAAAAAACCATGTTGTTTATACGATTTTCTTAAAATATTGTTATGATTTGACGTTTCGACGGTCTTAAAATTTTTTTAATAAAAAAATAGATTTTTAATATTTTATTTTTTTGAAGATTAATACACACTCCATTGAAGATTATTGGATGTTTTTTTCTTTCTAATACAATTGGACAAATATTTAATAGAAGATAAAAGTTGTTGGAGAAATATGATGGTGCGATCGAAAACGACAATATATTTCACTTCTTTGACTTAAAAACATGACACCCATTCACGTCTTTCATTAAAAGACGCAAAATATATCCATGTCTTGTAGTTCTCCAAAGTTATAGAAAAACATGGTTTTTATGTTTTCCTTGGCAAGTTTTTTACTTTTCACAAATGATAGCAAAATTAAAAATATGAATAATATTTTATATGCAAACAATTTTAGCAATATAAAATATAAAATAAATTTTATTATATTTGAAAAATAATTAAATTTATGGCCTATCCAACCTAATGTTGAGAATAAAATTGAAAAAATAAAAGATTTTAGTCGACTCGAGTTATCCTATCAAATCTATGACTTGGGTCAGCCTACTCGAACCCATGACTCGATTTATAAGATTGGAATAAGCCTATTAAAAGCAAATAAAAAATATCGCGAATTTAAATCTCAACCAACCCAGTATTGATAGATGAATTTGAAAAAAAAAACAACAAACAAAAAGTACCCGAGAAAATTGCCCAAGTCAACACGGGTTAACTTGCCAAGCTTGCGACCCGGGTCACGATACCGAGATAACCACATGAAAAGAAAATAAAAGAATCACAAAACTCAATTCTCAACCAACCCAATGTTGAAGTATGAAATTGAAAAACAAATTCAATTAAAAAATAACCTAAAAAAATTTGAATCAACTCAAGTTAACCTACTCTATCCTCGACTCGAGTCATGATATCATGATAACTCTATAGAAAGAAAATTAAAAAAGGTTACGAAACTCAATTCTCAATAACTCAATATTGAAAAATAAAATCATAAAAAAATTCAAAAAATAAGGACCAAATTTGACATCAAAAAATAAATGAACTAACCTAATATTCAATGATATGAATTAAAAAAAATAAAAATTCAAAGAATCTTACCAAAATTGACATAAGAAATTAAATGATAGCACACTTTTGATTTTTTTTTGAGAGAGTTGGATGTAAAAACTGAGGAGGGGAGAGAGAAAAGAGAAATGAGAAGGAAAAAAAATGAAAAAAGGGTTCAAAGACAAAATTGAATCTTCTACTCGAGCACATGTCACCTTTACATGAAGAGGATATTGAGACGATTCGGCTGGCATCAAGAAAGGGCATCATTAGGGTTTAGTGAATGTTGGACGTGCCCTCCAAGTACGGCGATTTATTTCACTCGTTAATGCGTATAATACACATGTTAGTCAATTCTTGATCTTTAATTTAGTTAAGTTCTATAACCCTTATTTCAATTTTAAATGCAGTCCCTAAAGTTTTAAATACTCTAAATCAATAAAATTGATTTTTTATTCTTCAAATCAAGCATTAATTGAGCATGAAATTCTTTTCTTGACAACCCAATAAGAAGCCATTTGAAATAGAAAATAGAAACCGATAATAAATCAACATAATTTTAAAAAATTAAATCAAAGAAAAAAAAAACTTCAGCGACCAAAAAAACAATAGTATTATCACAATCCACAATAAATGAGTTGATCTATAGTAAAAATCCTAAATGTTTAGGTCTCTTTTAACAGGGCTAATTGTTAGTTTTCATGTGCGGTTGTTGAATGTATGTTTTTGGAAGTGATTTGGAAGGTTTTTTTTACTTTTGATTATAAAATTAAAAGGGATGTTATAACAATTATGAATTTAATGATAAATTTAAATATAAATTATAAAGGTTGTTGTCATTAATGATAAGCTATATTATATTATTATTCATACTTCGAATTTAATGCT
>Ga0325411_1003248_pt1 | contig 18322 bp, 15 predicted proteins | sample PopdelMetagenome_13_FD_206181 | JGI IMG/M metagenome (GOLD analysis project Ga0325411, IMG submission 206181) | Populus deltoides microbial communities from Bellville, Georgia, United States - Xylem-PdIQD-R4 | ecosystem: Host-associated > Plants > Phyllosphere > Stem > Wood/Secondary xylem...
TTTTTTTTTTTTTATCAATCAACGTCAATGAAAGAAAAAATATGAATAAATAATTTAATAAAAACTAATTAAAAATAAATTAATTAAAACATATAATTTAATTAATTAGATTTTAAGTTTAATTTTTAAAAATTATAGTTCAAGTGTTATAAATATCAAAACTATTAAAAATCTGTATAATAGTTAATTTTAGGATTTTCACGGATTAATTGATAGAAAATCCCTTCTTTTGACTGAGAAAATTTCCCTGACACGGCAGTTGACTTGGACTAACGTTCTTCTGTCTTAATTACCCGCGAAACCACTTGCCTTCTTACAAAACCACAGAAAGACTCAGTCTATCTCCTCTCTCTCTCTCAATATTAAATAAACTGTCTTGTTCACTGAAAAAAAAAAATTCCCATTCTCTTGTATCCGATTATTAGACTCGCACACAAAAAGAGAGTCTCAGACTTTAGTGGATAGAGAGGGTGGAAATTCTAGTCAAGAAAAGAGATTTTAGCCCATTAATTTGGTTGTTGAAGAACAAGAAAGATTTTGATTAAGGGAAAAGGAAAAAAAGGGTAACCCTTTTGAAGAATCTAGATAATCAAGATCAAAGTTGTTTCCTTTCTCCTTTATCCATCTTTGAGTTCTTGAAATTAAGCTGGATACTCCTGCAAGGTTATATCTTTTGCATCTTGATAGAATCCAGCTGGTTTTTTTTAGATGGGGAATTGCTGGCGTTCTTCTGCTCATGGTCCTACTACACCTTCAACCACTGGTCAACTAAGCTCAGGTAAAACAAAACCCTCTTACCTTTATGTAATTTTTTTTTTCTTTTCATTAAATGTTTAATCTAGTTAATCCAATTTATAATCTGGGTTTTGCTGTTTTTGTTCTAACTTTTAAGGAATAGAATTTGATGTGATTCAGTGTCAAGTTTGTTTAGTACCAAGACAACTGGTTTTCTCTTTCCCCTTTTGCTTTTGAGCTAGTTTGATATGTCAATCCTTTCGCTAGGAGATTGCCCTGATGCTCTACAGTATCGGTGTGGATTCCTTTTGTATTGTATTTGGAATTTGTTTCTTTCATTCCGAAACAAGGTTGGACTTTATCTCGACTTCTGTCTGATCAATAGTGGAAATTCTTTTTTCTTAAAGTTGTTAACTTTTTTCTTTTGGATTTCCACAAATTTGTTCATTTTAATTGAAATAGAAAATCATTTGATGTGTTTCTAACTTTCCTAAAACTCGTTGTTTTTTACTTTCTTAAATATGTTACCTAACTTCAATTTTGTAACTGCAGCTGGGATATCTCATACAACTAGCAATACCACTTCTTTTGGGGTCAGCAATGCAACATCATCTAGGGGCAGCAACATCTCTGCTCACAGCCGGTTTTCAGCTGGGAGTGGTGACGAGGAGTTTCCAAATGGGCAGATTTTGCCTACCCCCAACTTGCGGGTATTCTCCTTTGCAGAACTAAAGGTTGCCACCAGGAATTTTAAATCTGATACATTGCTTGGCGAGGGAGGTTTTGGTCAAGTCTACAAAGGATGGCTTGATGAGAAGGCGCCAGGGAGAAATGGAAGTGGAACTGTAATTGCTGTTAAAAGATTGAATTCTGAGAGCTTGCAAGGATTTGAAGAATGGCAGGTATTCAACCCAACTTGAGAAAGAACTAATCATTGGTAGACTGTTTTATAGAAAATCATCATTTAATTTTCACACGATTGTTCAATATCTTGAAATGTCGGGATTTCTGATCATTTGGAGAGTAGGAGACTTTTGATGGTTAATAATGGTATTTCAGGAAGTGAAATCGGATCAGCTCAAATGTTCTTTATGATTTTTCTCTTATAGTTGCTGGGAAGAGGCTAGGCTCTAGAGGATTTTCTCTGTTTGTTAGGCATATATATCATGCTTGACCTATAGCTTTGAAACAATGCTTCTTTGGATCCAAATGTTTTTGTGGTTCTACTCTAGATGCACATTTATGCATATAGCACTTGAAAATTGAGTGGCCATGTTTGAGAAGTCAACCTCAGGTTGGTGTGCAAATTTCAATTGGATAGGTTTCTTCCATTGAGCTTCAATTTTACAGGTGGTGGTTGAGGTTCCTCTTATTTTACAATCAGAGTACCTTCTCTTTTCTTGGAGGAGAAGGCATGAAAACTAATGAAAAAATCAATTAGTAACTTTGTACAATCAAACTGCAGAGTACATTGAGATAGTTCTCATGTAATCATTGTCTTTTCATCTGATTTTTGACAATTTCATTAAATCAAAGATCACACCTTCAACCTCATGCTCTTTAGGTTATAGAGAGAATGGGGTGATGGTAATAACTGGTAAAAAAGCAAACACTATGTTGTCTCCTATTTTCTGATCAACTTAGTTTATCGCTAGTGCGTTATTCTAAAAATGTACTTCCTAATTTCTTCATTTGTTGGTGCAGGCAGAGGTAAATTTCTTAGGAAGGCTTTCTCATCCTCACCTTGTAAGGTTGATAGGATACTGTTGGGAGGACAAGGAACTTCTTCTTGTTTATGAATTCATGCAGAAGGGAAGCTTGGAGAACCATTTATTTGGAAGTAAGAGCTAATAGTTAATGTTGATTTAACTAATACATTTGCCCACCTTTCAAGCTCTTAGTTAGGCGCAAAAAGGATTTTTTACTGATTTTTTGCTAGACAGTGAAACAAGATCATTTGATTAATCAAACAATATATATTTTTTTAATGGCGCAGGAGGTTCAGCTGTTCAGCCACTTCCATGGGATACACGGCTCAAGATTGCCATAGGAGCAGCTAGAGGCCTCTCTTTCTTGCACGCATCAGATAAGCAAGTGATCTACCGAGATTTTAAAGCCTCAAATATACTTATTGATGGGGTACTGTTCTCATTGAATTTAATGATTCTGATCTGAAAGATATCACTTTAGACTTTTTCTTATTTGTGGTTTTAATGCAGTCTTACACAGCAAAGTTATCAGACTTTGGCTTGGCAAAGTTAGGCCCTTCAGCTAGTCAATCACACGTGACAACAAGGGTGATGGGAACATATGGTTATGCAGCTCCTGAATATGTTGCAACAGGTAATCAAGCCCCCTGGATCTTTTGTTGGTTTTGGTTGAGTGATTGATGGTCTGGCTAGGCTAAAAATTTGCACTTAGATTTTATATGTTTCGAAACCGCTGCTTTAAAACCTTACATGACACTTAATATTTTGCTAAAAACAGGGCATTTGTATGTTAAAAGCGATGTGTATGGTTTTGGTGTTGTTCTGGTCGAGATTTTGACGGGCTTAAGGGCACTTGACACAAACCGTCCAAGTGGGAGACATACTCTGGTGGATTGGATCAAGCCATTTTTATCTGATAAAAGAAAGTTGAAAAGCATCATGGATATTCGGTTAGAGGGGAGATATCCTGCCAAAGCAGCTCTGCGAATAGCACAGCTTGCTCTAAATTGTCTTGAACCAGAACACAGGCACCGTCCGCATATGAGAGAAGTTGTGGCAACTTTAGAACGAATAGAAGCAGCCAAGGATAAACCAGTAGAGCCTAGAGCTCGTCCAAAACGTTCTGTGCCTCACCAGAACGTCCAGCAACCCTTGCAATATCGCTCTCCGCATCATCCAGTTCTGACAGATGGAAGTCGAGGCCACCAATACTCTCCACACGTAAGGTAAAAATAGCCATTGCTAATGAACATGTCCTACAAATTACGATCATTGTTTCTTCATTAAAAATTTTCATTTGTTTGTTTATGTAATTCATAAAATCTATAGCTAGTTTTGCTGTTGTAACGGGCTACTGAGCATGAGCATGTCAGCCATGAAAATGTAATTATTTTAGCAGAGATGTGGAGTGGTGGTAAGAAGAAGCATGTAAACAATGTAATCCTACTATCTAGGAGGGGAGTTCAATGCTGTCTGACCAAAATCCCTTCTGTAGTCAGTTTTAAATAGTCAGACAAATCTCGGATTCTAATGTTGTCTTGCGGTGCAAAAGTCATTTGTTTCACTTTTTTCCCGGTCTCCTCCTATTTAATTCATCTGAAGACAGAAGATTATGAACCTTCTGCAGAACAAGATAACTCTCATGCTGTCTTAAATTGTTCCAACTAGCTCGACTTCCCCTCGTTACTAAGAACTCAACCTGTTCAGGAAGGCCGATCAACGATGTATAGTGGGAGGAATGGCCTTGTGAGTCCTGAGTTGGTCATGCATTCAAGTTCAACTGAGTTCGCCCCGCCTCCTTCCTTTACTGGACTTGTATTTATACTTGAGACAGAATAACGAAACCCATGCACGTTTCTACTGATCTTTTCACTGTAGTTTTAAAACATGATTCCGAGACAAGTACCAAGTCATTGGTAGTATCGATCAATCAATCTAATGTTATATATTAACTCGAGTCAATTAAAATTTTTATTTAAAAAATGAATTCCGATGTTTTGTCTAATTATCCATTGGTTTAAGTTGGATTTTTGACCGGGTTAATTAAATTTTTTTTTATTTTTACTTTTTTAATTATGATTGATCCGGGTTCTGAGTTTGCCAGGTCTCGGGTAGACCTCCTTTCGGGTTGTAAAACAAAGCTTTGCACAGTATAAATAACTGTGTTATAACTGTGCTATAAACAGTAAGCGTTTCTCTACCAATGAAACAATTGGACAATCATAGAAAAACTAGGCCCAGACCAGCCCACTAGGCAAAAGCAAGACCAAATCTAAATTAGCAGGCTTCGTTGAATTTCTAAAGCCCATCAAGACAGCCCAAACCTGGCTGTCATTCATTCCGGCACGAAAACAAAATCACCACGTGGCAAACAACCATCTCTCCTTGTCTACCGACCCGTTGTTTAGATGATTTCCACACTAATCGTCGGTTTAATGCATTTATTTTACTCCTAAACTATTACGGATATGACAAAATAAGGTCTTAACTATCAATTTATTCTATTATAGCCTTAAACCATTGTTTTATAGGCAAATTAAGTCCTTCTAGATAGGAAAATCTAAAGTATAATTTTAAAATATTATCATGGAAGGACGCATTGTTTACTATAGTTTTATGCGTCATAAAATAAATAAAAACTACTTAGCTCTTGCAAAACCATGTATTTTAAGTTTGACGGTCAAAGTTTTACCATTAATGTTAACAATTCAATCTAAAAGTAAATTTAATAAAAATTATAAAATATAGTTTATTTTATAAATAAAATGTTAAGAGAGAGTTTTCAGCATAGTTTTTAGACCCAGCTCGGTCCAAGACCCGGGTTCTGAGTTTTAACCGGGTCACTGAGTCAATTTTTTTTAAAAAAATCAAAACGATGTCGTTTTAGTAAAAAAACAAAAGTCAACGAGTTGCAATCGAGTTTTTAACCAGGTCTTGCCGGGTCAACCCGCGAGGGGTCAGCTGGGCTACACTGAGTTTTTTCTTTCTCTGTTTTTTCTTCAGTTCCGGGTCGGCCAGGTCCTAAATCGACCTGCTATGTTGGGTTTCAAAACTATGGTTTTCAGTATGATTCATGCAAAACTATGATGTGTGTTAATTAACCAAATATTTTCAAAACTGTAATTAAAACAAAATATAATTTCAACCATTTCTAATTACACTATAGACCAGATTCTAAAAGCTGCAAAACCATATTGTATAAAGTATTTTAAGAACTTGTTTGATATTATGATAGTTGTTGTTTGCTAAAGTGTTTTTTATTCAGAAATGTAACTAAATAATATATATTTTTTATTTTTTAAAATTAATTATTGATATTAGTATATTAAAACTATAAAAAATATATATAATTTTTTTTTACAAGCGGTAAGTTGATGGTCAAAGTTTGACCTTTAATTTTAACGGCTCAAGCTAACAAAAGACTTGATTTGTTTAAATAATAACAGTTTGGGGATATAATTGAGCAAAATTGATAGCTCAAGCCTTAATTTCCCATAACCCGAGTAAAAGATGCCATCAAACCGTCTTGCTATCGTGCCGGTAATGCAAGCCGAGTGAAGAGGGTAGGGAGAGAGACAGTGCGTGGAAGAGAAGGAAACTAACTAACTGCACAAAAAAAGAGAAATTCTGATTTCAATGGAAGCACAGAGAAGGAGGAGAAGAAGAAGATTCTGGACTTCAAGCTCTCTAGCTCTTCTTCTGATCTTCTTCATGGTATTTTTCATTTTTAATTATCTTATAATAATCATACTCTCTAATATCCGTTTTTTTTTTCAATCTTAATTAGCTAATTAATTAAATCCTTCCTTCCTTGGTGCAGGTTGTTCGTGCAGATTTATCAGATTATAATTCAACTCTGTAAGATCTCTCGCTTCCTCATTCTGACTTAATCATTCCTTAATCCGTCATCTCCCTTTGCTTAATCTATTTATTGATTTATTCTTTTTTTTTTGGTTTTAGTCAAAGAGAGCCCAAAGCGCATCATCGGCGATTACATCAGGTTATTTCTCTTCTCATTGATTCAAAATTCCCATCTTTGTGTGTGAAATTGACTAATTTAGCTTGCATCTATCTTTGGTGATTTTTCCTTCTTTTAAAAATATTTATTTATGGGCATTAAATGAGAAATTTATAATCTTTCCATGAGCTGTGAAGATAGTGAAGACAGTGACTTGGGTTTTTGAGACATTGATGGTAATAATAGTGATCGATTGATGTGTTTCTTAATCAGGGGGTTCACTGCTTCGACTATATTATGTGTAACTGTCATTTAGAGGGTGCTCAGCTTTCTTGAAAAGGTTAGATTGGAAAATAACTTTGCCCCCCTATCATAGTTTTTCCTTTTCCTTTGTTTTGAGCGGGAAACTTAAACTTTTTGGTGAAGTAAATGTGGCCTTTTCTTAAAAAGTTTCCATACTTTTCAGTTCCAGATGAGCTCGATTTTTGTTGTTTATGGAGGTGATATAGTCTTACTTCTATGTTTGAAGATTGCGTGGTTTTCAGTGGGGGTAGAGTAATTAGGTGTTTTGATGAACTTGCGGAAAAGGATTTTCTGTGTTTGTTTCCTTGAGTTCTTAATTGCAACAAGGATGCGCCCCCCCCCCCAACCCCCCCTTGAGATACCCTCTATATGCATAGCTTTGAGTGACATTATTTGTTTGAGTGAATATTCATACACCCAAAGATTACACTCACATAGTTAACTGACATCTGGCCTATTTTTGGTTGAGCAGGAACATGATGCTTCTTCTGTGGCTGGGCACGGGGTTCAATCAGATGAAATGGTAGCTTGTGGCATCTTTCACTTGATATCAATTAAGAGCGATGCTTATATTTATTTTATGCTTCCCAGGATATCAACATAATTGCAACATACAGTGACACTTCTGGTGCTGTTCGAACGGGCAGGGTGAAAATGAGTGACCTGTCTCCTTCTTGGGTCTTGGAAAACCCTGCAGATAAAAATCATGATCAGCCAAAGACTTCCCAGGTAACTTCAAGTGACTTTGTTGAGTTTCTTTACCATGAAAGGAGGATTATTTGTGTCATGACTTTCAACATGAGAAACGGTGTCAACAATCTTTAAGAGCAATATCAGTTTTAAGATTTCAAGATATGTTTCAACCTCAATTTTCCTATTTGATTTAGTTCAGTAGATGAAGTTGCAGACCTGAAAGGCATTTTTCTCTACCTCTCCATTAGTTTCAGAAATTAGAAGATTCATCAAAAGCTGGAGCAACACATGAAGATGATGTGCTGCATTCTGCGAGGGATCATCAATATGGTGAAGGTGGAATTCCATCTTCTTTGAAGTTACCAATGAGCCCAGTGAAGCTCCAGCGCCAGGTGAACTGTCAATAACTTCTGCTTGTATGCACTGTATTTGCTTTTCTCAGTTGATTTAGATTATGATGGTTCCTAGCTCTTCAGACAGCACGGAAGGACAGGAGGGTACTCCGAACTTCAGTGCTAATTCAACAAGATAAAGGAGCTGCTGACAGCCAGACAGAAGCAACTGCATTTATATGGTCCAAAAGCCTGGACACTTCTATCAAGGGAAAGTACAGTATATGGAGGAGAGATTTTGATAGTCCAAATTCTGATTCTACTCTGAAACTCATGCGGGACCAGATTATAATGGCCAAAGCTTATGCAAATATTGCCAAATCAAACAATGTAACTACACTTTACAACTCTCTTATGAAACAGTCGAGAGAAAGCCAGCTTGCTATTGGAGAAGCAATGTCTGATGCAGAGCTTCACCCAAGGTACGTCCATTATGTAGTCTATTGCTTTGTTTACAAGGCATATGTTTTGTTTCTCGGTTTTCATGGATGGATATTTCTGTTATGTTTCTCCAGCGCACTTGTTCAAGCAAAAGCAATGGGGCATGTTTTGTCTATAGCAAAGGATCAACTATATGAATGTCCTACAATGTCTCGGAAGTTAAGGGCCATGCTCCAGTTAAATGAAGAGAATGTAAATGCTTTGAAGAAAAAAAGTGCGTTCTTGATTCAACTAGCAGCAAAAACAATCCCAAAACCATTACACTGTCTTCCTCTGCAGCTTGCAGCTGACTATTTCCTATATGGTTATCAAAACAAGAAGTATTTGGACAAAGAAAAGGTTCAAGATCCATCTTTGTTCCACTATGCTATCTTCTCTGATAATGTGCTCGCAACATCTGTGGTTATCAATTCCACTATGCAGCATGCAAAAGATCCACAGAAACATGTTTTCCATATAGTCACTGATAAACTGAACTTTGCTGCGATGAAAATGTGGTTTATTGTCAATCCTCCAGCCAAAGCAACAGTTCAAGTTGAAAATATTGATGATTTTAAGTGGTTGAATGCCTCTTACTGTTCTGTTTTACGTCAACTTGAATCTGCCCGGATTAAAGAATACTATTTCAAGGCTAATCACCCTTCCTCTCTTGCTTCTGGTGCTGACAATCTCAAATATAGGAATCCAAAATATTTATCTATGCTGAATCATCTTCGATTCTATCTTCCTGAAGTATATCCAAAACTAGATAAGATCCTTTTCTTGGATGATGACATTGTAGTTCAGAAGGATTTGACACCACTTTGGTCCATTGATCTACAAGGGATGGTAAATGGTGCAGTGGAGACATGTAAGGAGAGCTTTCATAGGTTTGACAAGTATCTAAACTTCTCGAATCCCAAGATCTACAACAATTTTGATCCAAATGCTTGCGGTTGGGCATTTGGCATGAACATGTTTGACTTGAAGCAGTGGAAAAGGTCGAATATCACTGGGATATATCATCACTGGCAAGATCTGGTAATGCTTCAATCTCATCCTTCTAATAAGTTCCCACCTTTTAACTATTTCTTATGCAAGTTCTATGTCAATGTCTTCTTGGATTGCATTTTGAAATATTACTTGCAGTCATGAACTGGCCATATATGACTACAGTTATGACACTGGGAGAAGAAACTAACATCTTGTCATATACATTTGTATTAGTTTTTATTAAAATAACCATATATCTGTCATTGAAAGTAAAGAAATCAGTTTTAAGGTAGCTGGTTTAAACATGCTTGATATCACGGGAGAACTTGGTATGGTTTCATGAATGGGAGATGGTGTATGCTATGGTTTTGCATCCCTCCGGGAAGGAATAACTGAATGTTGAAGCGGCAAGTTCATCAACTGTAGCTTCTATTCACAACATTTTATTCTTTTAATCTGAGTTTTATATCATTTTATGATTACTCCTTTTGTAACTGGTTGGTAAATTTGTATTGCAGAATGAGGATAGAACTCTTTGGAAATTGGGCTCGTTGCCACCGGGACTGATAACCTTCTATAACCTAACCTATCCACTGGACCGAAGTTGGCATGTCTTGGGACTTGGTTATGACCCGGCTCTTAACCAAACTGAGATAGAGAATGCAGCTGTAGTTCACTACAATGGGAATTACAAGCCATGGTTGGATTTGGCTGTTGCCAAGTACAAGCCTTACTGGTCTAGATATGTACAGTATGATAACCCTTATCTTCAACAATGCAACATTGTTGAAGAATGATTTTTGTCCCCATTTTCTTTTTCTCATGTAATAGTTCTAAAGAAAGAAATTGACAGTGCCTTATAGCTCAACAAAAATTTGTTTTTCTCCCAAAGAAACTTGTTCACGTAGCTTTTCCATATTTTCATGTTTTATTGAGTTATAGCCAGTCAATGCAAGCCTTGAACAACTCATTATCAGACTCAAATCATCGTCCCTGACCATTTCCTTGGTGCTTTCGGTCTTGAAGTTCTCATGGGTGTATTAAAAATGGCATCAATAGCATCACAATCGTATTGACCGTTCGGCCATAAATGGCTAGTTTTATGTTCCTAAATGGGCTTTGTCCAGGATTTGCTTCCAAGCAATGCGTTTTTCAGCAATAGTCTCAGGTTCGAAACTCCCTAATTGGATTCTGAGAATCAAAGAATCATCAACTAATGGAAAATGGCAAGAAGTCGTTTCCCACTACCATGAAATAAAAAAAGCAGGAATTCAAACTGTAGATGTTTCAGTGTTTCCTCCCATTCTCAAAGCATGGTCATTCCTGTCTCACAGGCATGGAAAGTCCCTTCATGCTTGTTTGATCAAGCAAGGATTTGACTCGTTCACTTCCATTGGCAATTCCATCATGGGTTTTTACATTAGACGTGGGGACTTTGACATTGCTGTGGATGTTTTTAATTCCATGAGAAGAAGCAGAGATTCAGTTTCTTGGAATATTTTGATTCACGGGCACCTTGATAACGGTGCCTTAGTGGCAGGATTGTGGTGGTTTACTAATGCTAGGGTTGCTGGGTTTGAACCCAATATTTCCACGATGGTGCTTGTAATCCAGGCGTGTCGCATTCTTGGAACTAAGCATGATGGGCTAATACTACATGGTTATGTAATCAAAAGTGGCTTTTGGGCTATTTCTTCAGTTCAAAATTCTTTATTGAGCATGTACGTGGATGCTGACATGGAGTGTGCAAGAGAGCTGTTTGATGAAATGCATGAGAAAGATGTTATCTCTTGGAGTGTGATGATTGGTGGCTATTTGCAGTGGGAGGAACCTCAGGTTGGTTTGCAGATGTTTAGGAAGATGGTGTTGGTACCTGGGATCGAACCAGATGGAGTGGTTATGGTCAGTGTTCTTAAAGCTTGTGCTAGTTCAAGAGACGTTTGTACTGGGAGATTGGTGCATGGGCTGGTGATTCATAGAGGTTTTGATTGTGATTTGTTTGTTGAGAACTCTCTGATTGATATGTATTCAAAATGTCAGGATGCTGGTTCTGCATTTAAGGTTTTCAATGAGATATCTCAAAGGAACAACGTCTCGTGGAATTCTATGCTATCCGGATTTGTCCTCAATGAAAACTATTCAGAAGCTCAGTCGTTGATTTCTTCAATGAGGAAGGAAAGAGTTGAGACAGATGAAGTAACTCTAGTGAATATTCTTCAAATCTGCAAGTATTTTGTGCACCCATTTCACTGCAAGTCGATCCATTGCGTGATGATCCGTAGGGGCAGTGAAGCAAATGAATTGGTGCTAAGTGCACTGATTGATGCTTATGCGAAGTGCTATCTTATTGAAATAGCATGGGAAGTCTTTGCGAGGATGAGGAGAAGAGACGTTGTTTCATGGAGCACAATGATTTCTGGGTTTGCTCATTGCGGCAAGCCTGATGAAGCTATAGCTGTCTACCAAGAGATGGACAGAGACCTTGTAAAGCCTAATGTCATTACCATCATAAATCTTCTTGAGGCATGTTCTGTTACAGCTGAACTAAAGAGATCAAAGTGGGCACATGGAGTTGCAATTAGACAAGGCTTTGCATCAGAGGTGACAGTTGGAACTGCAGTTGTTGACATGTACTCAAAATGTGGAGAAATTTTGGCCTCAAGAAGGGCCTTCGATCAACTCCCTTTGAAAAATATAGTAACTTGGAGTGCCATGATTGCTGCATATGGTATGAATGGTCTTGCTCATGAAGCTTTGGCTTTGTTTGCTGAAATGAAAAGGCATGGTTTAAAGCCAAACCCTGTGACCACTCTCTCAGTGCTGGCTGCCTGTAGTCATTGTGGATTGGTCGACGAAGGGCTCTCCCTTTTCAAATCAATGGTTCAAGAACTCGGGTTGGAGCCTGGGTTTGAACACTACTCATGCGTGGTTGACATGCTAGGTCGAGCAGGAAAGCTTGACACTGCAATAGAAGTGATCAAGACGATGCCTCATAATCTAAAGAATGGTGCAAGCATTTGGGGATCACTTTTAAGTGCCTGTAGAAGCTACGGCCTGACCGAGCTCGGCAAAGAAGCCATCTCCCGTGTTCTTGAGTTGGAGCCCTCGAACTCAGCAGGCTATTTAGTAGCATCAAGCATGTATGCAGCTGATGGTCTGTGGGATGATGCAGCAAGGATAAGAGTATTAGCAAAGGAGAAGGGAGTGAAGGTTGTTGCTGGATACAGCTTAGTACACATTGATAACAAGGCATGTAGGTTTGTTGCTGGAGACGGGTCTCATCCACGATCAGATGAGATATTCTCCATGGCTCAACAGCTACATGATTGTATCAAGATTGACGAAAAAAAAGAAGGAAATACATGGCTAGCAGTCATTGAATGCTTAACCTAGTAGTATTAGTAGCACATGCTCCATTAGGAAGGGGTAGTTTGAATTAAGTGAATCGAAGGTGTCCTAAGTTGACAAGACAAAGATTAACAAGTTGGCTAAGTTTCGTGTAGATTACATATTGCAAATAATTAACTTCATATTTAAATGGAATTTGATCAGATTCTTTGCTTCATTTACGGTGGAAGTGCTTTGCGTACAAGTCTTCGTATGTTTTTAATGGCAGATTACTTGGTCATCTAGGTTGTGCATGATTGCTCCAAACTGTTTGAAAAAAAATTATTTTTATTTTCATCTTTGTTTCTCTGATCAACAAATTTCTATTCTTTTTTATATTTATTTTTTCTGTTATAGGGAAATTAATGAAAACATTAAGCTAAGCAAAGGAATGTTTGATCTTCTCATATTTAATTATTCAGAGCATAGTTTTAAACCCGACCAGGGTCAGGCCTAGGTCACTCTCTCTCTCTTTTTTTCTCTTCTTCTTCTTCTTCTATGAATTTTACCCACTATATCCCATTGCTGGCCTTGACAGTGAGCTTCCAAAGTTCACCAAAATACTTTGAAGAAATCCAAGGAGGAACAATTCCAATTAAGCTTGTTCTAAGTGGGTATTAGAGCCTCGGATCTTCGAACTTAAGGTATGGCACCTGGTACAAGATCCTAAGATCTTAGAAGGTTGGAAGACTCCCTGGATGCTGTTGACAAGGAAACACAAAAATATGAGCAAGTAATGAAGCTACTGGATAAAAATTGGAAAATACGCAAGCTAGTCATGAAGGTAGATTTAGGGAAATGAAAGACCTCATTAGTGGACTCTCATTTTAGCAAGGCTTGATTCTGTATAGGTCATAACTAGCCACTGATGAACACAGTGCAATGAAGACCTCTCATGCCTCTCATAATAGGGACTCTGCTTCAAGAACATGCTGGACTTGTGAAGAAGATCACCACTCCCATAAGGGAAGTGAGTGTGAGTATCGCCAAAAGTGAAGATGTTAGGGTTAATCCTAGGGAATATACTTGAAAGGTGACATGTGCTTTCTTATAGACCAAATCATACCAGTAGTAGAATTTCTCATAAAATGGCACTTATGACTTACCCCTAGTATTGTGGCCTCAGCCCTGAAAAAGGCCTTTTGCGCCTTCAAAAGTGTACTCAAGAGCGAAAGCTTCCACAAGTGAATTTATCAAAGGTTGTTGAAGCACCCCTTGTAGCTAAACCTAGGTCAAAAGCTGAAATCGCCCCAGCAAGAAATAGTGCTGGTGTTGTAAGGAATGTAGCGCCACCTAAAGGCACGAATGATGAAATTCCTAGACATAAAACAACAAAACTTCCTCCCGAGGTTAATGGAAATTCAAGTTGTTCAAATCATTTTGTTGAAGATTGCTTCCTGGAGCTGTATCAAAGAAGGAGCTGTCAACAAATCTTTTGTTTTTGTTATTTCTGATTATCATGCTAATAATAAGATATTATCCTAGTCTCTAAGAATTAGTTATTTTGTTATTATGTTAACAGATCATAGCATGATTTCATGCTATAAGTTTGGTATTCTGTTTCTATATTTTTGAATATATATGTGTAACAATTGCATGGAATGCATGCAATCAGTATTATTCATTCAAGACGAATAAATTCAATACAATATTTGTTGTCTCTTATCTTCTATCTTACTTCTTTTCATAAACACTTTTCTTTCAAACACTTTCAATTGGTATCAGAGCAATTATCTTAAAGGGACCTGTAATGGAGGCTGAAACAAGTTTCTCTCAAATTTCTTCTCCCATCTTTGATGGAGAAAATTATCAACTCTGGGCAGTAAAAATGGAGACTTATTTGGAAGAGTTGGATCTTTGGGAAACTGTTGAAGAAGACTTTGAAGTTCATTCTTTGCCAAATAATCCAACAGTTGCACAGATCAAAAATCATAAAGAGAGAAAAACAAGAAAATCAAAAGCAAAAGCTTGTCTATTTGCAGTTGTTTCGACAACAATCTTCACCAGGATTATGTCTCTTAAATCAGCAAAAGATGTTTGGGATTATTTGAAGAAGGAGTATGCTGGAGATGAAAGAATTCGTGGCATGCAAAGTCTTAATCTAATAAGAGAATTTAAACTACAATGAATGAAGGATTCTGAAACCATCAAAGAGTATGCAGACAAATTACTTGGAATTGTCAACAAGGTAAGATTACTTGGCACAACCTTTTCTGATTGCAGAATTGTAGAGAAAATACTTGTAACTGTGCCTGAACGTTATGAAGCATCCATAACCACCTTGGAGAATACAAAGGATCTGTCCAAGATTACCTTGGCAGAATTGATAAATGCCTTGCAGGCTCAAGAGCAAAGGCGACTTATGAGGCAAGATCGAGTTACTGAAGGAGCATTACAAGCAAAGTATCCCGATTCTGATAAGAAGAAATTCTTCAAGAAGAATCAGGTTTCAAACAGTAGTAAGACTATTGTCAATCAATTCCAAAACAAAGGAAAATTTCTTAAGAGAAACTTTCCACCATGTCAACACTACAACAAGTTAGGTCATCCACCATTCAAGTGCTGGAAAAGACATGATGAAAAATGCAGTAAATGTCATCAAATGGGACATGAAGCAATCATCTGCAGAATAAAATTTCAGAAACAAGATGGAGATGCTCAAGTTGCCAGTTAAGATGATGAAGATCAAATGTTTATAGCTACATGTTTTTCAGTCCAGACTTCCTCAGATCAATGGCTAATTAACAGTGGATGCACAAATCACATGACTTTTGATAAGAGTCTCTTCAGAAATTTGCAAACTACTGAAGTTACAAAGGTCAGAATTGGAAATGGTGATTGTATAGCAGTAAAGGGAAAAGGAACGATTGCCATCACTACCAACTCAGGTACAAAAACTATTTCTGATGTTTTTTATGTACCTGATATAGATTAGAATTTGTTTAGTGTTGGACAATTAATATAGAAAGGCATGAAAGTGGTTTTCGAAAATCAATCTTGCTATATTTTTGATGATGTTGGACAAAAAATATTGCAAACCAAAATGAGAGGAAAAAGCTTTTCATTTTTACCATTTGAGGAGGAGCACACAGCCTTTCCCACAAAACTGAATGACATGGAAGTATGGCATAAGAGGTTGGGTCACTGTTATTAACAGCGAATGATCAGCATGAAGAAGCATGAAGCTGTAAGAGGAGTGCCTTCATTTACTGATTTGCTGCCAAATTGTAAAGCTTGTCAATTTGGTAAGCAAAATAGAAAACCATTTCCAAAGTCAACGTGGAGATCTACACAGAAACTTCAGTTGATCCATACAGATGTTGCGGGTCCATTTAGAACACTTTCAATAAAAGGTAGTCGATAGTACATACATTTTATTGATGACTTCACTAGAATATGCTGGATCTTCTTCATGAAATACAAGTCAGAAGTAGCTGGGATTTTTTAGCGATTCAAGAAGAATGTGGAGAATAAAAGCAGATGTAAAATTCAATCCATTTGGTCAGACAATGGTATAGAATACACCTCATCAGAATTCAATCTCTACTGTGAAGAAGCTGGCATTGAACATCAATTCACTGCCCCTTACACTCCTGAACAGAACGGAGTCAGTGAAAGAAGAAATCAATACATCATGAAGATGGTGAGATGCATGCTACATGAAAAGAATTTGCCAAAGATGTTTTAGGCAGAAGCAGCCAACACAACTGTCTTCCTTCAAAACCAACTTCCAACAAAATTACTGGAAGAGAAGACTCCTTTTGAAGTTTGGTATGACAATAAACCTTTATTAAGTTTTCTTAAAATCTTTGGCAGCATTTTTTTTGTTCATGTTCCACAGATCAAAAGGGACAAGCTTGACAAGAAGGCAATGCCAAGAATTTTTGTTGGCTACAATGATGTTTTTAAAGCCTACAAAGTTTATCATCCTCAAACTCAGAAGATGTTTATTACAAGGGATGTTCTTTTCCATGAAGAAAAACAATGGGATTGGGGAGACACATAAAGAAATGTGCAGCTGTCAGATTTGTTGCAGGATAAATTAGTTGATAATTCACAAATTATGGGCACTGCAGATTTATTGCAGGATGAATCATTTGATGATTCACTAATTAGAGGCACTTGATCCCTTGATGATATTTATCAAAGGAGCAATGTAGCTATTTGTGAACCAGAAGGCTATGAAGAAGCTAAACACAATCTAGAATGGCAAAAGGCAATGCAGGAGGAGATATGCATGATTGAGAAGAATTGTACATGGGAACTTGTTGACAGACCATCAAGCAAAAATGTTATTGGCATGAAGTGGATTTTCAGAACTAAACTAAACGCAGACAATACTATCAACAAGTATAAAGCCAGGCTGGTTGTTAAGGGTTATGCTCAGATTTATGGTGTTGATTATTCAGATACATTTGCACCTGTAGCAAGGATGGACACCCTACGATTCTTGTTTGCTGTTGCTGCACACAGGAACTGGAAAGTTTTCCAGTTAGATGTTAAATCAGCTTTCCTAAATGGCATTCTACAAGAAGAAATTTATGTTGAGCAACCAACTAGTTTTTTGACTCAAGGAAAAGAAGACAAAGTTTATCTACTAAAGAAAGCTCTCTATGGATTAAAACAAGCACCTAGAGCTTGATATGACAGAATTGATGACTATTTGACAGGTTTTGGATTTCAGAAGAGTTTGTCAGAAGCAACTCTTTATATGAAGAGAATTAACGATGATGTGCTCATAATATCTCTTTATGTTGATGATCTCTTAGTGACAAGAAGCAATACAGTGCAGGTTGCAGAATTCAAGCTAAATATGATGCAAGTATTTGAAATGACCGACCTTGGTCTCATGAATTTCTTTCTGGGAATGGAAATTATGCAAAACAGAGAAGAAATATTCATTTACCAGAAGAAGTATTCAAAGGAAATCCTGAAGAAATTCCAGATGGATAATTGCAAGCCGACACCTACTCCTATGAATCAAAAGGACAAATTCAGCAAAAAAGATGGCACTGCCAGAGTAGATGAAGAAAAATTCAGAAGCTTGATTGGATGCTTGATGTATTTAACAGCAACTCGACCTGACATACTTCATGCAACAAGTATTCTATCTCGGTTTATGCATTGTCCAACCAAAATTCATATGAGAGCAGCTAAAAGAATTCTGAGATACATCAAAGGAACATGCAGTTTTGGTGTTAAATTTTTTGAAGTGTCAAGATTTAAAACTACATGGTTTTTCTGATAGTGATTGGGGTGGCTCTATTGATGACATGAGAAGTACCCCTGGATTCTGTTTTAATCTAGGATCTGCTATATTTTCATGGTCATCTAAGAAGCAAGATATCGTGGCTCAATCTACTGCAGAGGCAGAGTTCATTGCAGCCACAGCTGCAGTGAATCAAGCATTGTGGTTACAAAAGTTGTTACGAGGTTTATACATGGAAGAAGACAAAGCAACTGAAATCTCAGTTGACAATCAAGCAGTTATTGCAATATCTCATAATCCAGTGTTTCATGGAAAAACTAAACATTTTAACATCAAGCTGTATTTCTTGCATGAGGTGCAGAAAAATGGTGAAGTTAAATTGATTTATTGTAGGTCTGAAAATCAATTGGCTGATCTGTTTACTAAACCACTTCCAGTAAACATGTTTGAGTTTTTAAGACAAAGGATTGGAGTTTGCAGCTCCTCAAGCAAGGAGGAGTGTTGAAGATTGCTTCCTAGAGCT
>Ga0325411_1003250_pt1 | contig 18320 bp, 14 predicted proteins | sample PopdelMetagenome_13_FD_206181 | JGI IMG/M metagenome (GOLD analysis project Ga0325411, IMG submission 206181) | Populus deltoides microbial communities from Bellville, Georgia, United States - Xylem-PdIQD-R4 | ecosystem: Host-associated > Plants > Phyllosphere > Stem > Wood/Secondary xylem...
TTGGTACATCAAATACTTGATCCTTCATAGTCTTCGGCCGACATCGTTATTATGAGAGGAACTTGATTTGTTGTTAACATAAGTTAGCATCATGAATACCTGATAAAATTTATAAGTATGGTGTTATGTAAATAAGATGATTAATATGATCATGTTGATAATTTATAAAGAGTTTATATTTTACTTATCTCTAATACTATTAGTGAACCCTCTAACCTTGACATTTGTTTTTATCATTGTTTAATCTTTACATTAATCTTTCATCTCAAAGTTCTCATTAATTTCTTCCTCTTCTTCTTTATTATTATTAGTACTACTACTACTACTACTACTAATATTGCTATTATTATTATTGTTGTTGTTATTATTATTATTATTATTATTATTTACATTCTTGTTATATTTTATGTACTTTAAGTATGCTCTGTGTTTGATCAAGGATCCTGACATTATTGGTCTTGCCTTGTTCATTCGCATCAGAAATCTGTTTATATTATATAATATATCTCTTTGATTTTTTTCATAAACTCAGTATGTAGGCTAGAAACCTGTAACCCGATCTTTGAGATCATTCTCAGGTATAACAACGCCATGTACTGAGTATTATTATTATTACTATTACTATTATTGTTACTATTATTGTTGTTGTTATTATTGTTGTTGTTGTTGTTGTTTTATTAATTATAATTTATACAATTAACCTCTCTGTGGTTCGACTCCGGTCTTGCCGGGTTATTTATTACTGTGACACTCCTGCACTTGGGATAAGACATCGACTCTTTGATCGTGTCAAGTTTCATTACCAGAAGTTGGTTCCTCCACTCATTATCGGGAAGCTAGTTCTTCATCCATTACTAGGTACCAGTCTCATTACCAGAAAGTTAGTTCTAAAGACATTTATACTAAATTAAAAAAAAACACATTCAATGAAATGGAATTTTTTTTTCTTAATATTAAAGTATCAAGGTGGTATACACCTACATGTTGTCTGCGCTCTAGATGTACCTCTTGGCTGCTATACAACTCCTACAACTTCTTTTATATCACTAGGTGTACCTTATCATTTTTTATTCGATGCTCATTCCACACAATATAATCTAAGTTGATTTTTTTCAACTTAATCATTATTTGCAATTTATCTTGTATTAACACTTCATTTTAACTTCTCATTCAATCCACCTTCTCGATCTAATTAATAAGAGAAACTTCTTATAATTCATACTCCCACGTATACCTTAATATACTTAAGTTTTGTTTTTGTAACTTTTATCATTTAAGTCTTACTTCAAAACAACATTGTTTCTTATTTTAATCATAATTAAAGTTATAGAATTCATTTTGGATGTGGCTTGAGTCTTTAAAAAATTATGGTACAAAACCATATAAATAATTCAACTCCTCTAAATTATCATTGGCATAATCATTTTATTTTTAAACTATGCATTCTTAAACAATTACTATGTTAATTCTTAATCTCCCTCTAAATGAATCTGGCCTACACCCAGCATAAAAGGAAGTATATATATTTTTAAAAGAATTTCCATAAATGACACATTACCCATTAATTTTTCATGTAAGTGAACACCATGATACCAAACTTTCATGTCAATTAAATGAATTTAGTTCAAAATCCTCTTCTTCTTAACCTTGGCCGAAACTTCTATCAAGAAAAGACATGATCCCTTTTTATTTTTTTCCATTAATTCCCTTCCATCACATTGTATTATAGTCCACATAACTCAATTTCAAAGAAACCACATTTCCCCTATTTTTCATTATAAACCCTAACTTAAATTTCTCTAATTTATCCAATATCATCACAAATTAATTCAAGCTTATTTAATTGAGTTCTAGACACATTACCTGTAAGAATCTAAACTTTGGATGTTAACAGTTAGAATTTTTACACCCTTCTTTCTTCCTCCCCCAAACCATAACCTTCTTTTTTATTTTTTATCTCTCTTGACCTCTCACAAAGTTTCTCTTCTAATATGGTGTTTACGTGTTTACTTCTCTAAATTCTCATTAAAACTAACCTATTACATGAATTCTTCATTAGAAATAAAGGAATTAAACATAACTCACAAGTCCCCCCTTCTCTCTTTTCTTCTTTCTTTTTTTATCCATCTACTCACACACAATAATATATATATATATATATATATATATATATATATATATATATATATATATATATTGGTTTCATTGCTTGTTGCTTTGTCTAGTTCAATAATATTGCTTATCCTAGTGAGTTTTATGGGCCTACTGGATCAGAAGCTTCTCAAGCTCAAGCTCTTACTTTTCTAGTTAGAGACCAACATCTTGGGGCTAACGTGGGATCCGCTGAAGGACTTACTGACTTAGGTAAATATCTAATGCATTCGCCCATCGAAGAAGTTATTTTTGGAGGAGAAACTATGCATTTTTAGGATCTGCGCGCTCCTTAGTTAGAACCTCTAAGAGGTCCAAATGGTTTAGACTTGAGTAGGTTAAAAAAAAACATGCAACCTTGGCAAGAACAACGTTCTACGAAATGTATGACCTGTGTGCTTTTAGGTTTATTAAATTCCTTAGATGGTGTAACTATCGAGATCAATGCAGTCAACTATGTCTCTCCTAGAAGTTGGTTATCTACCTCTCATTTTGTTCTCGGGTTCTTCCTATTCGTAGGTCATTTATAGAACGCGGGAAGGGCTCGTGTAGCAACAGGATTTGAAGAAGGAATTGATCATGATTTTGAACATGTTCTTTCCATGACTCCTCTTGACTAGTTGAGAAAAGAGATCCAATAGTTAAAATAGGAATTGATTTGATTCTACTATACATGTTGATTGGGTTGATCAGATCATACTTAGAAAGTCTGCCTTTCTCCTTTCTTTTTAACTTATTTAGATTTAGATCTAATCAAAAAAATTTTGGCTCTGCTATCCTACCTTGTCGAGCCATTCACCTTTGTGACACTGAACCAAAAAAATAATAAAAACATAAATAGATTCACCAAGAAAAGGGGAGAGAGTGATTCAAACCCTCAATAGTTCGCAAATAACTATACCTTTTTCAAGATCGGAGCTATCAACGTGTATGTGTGTGTGTGTGTGTGTAGGATCTAGAATAAGCATTTGTGAAATAAAAAAAAGACTAACTCTATGTTCGAATAAAATAGGAATGGGGTGGAAATAAGGCATACAGAGTCAACAGATTCATGGTTTCATCCCCCTGTGATGCGTTGTTTTTTGCTTGATAGAGGGATCAAATGGTATAATTGTTTTTTGGTGGCTTGAAGAATTAAAGACATGACTATTACTTTCCAATTGATTGTTTTTGTATTAATTGCTACTTCGTCAATCTCATTAATTAGTGCACCTGTTGTTTTTTCTTCTCCTGACTGTTGGTCAAGCAACAAAAATGTTGTATTTTCCAGTACATCATTATGAATTGGATTAGTCTTTCTGGCAGGTATTCTTAATTCTCTCATCTCTTGAATCCAGATACAAAAATGAAAAAAGACCCCTCCCTTAATTCTTTAAAGTTGTGATATGCATTTACATTCAATAAAATTCAAAAAAAAAAAAAAAGAGGGAGGGGTTATTAGAGACAAATCTGGTTCCCCTAATTATGACCAAGATATCAGTGATACTCCATAATTATAGCTATTCATTTACTCTATATATTTGCTTTCTATATTTAGCCGGGCAACCATATGCTTCGACCTGTATTGAAGACTGGATTATTTGTTGAAGATAAAAGTACATTAAACCCATATGAAGTTTTAACATGAGTGGATTATATCCATTAGGAAAATATGGGTTCAATCAAGATTTGTTTCTTTGGAGTACCAAAAGCAAGCATGACATCATTATGAACATAAATTCCCAAAGTATGGAATCATAGAAAGAGGTTGTCCCAACTTAAATGGGATATGATTGCTTCTTTATAATCTAACATTCTTACCAATACATTATCCTCATTTTGTTCCGGATTGTAATCTCCAATAAAAAATATAGCTCCATAGGAAAAAGCTCTTGTTATAATGAATCCTGTGATGTATTGGTGATGAGTATATAATGCAGCTTGAGTAATAAAGACTTGTGTTATTAACGCACAAGCAGGTAACAAGTACATGTGTTGAGCTACTAAAAAAGTAATAACCCCTAAAGAAGCTAAAGCAAGGCCTGATTGAAAATGAAGTGAATTATTGATTTTGTCATAAAGACCTTTATGTTCACGCCACAATTGCTCCCTTATAGGAATATGTGCTTCTAAAAGATCTTTTATACTATGCCCAATCCCAAAGTTAGTCTTATATATGTGACCCACTACCAAGAAAAGAAATGCAATAGCTAAATGATGGTGTGTAATATCAGTCATCCATAAACTGTGTTTGTGGGTGGAACCCCTTAAAAGGGTTAGAATGACAATTCCTGCTTCTGGGAAGCACCAAATAAATGACTACTTGAATCAAGGTTTTGATAATAAAGATTCCACTGACCTGTAAAAAGTGGGCCTAAGCCTTGGGGATGCGGTAATACATCTAAGAAATTACTCCATCGAACAAATTCCCCCTGGAGCCAGGAATAGCGACATGGACTAAATGTCTTGTCTAAGCCGAGGAACTTATTCCAAATAGTCCTAAAAAATGGTGGTTGAGACAAGATTCGGCATTTTTGAACCATGAAGCGCTAAGTTTCCATTTCGGTTGTAGGTGTTGTTATAACCCAATTTTGGCATGTTGGCTTTTAATTTAATTTTATAGGGATTAAATTTTAAAATTCAAAGACCAAGGATTTATTTCAATGAAAAATATGATTTGTCAACTTATGAAAAATCTACGCACTAAGATAGTTATCCTTTTTTTTAATTTGATTCTTAATCAAATTCGAATTTCAAAGAAGAGAATGAATTTGTTTAGGACTTTATTTCCCATACGCTATGGGATTCTTGCACTATAAATACAAATCTCAGTGCTTGTGCATAGGAGGAGGAGGCCATTAAAAGAACTGAGAGGGCATTGATCAATACACGGCCAAGGAAAAAAAATGGTTGCTTATACCTTATCTTCAACCCCGCACCATTACAGTTCATGAGCCATCACCAAAAGTCGCAGTTTCCTCTCCCCCATGACCAATTCCCCCACGTCTCAACCGGCGTTGATCCACCTCTCCTCTCCATAGCAACAGCTCCAACTAGTAACAACACCAGTCCATAAATCGTTATCAAGCATGCCCAGTCACTCACCACGAGCACAACCATAACATCATTCCTCAACCATAGCAAGGTTTGTTTCTTCACCAACAACGAGAGCTCTCCTCTTTAGCCAAACACCAACCTCCAGAATGGCAGCAGCAATAACCCAACATTAAAAGTAACAGCAGAGCCACAGGATAGAAAACCAGAAGGCACACAGATGCAAATAGGAGAGAGTGCCAGGATGAACTAAATCAAAGGGATAAAAAGAAAGGCTAGGGAAGACGAAGAAAAACAAAAAGAGAAGGAGAAATAGCAACAGTTAGCCAACCCTCTATCACCATCATCTTCGTCTTCGCCTTCCAATAATAGCATAAGTAACAGCAAAGCAAAGAAAGACTAGGGAAGATAAAGAAAAACAGAAACAAAGGAGGAAACAGCAGCAGTCGGTCACCCTCCATCATCATCATCTTCATCTTCCAAACAACATAAATAACAGCAGAGGTAAGGTTTCCCAGTTTAATTCTTTGTTAAGCATTGCATTACATAGTGCGAAGGTAATTATAATTATCTTCGCACATTGCAGCATGTATGCGTGAATTGTTCACGCATGCATGCTACTTTGCCTATCCAGGTCACTGGCTTGGGCCAATGACGAGGTTAGGCTAGTTAGACTAGACCTACCCCAACGTAAAAAAAAAAAAAAGAGTGGGCTGGTATGTTTTATGCTCCTTCTATTTTGATATTTGACAACACGAGCTCTTTTTTATATAAGAAAATTCCGTAAAAAATTAGGGATCTTTGTTGATTTATTTGTAGGCTCCCTTGCACTTTGTTTTATTTTTTCTTTGCGTATTGTTTTTTTCCCTACTTTTTGCTCAATCTATAGACCTTTACCACTAAAACAAATCTGCTGTGCAACGTTTTTTTTTATTCCCATCTAAAAAAGAGCAAATAATAAAAAAGGGTAGACAAAAAGAAAATTGCATAGAAAAATTGTTTCTTCTTCGTTAAAAATTCAAAATTTTATGTACTTATTCACTGGCGTCAAAGTCAGGAATATCATAATTTTTTAGGTTTGTACAATATTTACCAACGCTAGAGTTAAAAATATTCATAGGTATTGCTCACTAATGTCAGAGTCAGGAACATGATAGGAAGAACAAAAAAAAAAACAAACTCTTATCAATTTTAGACAAAACCAACAATGCAGTCTATCTCAGGTAGGTCACTTAAGGGGTGATAACATCTTCCTTTTCGCGTAACCAATCATATAGCATAAAATTTTTGTTGACTAGTTAGGGTTCCTAGTAACCATAATACTAGGTGGTGACTTTTTGAACGAGACTGTTTCCCAAAAGAAGAAGATGTTAGATATCTGTTCTTTTCCAATTAAATTTTTAATCGGTCGCCACGATGTCCAGGTATGACAGGTGTAACCAACCCCTTATCAAGGATACAACAGAAATAAATAATAGAAAAGGAGCTCTGATATAAAGATCTTTATTAATACGTAAACCTATTGTATACCATCAGTGATAAACACCAGAATAAACGATATTCACAAGGCAAATAACACCCCTTTGAGTAAAAACTTCAACAGCTGGTTGACCAAAATGAGGATTCCATATTGCATGAGCAATAGGTCTTACATGCAAAGGGTCTGGTACCTATGTTTTAAAATTTCCTTATCAAGCTACATGAAATAGATTTCTGGAAGTCCACAGAAAAATTATTTCTAATTGCCTGAAGTGAGAAGCAAAAATATTCAGATAAAGGCGTTCCTCCGTAATATCATAATGACTCTCAAAGTTATACGCAATAGCAATACTAAACCAAATATGATGAGTGTAGGGTCCTGAGCTAAGCTTTAGCTAAACCTTGGAAATCTTAATGTCATAATGCCTTTCAAATCCTCATAGCCATTATCCTACTACAATAATTCTTGCTAAGAAGAACGCCCATATTGTGGCAATTCCACCTAAAAGGTAATGAGTTACTCCTACAACACGTCTTTGTATAATGCTCAAGGCTCAAGGCTCTAGGCTGAGTAACAGGAGCAACTTTTAATTTATTATGAGCCCAAATGATTGATTCACAATAAGTTCTTACCAATAACCATGATTGCTAATTAGAAACATTAAACTAAAAGCCTATACAAAGTGAGCGCTTAGGATAAAAAGGCCATATGTAGATAATGAAAAACTATAAGACTGAATTACCTAGGAAGCTTATGCCCATAAGAAATCGCGGAGCCATCCATTAATAGTAATAGAACTTTGCGCAAAATTTCCACTCGTGATATGAATTACCACCCCTTGATCACTTATACTACCCTAAACATCTGATTGCATTTTCCAACTGAAATGGAATATTACTACCGAAATTGCATTGTACATCTAAAAGAGTCCTAAGAAGACATGAACCCAAGCGAATACTTGACATGCCCCCCCTCTTCTAGGTCCATCACAAGGGAAACGAAAACTAAGATTTTTTTAGTCTGGTATCAAATGAGATTTACGAGCAAATAGAACTCATTTCAAGATTATCAATACCGTCACATGAATCGTAAATGCATGAATGTAATAAACCAAAAAATCCATGGTTGCTAATAGAATAGGTAACAAAGCAACCTTGCCCCCCACTGCCACTAAGTCATCACTCCCTAAGTCAAATTGGTGCTTGTTGTTGCACCAAGTGCTAAAGCATGCATGTTTTGTATCCATTGAGCAAAGACGGGTTATAATTGTATAGTAGTATTTGAAAACATATCTTGAGGGTGCCCTAAAGCGCTCATGGTATCATTATGAATATAAAAACCAAAATTTTAAAAGCCTAAAAATATACATACCTAGTTAAGATGTGATATGATTGCATCGCGATGCCTAAGGACATGATCTAACAGATCGTTATATCGAGTAGTTGGATCGTAGTCTTTTACCATAAAAATTGTTGCATGCAAAGCAACACCAACTATGAGAAATCCACCAATCCATATGTGATGTGTGAATAATGAAAGTTGTGTACCATAGTTTGTAGCCAGATATGGATAAGGGGGCATGACATACATATGGTGAGCTACAAAAATGGTTAAAGAACTTAACATAGCTAGGTTAAGAGATAATTGAGCATGTCATGACGTTGTTAGGATCTCATATAGGCCCTTATGACCCTAACCTGTAAATGGACCTTTATGAGCCTTTAAAATATCTTTTATACCATGACCAATACCCTACTTAGTCCTATACATGTGACCCACTATCAGGAAAATAATTGCAATAGCTAAATGGTGGTGTGCAATATCGGTCAGCCATAGATCCATAGTTATTGGGTCTAATCCTTCATGAAAAGTAAGAAATTCTGAATATTTTGACCAATTTGAAATGAAAAATAGAAAACTGAAATAACGTTAAGCCAAAAGATCCTAGTTCAAGATAAATTCATGAGGAAGTGAGATCTCTTTAGGATCTACTCCAGCGTTTAGAAATTGGTTAATTGGTAAAGATACATGGACTTGATGCCCCACCTAAGAAAGAGACCCAAGCCTTAGTACCTCTGCTAAATGGTGATTCAACATATATTCTACATCTTTGAACCAAGCCAATTTTGGAGCAACTTTGTGATAATGGAACCATCCAGCAAAAAACATTAAGGTTGTAAAGAACAAACCAATTGTCATACAAAACTGGAAAAAAACTAGAGGTTATTGTAATTCACTAGTTATTCCAAATGCTCTCCAAATCTATTGAAAAAACCGCAGGTTATTTGTATTCCTTATAAACCCCCACCCACATCACCATTCAATATTTCTTGGCCCATTATTGGTCAAACTACTTGTGCGCTAGGCCCAATATGAGTAGGATCGTTTATATATATAATCACAATTTCATTACTTCCCTGCATATCCTCACTTGGTATTTTTTTAACTGCTATGTAATATTTTCTCCTAGTTCGAATGCCTTTTTAATATTAACTTTTAGCTGACCATATCAATTTCATCAAATTATATCTCAGTATTTTATTTTCATCATATCTTACTTTCATTTAAATTTTATTTACATTTCAATTTTTTTTCAAATATTGATACACAAACAATTTATTTCTGATCCCAACATTAAATATCATCCCTTTAATTTAAATGTTCAGTTTACTTAATTTGTACATTATTTGTTTTCAATTTACTTATTTATTTCATAAGGTTTCTAATTTAGACAGCGGTTTACATACAAGCTATTGATTAAAATCTAATAACTTAATTAATACCTGAAATTACTTTGCTATATAAATTAAAAATTTTAATTCCTAATAGAATCATGAAAGTAATAATGCATATTCACCGATAGATAACACATGTAAACCAATTATTTTCATAAAAAAAAATAGTGCACATATATTACAACATTGAAGTTTTAATATGAAAAAAAGAATATTTTAGAATAATCTTAAATGATATATTGAAATATAAATTAATTTTTATTTTTTTTTTCATAAATAGAACCTATGCCTCTTTGAAAAAAAAAAGAGAAGGAAATAGTATTTCATAATCAATTTTCTTAATAAAATTTTTTTGTCATACATATTCATATACAAACTTGTGAGATCTTGTCTAGTCTAAATTATTTTTTAAAATGAGAAACAAAAAGTGTATATCTAAATTTTATATTTTTATACTACAAACTTGGCAGTGTAGTGGTGAAGGCTTTAAGTTATTCCAATGAAGATCCTCCACAGGTTGTACACTAGTACTTTGTAATGTTTATAACTATTTCAAGGCCTAAAGCTTTTGGATTCTTTGTGTAGATTGGAAACGAAACTTACTTGTGAGAATTCACTTTCTTATTCCTGGATCAATTACTTCAATGTCACTTCAATTACTAGAATCAAAGTGATATTCTACAGTACAAACGTCTTTGTAAATCTTGTCAAGTTAATGTAGAGAGTCAAGATGGGAGAAGAGAAAGAGAGAACTATATTCTTTCAATAATGAAAACTTACATCTTTATATGAGTAACTTCTCTAAATACTTGGACCAGACCCATCCCTCATGGGCGAACCAGGCCTAATCCAATAACCAACATTTCTACTCGCCTATGAAAGACAAGATCCATTTAATACATTATATTTCAAACTTGCACAAAAATTTTATACTTGACGAACAGACCGTGCGACATGAACACACAGTGAAAGGAGCTCCAAAATATATAAACCCTAAGTATTTTTAGTTACACATGAATAAATATAATTCAATCCCTCAAGAATTTCATACTCATTCCATCCTTACAAGTATTCTAAATTGTATCAAATCTATTCAAGTGATATGATCCCGACTGGTAAATACAAATAACATGTGTAGAACTAAAATTACTTCTTTTTTTGCACTTATATCAATCAGATCTAAAGTAACTCACTTTTCTAAGAGTATTCTTTTAAGTCAAATCATTCCATGACCATAGGATATACTCCTAAAGTAGCGATCATTAATACATCACCTCATGATATAGTCAAAAGTCACAAAGGGTAAGATTTTAATATCTTAGATATGATCTTCAGGACTCGCATAATAAAGAAGCAGGGATCTATTCTTTATTCCTGTAATGGTCGCTAGCATATGTAGTATGAAATACATGTTATAATGGAGCTTACTCTTTTCTTTTCTTAAGACAAAGAGTGTATGTCATTGCTCTCCCTGTTAGAGGAAATACACTATACAAGTCTCAGTCTTGTTGCTAAAAACATAGACTTCAAATCAGAAATTCTCATTTGCTCATTTATCATTAGTGGCAGATGAATAATTTCATACTAGCCTTCAATCATTATAGACACATGAATGGTGAGAATTCATTATGTCGAATTTTTTATTTAAGAACCTCATCTTGATCCTAACCAAAGTGACTTTTTAATAATTACTTTGAGTTAAAATTGCTCCCAGTGTGCCCAAATTGCTCATTAAGCATGAAAACTCAAATAGTCTCATCTCTACTCACCTTACAAGCACTAGAGGTGATTGATTATGTAAGTAACTTGTACTATACAACACTTACAATATATTTCATAAAACAAATAATGAATAACATGATGTGCAAATGATATTTATTCATTATTCAATCATTGTAAGCCTTCATATGATTCTTTTAACTATCATTCAGTGTTTCTGACTAGGGTTTGATTGCTATTAACCAACCAATCAAACAACATAACATATATCGGGATGTGTGCACATCATTGCATACATTAAACTACCAATGACACTGGCATAAGGTACTCCAGACATTTTCTCCTTTTCTTCTAGAGTCTTGGGACATATATCACAGCGCAGCCTCGAGTTTTTATGAACAGGGGTGTCCATTGGTTTTTTTATCTTGCATGTGATAGCACTCTAACATCTTTTTAATGTAAGTCTCTTGAGTTCAACCCAAAAAAATTTTAGCGCAATCTCTTATGATTTTCACACCAAGAATATAGTTGGCTTCACCTATGTCTTTCATTTTAAAGTTTGATGATAACCACCTTTTAGTAGTATCAACATTTGTTTTTTATTTCAACTATTAAGATGTCATTAACATATAAGGACAATATTATAAAACTATTGTTATAATATTTTAAATAGAAACAATGGTCTTCTTTTATCATTGTAAAACCATCCTTAAGGATAGTTTGATGAAACTTGATGTTTCATTGTCTAAAAGTTTGCTTAAGACCATATATGAATCTTTTAAGCTTGCAAACTTTGTGCTCTTGTCCTTTAGTCTTGAATCCTAAAAGTTGATCCATATTGATCTCCTTATTTAATTCTCTATTGAGAAATGCAGTTCTAACATCCATTTGTTGTAACTCTAGGTCCATATGTGCGATTATAGCTAAAATAAGACGAAGTGAAGTAATCCTCATAACTGGTGAGAATGTATCTTCATAATTAATTCCCTTTTCTTAAGTGTAGCTTTTCGCTACTAGTCGAGCCTTATAACGTTATATTGACTCATTTGTTTTATGTTTAATTTTAAGAACCCATTTATTTTCAATAGATCTTCATCCTGATAGTAAATCAACCAAGTCTTGGACTTGATTAGTTTTCATCGACTCCATTTCTTCTTCCATAACTTTAATCCATTTTCTTGCTTTAGGACCAGATAAAGCATGAATGAATGTTTCAGGCTCTTCATCATCTTATAAAGCAATCATGAACGCTTCCCTTTCAATCTCAAATTGATGACAAGGAATTGGTTCACGAATGTTTCTATGAGGTTAAGATTGCTCATGATCTTGCTTCATAAGAGTAGGAATAGATAAAATATCATCCCCACTGTTTGTAAAAGGATTAAAAGTTTCATCCAAGTCCTCTATTGAATGACTTATTGCGCCATAATCTAGATTTTTCATTTCATGTAATTGAAAATCTTTTTCAACCTCACCTGTATTTGGAAAAACCTTTTCTAAGAATATAACATCACGCGATTCAATCTTCATCACTCTTCCATCAGCTTTTTCACCAATAAATACAAATCCTTTGGAATGTTCAGAATATCATATAAAGATACACTTCTTTTTTCTAGGACCAAGTTTCCCATATTCATAAGTATTATGAATATAAGCCGCACACCTCTATGGATGTAAATAACCTAGATTAGATTTGACATCATTCCATAATTCATACGAGGTGGATGAGACAGATTTAAAGGGCACACAATTAAGTATGTAAGCAGCAGTTAACAATGCATCTCCACAAAAGGAAATTGGTAAATTAGCTTATGCCATCATTGACCTAACCATGTCAAATAGGGTTCGATTCCTCCTTTCTGCTACACTATTTTGTTGTGAAGTATACGGAATAGTTGGCTGTCTAACTATACCCCTTTCATCATAAAAAATTTGAAATTGTTCATATAGATATTCATGTCCTCGATCAGTTCTTAAAGCTTTGATCTTGGTACTTAGTTTATTCTCCACCAGATTTGTGTATCGAATGAAGCAATCCAATGCTTCAGACTTATCTGAGGTCAAATAAACATGACCAAACGATGTAAATCATCTATAAATATGGTGAAATAATTTCCTCCATGTATTTCCCTCACATTCATTGGGCCACAAATGTCTGAATGAATAAGTTGTAATAGACTACTAGCTTTTTTAACTTTGCCAAATGGTAATTTAGTTGCTTTTCCAGCAAGACAATGCTCACAAACGAGCAATTTCTCTTTGGTAAGTGATCCTAAAAGATCAGCTCTTGCTAATCTATGTAATCTAATCTAGCATGTTAAGTTATGATATTACTATCATTAATAATGCTGGAATTTTGAACATCATAAATTGAAGCATCATAATTAATTGATACATTAACGGTGTCTAACACCATAAAACCATTTAATACAAAACCAAACTATAAATAGTATTATACAAATATAGTTTTACACAACAACCAACAAATGTAATATTAAAGCCTAATTGGAGTAAAGCAAGAACAGACACAAGATTCCATCAAACTTCTGGAGCATAGAGTACATCATGAAGATAAAGTGTGCGACCACCCCACAAATCCAATTTGCAGGTACCAATCCCAAACACAGCAGCGGAAACATTATTCCTCATGTATATGTATCTACTTCCCTCTGGAATTCGATAAAATTCCACAAAGGTTGTTCAGTCCCTTGCTATATATTCGATTGCTCCTGAGTCTTTGACTCAATGCAATTATGAGTAAAGTGACCAGGTTTACCATAATTGAAACAATTCATATTCTTGTCTTTATTACCGTAGCATTTCTCACGCTTGCGTTTATGTCCACTACTATTTGCTTCTATTCCTCTCTTGGTATATTTGGGACTCTTAGCCTTACCCTTTTTATATTTAGAGCCATATGCTCCACATTAGCGGTGTTCAAAAAAACCAAAAAACTGATTAAACCGAGAAAACCGGAAAAAAATAACCAAAAAAACCGAACCGTGAAAAAAAACCAATTAAACCGATTAAAATTTTGAAAAACCTAACCGATTCGGTTTCGGTTTTTTAAGCCTGGAACCAAAAAAACCGAACCAAACCGAACCCGAACCGAGCCAAACCAAAAAAACCAAGCCAAACCGAAAAAAAACCGAGCCAAACCAGTTTGAACCGGTTTTTGTTTTAAAAAACCAAACCAAACTAAACTGAAACCGGTCGGTTTGAACCGATTTCGGTTCAGTTTCTGTTTTTTTAATTCGGTTTGGTTACTTTTTTTGATAAAAACCGAACCGAACTGAAAATGAACACCCCTACTCCACGCATCTTAATCTCATATATAAAATCCTCGTTTATAAGCTTCCCAACGTGAAGTCGATCTTCTTCAAGCTTGACATGACGAGCAACATCATCAAATGTCTTGATGTTATCATTATGGGTAAGGTTAACATGCATGTGTTCCAATTGCTTGGAAAAGAGCGGATAACTGCTTGGACTTATTTTTCATCAGTCATCTCATGCATTACCACTTAATTCATTAATCATGTTAGACATGATTGTAAGATGTTGCCTCATCTTTTGATTTTGGCGCTTCTTATAACCATCGAATTTAAGGGTTAACTGATGAATTCTAGTAGTTGAGGTTCCTCCATACTGAATCTTTACTGCGTCCCAAACAGATTGGGCTAAACGATGCCTTTCAAAATGTAAGATTGTATCATTTCTCATGCTTCTCAACATCAGAATGCGAGCTACACGATCCTTGCGTTTATAGGTTTGATATGCTTCCATATCAAGCCCGTGTTTAGCAAAGTTTCCTTGCTCAAGTTCAACCATCAATTATATGATTGTTTTCAACATTTTTTGCTCTTCCAGGAGATACTCAATCTTACGATACCAAACATCGTAATTCTTTTCACTTAGTTTATCTTCATAGTTCAAATTAGCAATAATACTCTTAGATGCAGTTATATTAAGCGTTATTGACACCAATTACGTATCTAGTACAATTTAAATGACAGTTATTGCCACTCCATTCTAAATTAAACAAATAATAATCTAACAAATATAATAGTAATGAAAAGAATATTAAACACTTAATCAATTTCTATTTGTATGGTCTAATTATTATTGAAAATTTAAATTAGTGCATAATTATAGTTATTAGTTTTAACTAACAACTCTCACTGATCAAATTGCATATATATGCATATAACGTAATTAAAACTTAAATTATATTAAATATGCAATTCAAAATAAACAAGCAATTATCTTAACAAATAATAATAATAATACTGAAATAAAAAAAATTAAGAATAATAAATTTCAGAATTATCATATATATAATTAGGGTATCCAATTACGTCATCTACTTTATCAAAGTTATCTCCTCTAAATTCATTCTACGCAAACCATGGAATGAATTTAGCAACAGCATCCAAACGACCTACGCTTCTTCCAGTGCGTCGTATACCGTTTTTGGTATACTAATGTTCCCTCTCAAACAACATTTCATCAGTGAGATTGTTGAAATCTAAGAATTCTAGTCTGTATTCCAACAAAAGTCGCACTAACATGCATTCCTCAGGCAGAGAATTGAGAACGATTAACATTTGATGTTCCATACAGAACTCATAAACACTACTTATAGCCAGTCTACTCATCCAATTATACATATAATTAATGTGCTTATGAGTTTAGTGAACATGATTAATGGTTTAACTCAATTAATGATCAATTTTTTGTTGTCTATCCATTACAACAAAAAAAAATTCAAAAGCATATAAATAATCAAGGGCATAATAAATAGGCTTTGAGGCGTGAATATCAAAACCTTAAACTTATAGATAACAACTTTTATAAGTTTATTAAGAAGTTCTATTCTATTTCTTATAAACATTAACAGAGAGTTTGTAGAGAAAAATTAGGAAGAGAAAAAGATTATTGCAAAGCTTTAAACACCTCTATTATTTCTTATTTTTCTTTTATCAATATCAAACTAATATTTTTAAATAAAATCACCCCCTTTCAGACCAATGTGTAAGTAAGGTTTAGAGACACACCTCTTCAGATCAACGTGTCTGTAGATTTTAAAAGACACACCTCTTTAGACTAATGTGTTTGTGAGAATTTAAAAGGCACACCTCTTCAGACCAATATATATGTAAAGTTTAAAAGGCACACCTCTTCAAACCAATATGTTTGTAGAGTTAAAAGGCACACCTCTCCAGACCAATGTGTCTATAGAGTTTAAAAGACAATTCTTCATTCAAATTATTTAAATAATTTGACAAGAGGTGTCATGAATAATTATTATTATTAATTAAGTAATTATCTCAAATTAATGAATTTCAAAATAATAATAAAAAGCATTTATGTTACATAATACCAAATGAAATCGTAGCCATTTTAAAAAAAATAGGAACAAAAAATTTATGATACAATCAATATAGTCAAAAGCCAATGTTTTTGTCTTCAGAAATGTAAATCTGGCAAATGTTTTTAAAATCTCTCTTTTAAATAATATATGGTGCAATCATCGATGCAAATAAAGAACTAACATGTATTCATATGCATCAGAAAAGAAAAAAAATATTTGTACAATAATAGATATATTGCATAAAACCTAACAGAAAACACATCTTAAAATCATGTTCTGATACCAATGTAGATTGGAAAGGAAAACTTACTTATGAGAATTCGTTTTCTTATTCATGAATCAATTCTTCAGTGACACTTCAATTACTAGAACCAAAGTGATATTCCACAGTACAGACGTCTTTGTAAATCTTGTCAAGTTAATGCAGAGAGTCAAGATGAGAGAAGAGAAATAGAGAACTATGTTCTTTCATTAATGAAAACTTACTTCTTCATATGAGTTATGTTCCTATTTATATAAGTAGAGGAAACAGTTATTTTTTTAGTACCTCCTCTAAATACTTGGACCAGACTCAACCCTCATGGACAAACCAGACCTAACTCAATAACCAACACTTTCCAATGAAAAGTGCGTGGAAAAGAAATGGAGAATGAAAACTAGCTTTTAGCTTAGACTTTATAAATAGTGCAACTAATGAGGTTGGAAAACCTATTATAATGAGATGACTCTTCATAAGATAGAGATAAGGTGATTGACAAAGGAGTATGATGATCTCAAACAAGTCTCCTTTATAGAATGGAAGACCTTTTGATCACGACGTCAGTAAATGAAGAAATATGAGATTGAGAAAGTGTTAGGTGTAAGCTTGAGAAGATCACGATGTAGGTAAAATTATATTTTTCTTTTCACCAATAACCTCCAAAATTGATTAGGGGATAAATGTTTTTATCATTGATGGGTCACTATTAGGTAGACATGATGACATTATGATCGTTACTAATTACTAATTGGGCAAAAGTATTCTTAGAGGGACACATATTTAATGAGTATACCATTTGTCCTTCTACTAAGTGAGGGGCTAGTTGAGCTGGCTAGGTGACTAGTCTCCCATTTAAAAAGGCATTCTCCTTTAATGATGTGGTTGTTTATTTGTCCAAATTTTGTTTATGTATAGTTTGTTTGTTATGATTTTCTCATGTATATTAGAATGAATTATCATTTTATAAGTATTAGTTTTGCGGTGGATAATAAAATCATATAAAATATATAAAATGTATATTAGATAAATAACCCGCGATGTGCTACAAGCCATTTTAAACTTGTCAATGAAAGTAGATGCATATAAAAGCTAAACTTCAAACCAAGAAGAGTTCATCAAAAATAAAATATGACGTGATATGTAATTTAGAGAAGCTAGGAAAATGCAATGTTAAGTAGCAACAATGGCAGTGAATCAATTGTAGTAGTAGGAGTGAATCAACATTAAAAATGCCAAGCCAATCCTAGGGAAAAAGTCTTGCCCAAACAAAAGAAGCAAATGTTAGGGGTGTTAAGGAAGCAAAAGAAGAAACATCGGCTATGATTGCTCAATGATTTCTAGAAGTTGCTGAGGGAGAAGATAATGTCCGATATTCACCTTCCTTTTCTTCTTCATCAACTGTCTGTTTTGTGGCGATCCTCTCTCCTCTTTCTGCAACTCTATCTTCTCCTTTACGGGTCCTTTTTCTTCTGCCGTGCCCCTCCGTCACCCCCCTTACATCCATTAGTTCGATTTTGAACATCCTCACCCTCTCCTCATAAGCTTTTCTCCTCCAATTCACCCTCTCTT
>Ga0325411_1003252_pt1 | contig 18313 bp, 8 predicted proteins | sample PopdelMetagenome_13_FD_206181 | JGI IMG/M metagenome (GOLD analysis project Ga0325411, IMG submission 206181) | Populus deltoides microbial communities from Bellville, Georgia, United States - Xylem-PdIQD-R4 | ecosystem: Host-associated > Plants > Phyllosphere > Stem > Wood/Secondary xylem...
TAATAATAATAATAATAATAATAATAAAAAGCCATGAATGAATAACCAGAGACAAACAGGAAAGGGAACCATTGATATCGAAATATGATATGTGATTGAAATGAAGTATATAAAAAGAGAGGAAAATCTCAATTCAGTCCCTGACATGCTACTCTTAACATCAATTTAGTTCCAAACCAGTTGATTTTATCAATTTGCCTTTACATTTGCTTGCAATCCAGCTTTTAACCTTACAAAAAATAAAATATAAAGGAACATTGAAATAAAACTAACAATTACGAACCCGTGCTTGTTAATATTATTATTTCTCCATTGAATTTTCTATTCCAAATCCTTGTTCCTTCTTTGCACTTATTATTAGCCAAGTATTCACATTGCCATTTATTTTTAATAAGATGATGCATATGTTTAATAAAATAAATTGAAAAATATTATTTTTTTAATTTAATTATATGAAAATAAAAATGGATTATTGTAAGAAAAGTAATGATTTAGATTATGTAGAAAACATGACCTTTTACTCTAAATTCTCCTTTTCTTATTAATGTATTTTTTCTTAACCAAAAACATCTTTTTTTTAGGTATTTGGTTTATTGCAAAAAAACTAAAGACAATTAAAATAACTATTAAAAAAATTAATGTATGAAGAAGGAGAAAAATATATCTATTTAATCAAAACCCCATTCCCTTATTCATACATTACTTTTTTTCTTTCTTTTTCAAGAGTATAGATTAAAATTTATTCATGGTCTTGATTGAGCCTTTATGAGGCTAAACTAGTGGCCAATTGCCTCAAATTTGTTAAAAAAAGACATTGAAAAACAAACTATTAAAGTGAAAAAAATGAAGAAATTAGGTTTCGATTTCTTACTTGGTTAGAAAAGTTTAAAGTATTTTCAATTAAAAACTTTTTCATCCCTCTAGTTTTGAAAAATTCAAATTCAGTTCAAAACTTTATTTATTTTTAGTCTCCTGTTTGAGAAATAATAAAAAAAACCACCAAATTACAATACAGAGAGAAAGTTGTTGGTTGATACTGATTCTAATTATTAAAAAAATTATTATTAGTATAAATGAATTTTATTTGATAAGAAAAGTTTTAATAAAGTGTTATCTCACATTTAAATTGCTTGAAAAAGTAAATATGATATTGGAAAGTTTTGGAGTTTCGGGTAGAATTTTTGTTTTTGAACTATTTTTGAGTTCTTTGTGTCTCTAAGGTTTTTTAAATCAAAATATGATGTAAAAATAGGATTTTGGATGTAAAACACTGTTAGCCCAACATTCCGACAATCTCTGGTCTTAAGAATTTGGACAAAACAAGCTATACTTCACCTGTTATTTGTTTTTTATAACAAAAATCAGGGTCATCCATCATTTTTTGTAAAATACCACGTGCAAGCCTAAGCTGGAGAACTTGTGCACCTACGCCCTTTTTTGTTGAGGCTCACGCACGCTAGGCCACTCTGGCTCACATGTTTGGACTTTTTTTTTTTTTAATTTTATTCATTTTTTTTTAAAGTTTTTAGTGGACTTGTTTTCAATTTTATTCTAAAAAATTTAATTTAATTTAATTTATATTGATTTTCAAGTATTTTTTTAACTCATCAAATCAACATGCCGCCGGAAGAAAATTCCCCTTCTCAAGGCTCGGAATAATCGCACTTCCCCTAGCTTCCGTATTTTTCAAGAATATTTTTTTTAGATTTAAATTAATTTATATTTTTTTTAGCTTTACATTTATTTTTTTAATAATTTTGAATATAAAAATAAAAAATAATATTTTAAAATATTTTCAATTAACTTAAGGTTAACTAATTATTCCATTAAAAATAACGAGATCAAATAATAAATGATATTCAAAATTTCTTGGGTCGTCAAGGCATCCAGCAGTTGAATTCCTGGGTTTAGGTTAAGCATCATTTTTAATGAACTTTTATCTCTTGTAATCAGAAGATTAAGCCCTTCAATTGCCATCACATTATTGATCCTGGTCTGGAATCCAATGGATATTATATATAAAATAAAATAAACAAAGTGAGATGAATAGATTAGAGAGCCAGCGATCAGATAATTGTAGTCTGAAATTTTTATTCGACATTTTATAATTCCGTCAAGGATATCATCACATCAATGGCTCTCCAACATTTTTTGTTTTATAACCAAAAAAAAAAAGAGGAATTATAACCAAGAAATTGAAACGAATGAGAAAAAAGAAGAAGAGTAGAGGTCTCAGAAGGATCCATTGGTGTTTTATAATCACAAGAAGATCATAAAATAGGTAGTTCTCATCATCACTGACCCATACGTGCTCTTCCTCATCCAAATACTAAACAAAAAACACAATTAAATTGCAAGCGAAGAAAAATTCAGAGAGAGAGAGGGAGAGAGAGGGAGGCTTGCGATATTACTCTTACCTGCCTTGCTGCTCTTCTATATATATATATATATAGAGAGAGAGAGAGAGAGAGAGAGCCTCTCTCAGAAGCGGCGCTCGAGCTTCATGTTAGGGTTAGGGTTTACGCTTGAGTTAATGGGCTTCCAGTACCATAAATAATTTAGGGAGCAGCCCGTTATCGGACTAATTAGCCCAGTTTCAGTTTTGGTTTTGGGTCAAGTTGAGATTTCAACCTTTGCTGTTTTTTTTTTTTTTTCCCTAACAAAGTTGATAAGAGAGAGAAAAAAAAGACACATAAGACTTAATGATAACTTAGCATATTTGTAATTAATTACGCACCAGTGGCCTATGAATTCTATGAGGCCTGAGATACCACGTCCACTAAAATGAATGTGGAACCTTTCAAAGCCTATTTATACTCTTCCTACCTCAACGTTTCATGGCCACAGACCCTTCTACTAGCCATGGGCGAATAGCTCCAAGATGGATGCCGGAAGAAGCTGATATATTGTAAGTGTCAAACATCCCATATAGAAGGTTTTTCCATCGCTGATTCCCTAAGTGAGGGCTGTTGTTGAAAGGGATTCATCATCGGCATTCTTTGCTGCTGGCTCATCCCTTCCATTTCCAATCTCTGTTGGTGCTGCTGTCGTTGATCATGCAAATTTGTTGGCCTTGCTCCTCCAACCCCCATGAAATCACGAGTCATCATATCACCACCTTCAATAGACGTACCAGCAAACCTTGAAGGTCCTGTTGGCTTCCGCTCCATTAATGGATTTCTTCCGTGTATCAAACTAGAGCTGTCACTATCCTCCTGTTCCATATTTCTTATGAACCCTGGATTTTGGTCGTTACTCATGAACACACCTGTAAACATTTCCATGTCATTCATTGCTGAGTTAACTGTACCACTAGTGTCAAGTATCTGTGAGGTTTCTTGTGGCCCTCTTTGCAAGGGCTGGTTACTAAATCCTCCAACGCCATTGATTCCAGCCATGCTAGTTTGACCCGACGCATGTAGTGGGAGGTGGTCATAGGAGGTGTTATGCTGCTGAATCCTACCATAAGTTGGTGGTTTTATAGAAGAAAGCTGATCATGAGGACCTGCCATGCTACTGGCAAAGCTCTTTTGCATCACGGGAGAGTTAATAGTACTATTGCTAGCGGGGGCACCCATTTGTGCTGCCTCTTTCAACATGGCTGTCGCTGACATGTGAGCAGAGGCCGAAATTTGGCAACCGTTTTTATTATCTTGAAGATAATGTAACCCAGATGAGCCCTTGGAACTGAGTTGGAGGCTAGAAGTTGAGGAAATGCTTCTTGGACTGCCGAGGAGAGTGCCCGAGCTGCTCGAAAACATGCCACCTGCCATGTTCATGGACTTAGATGGAATTGGCACGAGTTCTTGAGGGAGATATTTGAGGGAGTTCTTGGGGTCGAAGCTATTGAAATATGGCATCCCAATTGATGTGCTAGTGTCGGTGCTCAAGGGCATTGAATGCTGGAAATAAATAGCAGCAACAGAATAAAATGAATAAAGAGTTTTGTGTTTTATAAAATAATTGGTAGAGCTGCTGCATACCATAGACTTCTGTTATTATTTTTGTTCTGATTACATGACAGAATGTGAAAGACATTATATAGTATTTATAGACAATCTCGACTGAGGAAAACAAGGAACTCCATAACTTCCAAGATCTAGAGAAAACAAAGAGCTCTTTGACTCATAAAAACAATCACTCAAGACATTGAAAATTACAAATTACATCTTAACACTGAAGACATGGGCTCTGACATTTGGTTTTGCAAGTTTGAACCCATGTTGGCCATTACTCCTTGGTTTAATTTGCTGTTTTCTTCTGCTAACGCATCGCAGAAAGCTCTGTGGGTGATGAAGCAATCTCTTCTGCATGATTGGTAGCAGTGGGGTCACGTTAGGCCGCTATCTAGGAGATTAAATACTGATATGAGACTGAAGATTAGTGATTTGTAACTTGAATGTTCAAAATTTATCAATTTTCTGGCCATTCCAACCATATTTTCCATCTGGAAAGTGGAAAATGACCATAATTCGCATCTTTACCATAACTTCTGCAAAAAAATCTACGTACAATATCAGACAGAGTTTGAACTGGTTTTGGCAGCATGAATATGTGGCTCTGCAACTTCAGAAATTACCATATGACAACTTAAAAATTTACTTGCATCCCAAATATAATTAATTACTTATAATTTATATCATGCATATAAAAAGACCATAATCATTAAAAAAAAAAATTAGATCCATGTTTTTCTTCCATGATAATTTTTATTTTTTTTGCTAACCTGGAAAAGATGGTTCCACAATCACATTTGTATTCCCTCGTATCGCATGTCTTTTGATGAGCTTTCCAATCAGATTGTACTGCATATTTCTTCGAGCACTTGTCACATTTCCATTTCTTCTCGCCATTGTTTCAGCTAAAATGCTTCTTAATGCCAGTTATATCTCCTATTGATCGAGCCGGGTTGTGGTGAACACATGTTAGCTCAGGGCATATACAAACCCTTTTCCTCACCTCAGTGGCAGTTCTTTGCCAGAGCTTCCATGGAGGATTATGGCCTCTCCTATGAAATTGCAGGTTTTGGTCCCTTTGAAACCCTTTGTTGCATATCTCACACACAAAACGGTTTGTTTCCATATGGGTCGTTGGTGATAAAGCAACGACTTCAGCAGTAGGATCTGATTCATAAAAGCTAGACTAGTTAATTAGTAATCACTGTTTTCATTCAGATTTATTTCTCTGAAAAAGAATTTGATTGTTATACCATACGAACTACGAAGGAAGAAAAAGCTTAACTTATGGTCCAGGCGAGGGTGATCGTACGTGATGTTATTAATTTCTATGCATGGTAAAATCCATGGCTCTATTCTTTGAAGTACAGTTGGAAACAAAGATTGAAGTCGGTAGTACAGTTCTCACCAGTTATTGTAATCTTAAAGCAATAATCGAGCCTTTCAATTTATCTAACATCTCTTTTCAAAACATAAAAATAAAAATAAAAAAATGAAAGGAAAAAAGAAGCCTTGGTTCAAGGTGAGAAAGTTAAAGCGAAAATTTAAAATCCAATTTAATTTTCTGTTTTTTTTTATAAAGTTGATAGAAAAAAAAAAACCCTCCTTGATTTGCATGCTTGCATTGAACATGACAAATTCAATGATAGACAGTAATCAACCAACAGTGCCAACAGCTTAGTTCAAAAAAAAAAAAAAAACCTGTGCCAAACAACCCATCTCATTCATCGAATTTATTATAATGTGCCGATATATCAGATTTAAATATGTACTCAATTTGCATCTAAGAGCAATACCAATATATAAGGTTGACTTTGCCTGGAGTTTCTGGTAGATTTCTTTTCTTCTTAACCGGCTGGTGTTGCTGTTTGGAGATAGACCCATTGCTGCTAGTAGCAGCTGAAGGTCCTGATGAGTTTGAGCCACGGAAATGATTTTGTGCCTGTTGCTGCTGCTTTTCTTGAAGCTGTTGGACCTTTTCTCCAGTATTTCCTGAAGAGAAGCTCCCTTCATCACCTGTGATATTTGACATTTGAAACTCAAAAGATTGAAATAATCAACAAAGCTAGATTGTCTTAATTTCTGTCCCTTTTCCTCCCCTTCCAAGCTCTTCGTTTCTTTCCAAGATTTTTCTTCTTATTGGTTTTCTCACTACAAGGAAAGGCTTGTATTTTGGCTTGCTACACTAGAGGAAGACAAAAAATCATGGAATTCTCCTCCATTAAAGGTCAGGATTGGCACTGTTGCTGCTACAAGACTAGCATTGGAATCCGGTCTTCATTGGCCTTTTATGGAGTGTTAAAAACGATTTCATATCGAAATTATTACAATATTTATCGATTGAGAATTTTTTTTTAATTTAGATATTCGGGTAAGTTTGTAAGTAACTCAATTAATTTTATGAATTTTAAAATTAACAATAATGTAAGTAATAGTTTTGAAATTTATAAAATTTAAACGGTAATTTTTTTAAAAAAAATTTAAAATTTAATTAGTGAAATTATACCCTTTAAAATTTTATTTTTTTATAGAAATTCTTTTAGAAAAACCTGATCATGAAAAGAAAACTACTTCAATATAAAATAAAAAAAGGCACATGATCATCCTCCGTCTGTTAAATGCATTTTTATATTTTTGAAAAATGTTTCTTCAGGAAAAATAATTATTTCCCAGAGTTCGGCGCATCCTATTTGGGTTTTGACCAACAACGCATGGTTGGCCACCACTTAAAAGGCTGACTAGAATAAATGTTTATTTAAAAAAAACATTTTAAATTAAAATAAGTAATTTTTTTGAAACATCTCTTTTAGAGTTTTCTCAACAAATAAATGTTTATTTTTTAATAAATAAGAATTAATTTTACATATACTTTTTAATGAGACATACGTACATCAATCAATGGTGTACTCAATTCATTGACTAAGATGTAATATATATATAAATTGCGTGTCCTTTCATTTCATTCTAAGAGTTTTCTACCTCTCAATTAAAAGAATTTAAAAAGAAAACACAAAAAGGATTTTACTATTCTAGAAAAAAAAAAAAAAAGAATATTACGTACCATAAATAGGAAAGCTAGTAAGAAGGATGGCTTCTGTCTACAACGAGTGCGCACGATACTAATGATGGCCAAAACCTTTTGAAATGTTTTTTTAACTTAAGATGACTAAATTGTCCTCTATCTTCTTTTTGCTTAATTATTGTAATTTACAATACGTGCAAATCAATTTATGCATACCTCCCATGAGAAAATAAGTTTGATTTTATAGGAATGCACTTGTTGAAAGAGCTTTACCTCACTATTAAAATATTACATATCACCAATATAATATTTCATCGGTATTTAAATATTGATTTAGTCATGAATAACTTTATCAACAGAATAATAGATAAAAAATATCATCAAAAAACATATCATCGGTGATTTATATTAAATTGATAAATCCATCGATCATATATTCACAAATAGATTTACAAATGAAAATAATGCATCAAACAAAAAAAATACCGGCATTAATTTCATCAGTAAATCCATTGATGATTATGTCATATTATCGACAAAATAAACTATCGGTAAGTCCATCGATCATCATGTGCATGTTACCAATATATATAAATTGTTAGAGAATTACTTCTAACAATGACAAGTCCTGTAACTTTTTCCCAGCTCTTTAGAACTCTCCGAGGAACTTAGTCTTATCGCCTTTCTAGTTTCGGCGAAGATCCACCTCAGCCTCCTCATATAGCTTTTATCCACTAGATAAATTTTATTCAATAATATTTTTAAAATTAATAATAAAAAATTGATTTTTTTATTACTGACGAGATTTTAATGCATAGTAATGGAACCATGGATATTCTTGGTCTGGTTCTCCGCATCAGACTACAACCACCACAAGAAATACTCAGACGTCATGTGTTGGATATAAACATCCTGGATTCCTTCCGAGACATATGGAGGTCTGAAATCCCTCCACACGACAATGTCTACCTAGACTGTAAGACTTTTTTCTTTTGCATATATCTTTGATTTTCATGGACCTCGTACTAGAAATCAGGTAACCTAGTTCTTAGAAAAAAAAACCTTATCGGTTAATTTTTTGAAAAATAAAATTTTAACAATTTCTTTTTTAAAAATATCACAATCTAAATTCAATCTTACCTAATTACGTTGTGATTCTCCCATACTCACCTACATGTCCCTGATTTATTCTCATTACATCTATAATCATAATCATATAACGATTATTATTATTATCTACAACTCCATACACGTTACTAGAACTAGAAGTCAACCCAACTATTATTTCTACCATGGTCTCGTAAGGAACATAGGGTTTTTCGAGTGCAAATTAACACATGCATTTCTCTGTGAACTCTTTTTATAAGAGATGCATCATAATAACATATGGAATGGAAAATATTTTATTTTTATACCTCTTACATGGATATCTAATATTGTCTCCACTAATATTTTTAGATTATATTGTGCGTAATTAATAAAACCCTTAACCCCATTATAATAATCCATCATGTGTAATAACCCTTCGGGTGAAACTCAATACATCCATGAACAACCATCCATTACTTATATGAAACCTATATAGAATATTGATGGCAATATATTTTAATTAATAATGTTAACTAAATATATTATTGGTACCCAATTAATTAGTTATCATTGACTGAATTCAAAATTATTCAATCTATTTTAATAATATCCTTTAATGATTATCAATTTTCTTTAAAAATTCAAATATCTCCAAATTTATCTAAATTTTCAACTTAATAATAAAATTGATAAAATATGAAACATAACCATTAAATAACCCATTATTTACTTCATTATAAAACATCTAGGTTACAAAATCAAAATTAGTTTCATCAAATAACAAACAAATATAATTTTTTAAAATCTCAAACGAATCCCAACATGTACAAATCATGCATTCATACAACAAATTTCTATAGAAAAAAGCTATAAAATAAGTAAACTCACAAACAAACTATGACGCTATGTAATTCTGTCGGTATTCACCAATAGAAACAATGATGTTATGTTATGTTATGTCGATAAATTTTATAATAATTTACCGATAGTATTTTTTTTATTTAGTATTTTCATTTGTATTTGAAATTTTTTTGTAGTGCCCGACTTGCAAAGGGAATAGTCTCTATCCAATAGGCTTGGGGATACATTTGGTTAAAAAAAAATATGAATAAGGAAAATCTTAGACATATAAATATCCAATTACTACACTACTTCATGGAATTTAAGTTAATTTTAAAACCGACCATGCGAGGACAAGTTCTATTTTATCAGGTTATGTGAATTAGTGACTGCTTTGAATGTTGCACACATACTTGTATACTTGCTCTTGAAAATCTCATTAAGGACCTTAATGTTTTAGAACAACTTAGCCAAAGGTTGGAAGTAAATACAAAATATATATCCAAGAGAAGCAAATACACAGAAAATAAGTAAGAACAATATGATGACATTATGGTTTCCATGAACTATTTTTTACTCCAAGTGATCGAGAGCTCTTGGGTTTATATCTTGGTCTCAAAACTAGACAAGTAAGGAAATTATATGTTTAATTTATATAACATCATGGTAAATTTGCTATTATCACAAAGATTGGCATACTTACTAAGAAAATAAATAATTTTAAATAAAACATGAAAACACAATAGTAGCATGCATATCAATCATACATATATCTTTGTAAAATTAAAACAAAACTTACTTGTTGAAACATTTTAAAATTGATCAAATTTTATTGTTGTCAAGGATTAATATTTTATCCTTAAAGTTTTATTATTCTCCACTTTGTGCAATAAGACTTTCTTTAATAAGCCTCTCAAGATTCAAACAACACTAGTTTGTTTAAGTGCACTTCTAAACAAGGTCCAATAAACCTAGAAAATAGTACTTAATTATTCCTGTACAAAAACTGAACCTAACCTAAGCTTTAGATTATGAGGAAATTTTAAGAGGAAATGAGGCTTTAAAACTAGAAGAATAACGTTGGAAAATTAGGTGAAGAATAATATCAAATTCTAGAAAAACAATGCATGTAATTGACGAACCCCAAACACTCTTCTTCAACCTTTTTTTATAAGAAACAATTATGAACTAAAAGTTGATGGACTTCCTTTGCTATAATAACTTTGATTACCTATAATAAACTAGAATTAAATCATATAACTTTTGAGCTAAAGTCATTAACAACTTTAATTGCCCATAATAAACTATAATTAAATCATGTGACTTTTGGGTTAAAGTTGAAAGAGTTGTGGAAAAATTGATCAAATATTTCCTTCAATGGATTGGACAAATCAATAAACTGAAAAAATAATTATTTATGGACCATGCCCAAGCACAAGCCGACAAGTGTACATGTGGGTTTTGGAGTCCAAAACTCCCTTTGCTTAAGACTCATTCTCCCTAAAAGCTTCCGAATTCAATTTTAACTTTATAACTTTTCACTTTATAAATATCAAGAATTTTTTTTTTATATGTGGATATAATTTTTAATTTATTTTTGAGTTTTACCAAAACATATCAACTAAATATTATTTAATATGTTAATTTGATTTCAAATACGCTTATTAACCGTGTTTTTAAACATAGTTTTTCCAAGATTGATTTCATTGGAATACATTTGTAGAGATTATCCAAAAAAAAAAAAAAAAAAATTGTAGATCATCTATTTCAATGTTTTAGACTTGTAAAAGACTATCTATTGTTTTCATATTCCTCAATTCAAGCAACGAATTTAGAATTAAATTTTCCACTTCCAGATTTTCTAATTATACCTTCCGCAGAGAGTTCAGCCATGCACTCACAAAAGGTTTTCTAATTAAAATCTCTATTTCCACCGGATTCTCTAATTACACCTTGGTGTGAAATTTTTTATTTATTTTTTTGTCTTAACGGCAAAGCCCTCGAGATAGTTTTAGCCCATCGAGATTAAATCCTTTCATATGTTATTAAGTAAGATATTCACAATAAGTTATTTTTTTTACACTTTCTCTAAAATTCCAACCCGGATAATAATACGAGGAACAAACCTATTTACCAAACTACACTAAGCCTTCAAAGGTTTCTGAATCTAATTTTACCGAATTCTTCCCAAGATCTTCTGGGAAAAGAATTCAACCATTGAATTCATGGGACCTGCTCATTAAATGAAGTAGATTTTTCTGGAAGTGATTTTCAAAAGATACATTGTTGAATCCAATCTCCCGGATCAGACTGCTGCATGTCTGTGATTTACAAAAACATAAAAAATAAAAGAGCTCTCTCGTTCAGAGCAAAGATTTCTCAGTCAAGTGGTAGAATAGAACATATATAATTAAAAAAATACAACTGGAAAAGGAGTATTCCAAATGCAGAAAAATACAATGGAGGCAGTTTTTTATTTCCTAATACATAGTAGACTTTCTCGGATTGGTCCATAGCCCACTATAACAAAGCTCTCGATTCAGAAAATCTAGATCAGATCAGCTGAGATGCCCACTAGAGATGAGGAGTGGGATAGAGGAGGAATCTTAAGATGGAAAAAGTTGCAGTGTGGCCTCACAAAAAGTTGAAAAACAGGAAGTACTGTATAACTTTCCCAAGGTCCTCCAAGAACTTAATTAATGTTTTGTATACATTATCCTTAATTAATTTAAATAATTTTAGGGTTCCTCCAAGTCCCTTTCAGAGATTAATTTCCTTCCCCCACTTACTGATTAAGTTAAATTCTCTTAATACTTTATAATTAGTTGTGAACTGTTTTGAAGTCCAACCCTGAAGCCCCAAATGGTTTAGTTGGGCTTGTTACGTCTCTCTCCAGCTGTTTGTCACAGAAACACACAGTAAAAGGCTTACACCACCACCAACAACGCACATCTGGGGTTTATTGCTCATGGCAGTAATTACATTAGATAGAAAATTAAACGGACAAACTCAAAATTTTGGGATGGTGGTTTCTTTACATAAATGTAAGTAAGAGCACATGAAGATAAGAAGAAACACACACATGCATGCACACACACACATATATATGGAAAAATATAGCAGCTTTCATGAAGGAAAAAAAAAGTTTAAAGCTGAGGGTATGAGACCCATAAGTATGTCTTCTGCTTTTCTAGACCTGTACTTAATGATCTTGAGAAAACTTTGCGATTGTTTATTCTGCGAGGACCACAATCATGTTCTGTGAACAGTGGATACACGCAGGAAAAGGCAGTTTGATGCTGAGTTTTGGGTAATTAGACAACCTGTTTCGCGAGAAGCAATAAACTTTTAACATACATCAAGCTGACACATGTTCATATAAAAATTGTAATGGGATATATTCTTTAAGAGCGTTAAATTTTTTTCCAAGGAATATGCACTAAATTAAGGTATGTACGTCCATTTCCGCGCGCAGAATATCACAGTTCACATTACTTTGAAATTCTTTCATCACCATGACACCCATCTAAATTAGTTTTCTAAATATCCTGATTCCTTGGTTCTATTTCGTTTCAAATAATGACATATGCGAGCTTGTTTGATTTTACTTTTGTTGAGGTTGAGGATAAAGGTGCCATATCAAGCTAGAATTTTTCTCTCTACGCTTATAAATGTGTGGATAAGTACTATACATCCATGAAAATGAAGAGTTATTATGTGAAAGGGTTGAGAAGAAAAGGGAAAAGGAAGTAAATCAAAATCAAAATGTTTCTCCTATTTGGTAGTTACATGAGTGGAGAACAAAGGATATAAAATTGTAAGTTATGATTCTAAATATTACATCCATATGTATTCTAATAATTATTATATATTTTTTTTATCAAGCGATGGAATTTTTTCATTTATCTCTAGATGCTGTTTATTTGTAGTTGTTTTGCTGCATTTCTTTTGTTGAATGTTAAATTAGTTTTGTATCTTTCCTTGATCATCCTCAATATGACTCTCTATATGACTTGTAACTTAATTCGTTTTTTATTAGTTTAATTTAATTCCTTGATTCAGAAAGTTCACAATTAGTATATACATACATGGTTTTTATTATTTAATTCGTTTAGTTTTTTAATTTTAATAAATTAATTATTTTATAAAATTTACATATAATGAAACAAATTAATGAGAGGAGGGTGCCAACGCTATTTCCAGAGGAGCGTGGGGGAATCACAACGTCATTAAATAAGATTGAATATAAAATGTGATTTAAAAAAAAAAAATCCAATTTTTTTTTCTACAAACAAGGTTGCGTGATTCTTGGTATGAGGTGCGAGAAAAATCAATGAAATATACAAAAGAAAGAGGTCTTCCAAGCTAGAAAGATATGACCGTGTGGAGGGATTTCAGACTTCTGCCCATTTTGAAGGCTATTTAGGACACTTATATCTAGCACATGATGTCTGAGCTTTTATGCAACGATTACAGTGGGATACAAAGAATCAAACCAAGGAGATTCATGGTTTCTTTACCATGCACACTAGGATACATGCAAGATCCTTCAACCCATCCAGAACTTGATTCGGATTTGTGGTTGGAGGCTGGATCTACTAGTGGACCTGATAGAAATTGAGTTTACGGTATCTCCAACACTACGGCTAAGGATAAGTGGACGTGCTGCAGTGTATCGACTATTGGTTCCTCACAATCAGGATTGAGCCATCAATCTTCGACAGTCTAGGCGATGGTGTACAAGAACAAGTCCAATCTCAGACAACCCAACTTAGTGATGAATTGACCCAACTTAGGTTTGAGACAACTGACTTGAGGGGTAAATTTAATCTCCTTGAGCAATTATTGGCAACCCTCATTGATACATGTGGTCAACCTCCTCGCCCCCTGGTTTCTATCTATTAAATAAATTGTATTGAATAATATTTTATTCAATTAAAAATAAAAATTTGGTTTTTTTATTTTAATTCCTTTTGTATCGTTTATTTTAATTTTTATTAAATACAATATTAACATAATTTACATCACCAATGTAATGACCGAAGAACTAAGTCCCTTGAAAAGTTCTAGAGAGTTGGAAAAAAATTACAGGACATTGCCCCTAATAATTACAAACGAGGTTATCAACGGACTAAATCCATCAGAAAATTCTAGAGAGTTGGGAAAAAATTACAGGACTTATCAATGTTAGATATAATTATCCAATGATTTAATTCTGTAGTCATGCATATATGATCATCAATGGAATTATCAACAATTTATATTGTCAATTATTCCATCGGTAATATAATTAATCACCAATCGATTTACCGATGAAATGGGTGCTAGTAAATCTTTTTTTTTTCTGGCGTTCAATTTCTGTCTGTAAATTCATTGGTGATTATATTACCGACGGAATGAACGGTAACATATAAATCATGAATGATATGTTTCCCACCACAATCTTCCATCTATGATTTCGTTGCTAAATTTTGTTCCAACATAATTAGTGTTTAAACATTAACAAAATATTTCATCGATGTTATGTAATATTATGGTAGTGACCGCACTAGAAAATTCTGCACAATCTACACATATTATATCAGTGATTGCCACGTCTCATAAATTCAAATTTTCTGCTTACTCAACGGTTATTTATTTATTTATTTATTGCAATGATGCAAAGTTTCTGGACTCAAAACACCACCTCATGAATTTCGGTCAACAAGTAAAATGATTTTCCAGGTTGTATATAGTTAGGTAATAAACATAGGGTTTCTAATTTATAATTGATTGATTCTTTTTAGGTGTTAGTTTGGTTGTATGTACAAATTAAGAAGCACACCTGCACATATGCGGTCCACAAACTTAAATTTAAAAGATTAATATAACATTCATATATGGTTCAAATTTATTGAAAGCATTAGAGGTTCCATATCAAATCAAGGGGAAGGAGGGGGGACCATGTTGTCGAAGTTGATAAGTCTTTGATTTCTTGACCCCTTTCCTTACACAAGTTTTAGGGTTAGCACGGAGGTTTGGAAATATGATAATTATTGTTTTTTAAAGTATTTTTTTATTTTAAAATATATTAAAATAATGTTTTTTATTTTTAAAAATTATTTTTAATATTCATATATTAAAGTAATTTAAATACATAAAAAATTAATTTAAAATAAAAATTCAATTTTTTTTAAAATAAAAAATTCAATCTTTTTCTATAAAAAAAAGAGTCTTACAATATTGTTCCCGTAACCCGAAATGGTTAGGTATTTAAAGGAAGACCTAACTCATACCAGCCATAGCATTTACCCGTCAATGTGTTCCCGTAGGCCCCTAGCTTCAAATAACTGACCAAGTCCATGTCGCGATCTGCCACGTCATGTGGAGAATCTTATCCTACTGACCATACATAACCAACCATGTTGTCTCTTTGTCTTGTCATTATGATTTAATTGTATTTTTTAATTTTTTATTTTTTTATTTATTTTTTTAGTTTTAAATTAATTTTTTATATATTTTTTAAATTGTTTTGAAATGATAATGTTAAAAATAAATTTTAAAAACTAAAAAAATTATTTTAATATATTTTTAAATAAAAGAGTTATAATTCAAAACTTATATCAATAATATCTATTTAAAAATTAATATATATATATAAACATAAAAAATATATATGATAACAAATTTACTGCTTAAAGTAGAAGGAATTCTTCCTATAACAATTTATTAATTGAAGTGTTAAGAAATATTTATTAATTGTTGTACATATATTTTAGAAATAGAAATCAATCGTGTGTAACAGAAGAGAAGTCTTTTTTAGGAACTAATGAGGTGGAAATAATTATTAATGATACAATTAGAGAATTTTATTGGTAATTAAAAAGGTATGAAACAATATTAATACATATAATACTAAATGTAATAGTTTAAAAGCCTTTCATGTGTTGAGTATTAGTAATTCTTCTATGAAATTTTATTTGATAATATCATGTGTGGGGAAATTATTACTATATATTAAAAAAAATGATATAGTTATTTTAGAGGACCTATCCCTGTCCCGCTCTTTAAAAACTATTTATAAAACCTTATTTATTTATTTAAGTTTTTTTAATTAAAATACTTATTTGACATGATATTAAAATTTTAATGGATAGATAATTATAGATTTAAAACTCTACATCTATTATATCTAATTAAATTATGAAAAATAGGCATAATAATTTGTAATGATGAAACCGCGCTAATCTTAGGCTTAACATCTTAAATTAAGTCGCCAAATGAAATAACTCCCATCAATAGATGAATTTTCGTTCACAAAACATAACGTCATGTCAAGATTCCCCATGACGATGGTGCACATACACATAGACATGCATATATGATAGGCATGTCACACATGTACACTTCTATAAATGATCAGCGAGAGAGCAAGCAAGGAATAGCAACGTGTCTTTGTTTAACAGGACATCGATTTTCTCTTTATTCAGATGGTTGATAGCATAGGCAATAATAATTCAGATAAGGAATGGCTGAAGTACGACTTTGCTGGAGGCAGTACCAGTGATGATGGAATCATCAAGGAGCAAGACAGATTGCTTCCCATAGCTAATGTGGGACGGATCATGAAGCAGATTCTGCCTCCCAACGCAAAAATCTCGAAAGAAGCCAAGGAAACCATGCAAGAATGTGTATCTGAGTTCATCAGCTTTGTCACTGGAGAGGCATCCGACAAGTGTCACAAGGAGAAGCGCAAGACAGTTAATGGGGACGACATATGCTGGGCTCTTGCATCTCTAGGGTTTGATGATTATTCCGAGCCCCTAAAGAGGTATTTATACAAATATAGGGAGGTCGAAGGAGAGAGAGCTAGCCATAACAAGGCAAGCAACAACGAAGAAAAGGATGATTCGTCGAAGTATAGAGGTGAATCTATCTTGAAGGCTACTGTTTATCCTCATACTCCATTGAAGCTCCCTGGGAATATTGATAGAAGTAATAGTCTCTCAAGGCGATTTTGAATTCTTGGAACAAAGTATGGTAACAGTCCTTAATTAGTCCTAAATATTGCTGGTATTGATATAGCTAGTTGTTATGATATTTGGTTATGTTTTTTTTTTCTTTTTTCTTTTTTGTGGTGGTGATCATAGTGGGGCATTGCTGATGAGGGGCCAGGGAGGCTGATTTAGCTGTGTTCTATCAATTTCTGGGCGTTAAAAATTCTTGGGTTTGTTTTTGATTGATTGTTATTAATTACAGTAAGAGTTATGTTAAATTAAGGTTAAGACTTTGATAATTAAGTCCAATCAAGCTACATCCTGCTATTAACTCATTCCTGCAAATTTTAATGTCTTTGATAAGGATTGTCTCCGTTTCCTTTTGTTTTTAACCCTAATTCACATGAGATAATTTATCCTTTAGGGTTGCAATTGCATAAAAAAAAATTTATATCTAATTAAATTATCAAGGAGCAAGACATCTATTATATCTAATTAAAAAAAAAGGAAAGAAATTCATGCTATGAACTTCCAAAATATCAATTAGATTTACAGCTGCCTATGGTACTCAAAACGAATCTTAAGTCATATGATTTGTAATTCTGAGCTTGTTTATTTTGATTTAAAGTATAATTAGGATGGATGGAAAATAAAGTAAATTGATTGAATTATGAAAAAAAATGATGCTTAATTAATTTGTCACTTATTTTATTTATGCATTGTTGGTTTGGCGTTGAGAGCGGGATCTAGTTGAGTCTGTAGCTTTAGGTGTAGCTGTAGTGGAGTTATGATGATAGTTGCTTTATAAAATATTTTTTATTTTGAAATGCATTAAAATATTTTTTATATTTTTTAATATTTATTTTTAACATTAACGTATCAAAATGATTTAAAAATATTTTGATAATTTAATTATAGAACCTTAATTTTATTCCATTCAAATTAAAAATGGTAATGAAAAGTTATATTGTTAACTCAAAAAATATCTATATTATATCTATAATAAAAATTAATTTACGACACTAACCAAATATAAAAATATATGAAAATAATTTTAATTTTTTATATTGCTAAAATTAATATACTTGTATATAAAGAAAGAAAATTGTTTTTTTTTTTTGAAAAATGAAGGAAAACTTGCATTGAAAAGCCATCATCATGAACCTTTAAAATGTGTTTTATAAGCTGAGTATAAATTTGAAAACTCTAAAAACTAGTTTTTCAGTTTTTGAAATATTGAGTTTAAATAGAAAGTTTCAGGTTTTATATTGGGCTGTTTTGGTTTAATTGTAAATAAGGATGGATATATATATATATATATAACTTAACACAAAAGTATAGGAGGCCTTCGACATTGTGGTGATCATAAGAGAATATTGAAAAGTGTTGAACAAGAGATCTCAAGTTCTTGCATTTATTTTGTACTACAA
>Ga0325411_1003253_pt1 | contig 18305 bp, 6 predicted proteins | sample PopdelMetagenome_13_FD_206181 | JGI IMG/M metagenome (GOLD analysis project Ga0325411, IMG submission 206181) | Populus deltoides microbial communities from Bellville, Georgia, United States - Xylem-PdIQD-R4 | ecosystem: Host-associated > Plants > Phyllosphere > Stem > Wood/Secondary xylem...
CACACACACACACACACACACACACACACACACACACACACACACACACACGTACGTTAATACAAAGAATGAAAATATTTTAATCCAGCACCAATCTCTTGACCTAGCTACAATTAGGGTACGTAGATGAAAGAAGTCAAATATCAAAATATACTAAGTCATTTTATAATTTGAGAATGGAGAAATTAATACTAAATCGATCCTTGTTCATCGATCAGTATTTGTAAGCTAAAATCTTTGGTTTTAATGAGTAATTAATACCAAATTCTCAATCACAATATCATTTTCTATTCAAACAAATGAGATGTGTAGTTGAATTACGAGAATTTCCATTAAGAGAGTTGTCTTGTATACGTATAAATATGCATGTAAAATCTTACCTATATAACGACATATACGTACCATTTTGTTATTATTTATTTATTTCAATCTAAAAACAGCTACGTCTTATCATTTCTTAGGTCCCGGTTTATATATTCCATGATTTGTGCAAACACTATAAAGTTTTTAAATTGAAATAAATAAATTAAAAAAAAAAACCTTCCCCATCTTTTTCCATCGCCCCATTTCTTAACAATTAATTAATATGATTTGTCTGCTAATATGTCCTACGCAGCCAAACTGGCTTGCTGCCGTGTGTTTTTTCAACGTACAGAACACTTGTTTGAGTGTTTTTTAAATTAAAGAAAAATATATTTACCAAAAAAAATATAAAGGCATTCTTTTCACGAACTACGTACTTTGTATCAAAACCTCCAAGAATATCTACATTAATCATCAGAAACCATAAATAATTTATTTGTATCAATAAACATATATACAAAAGGTAGATATTTTAATTAATTTAATTTCCAGTCGTACACTACGTATACACATCTATGTCCTCTATGATTAAGAATTAATTTAAAGATTAGACTTTAATTACGTATAGCTTGCAACAACAATCATATACTCTTCGGTGACGTACACTTCTTAGTTATATATTAATCCTTCTTCTCTAGACCAATGGCGTGCTTCTCTTCCACAGAACATGCATGTACGTACGTATATATCCTCTTAAGTGATACTGCTAATTAAGACTTGTCTTTCAATTTCTTAAATCCAAACGATCAATAATATATATAACGATGATTAAAGTATAATCATAAGATGATAGTGGGACTAATGAATTATTGAAATTCTTGTATGAAAAGCCGTCTGCTCAATAGAGAGGCACAACGTGTTCGGATCTGATTTGATTAGTTGTGGATTACTTAATTAACACTAAATCATACGTTGGTCGTCTTGATCAACCAATGACCCTTTAATTATATATATATATAAAAAACACATTAATTTAGACACGAGGAGTGATGCAACGATTGGGAAATTAAAACCGTTAGGCAATTTGACATTTAAAATTGTAAGTAGCCACTGATATGAAGTAAGCACAATGTTAAGTAATTAAGCTGATGATGCAATAACCTCAGTTGTCTTCGATTACAAGCTCTGATGATGCAATAACCTCAGTTGTCTTCGATTGTTCGTCTTAATTTATTCTCTGTGATAAAAAGTTGTATATTAACCTTTAAAAGGATGGTTTAACGGTACTGTGTAAATTTAATAACCTTTTCTGATGTAAGTTGATTTGATGATATTTTTTTATTATGGAATGGAAATATTTGAAATTAGATATCAAATTTAAAATTAAACACACAACAACGTACAATAATAATAAAAAGAAGAAGAAGAAGAAGAAGAAGAAGAAGAAAACCCTACCTAGCCGCCTCGTCCTCCCCCCTAGCTCTGTCTCTCGTGCTCCCAATGACCTTCACTTTTCTTAGGTTTTATATCTATTGAGAGGTTTTTTTTCTTGTAATTAAAAACTGTTCATACTAAAATGAATTGATGATCAAACAAGGTGAACCACGTACACACTCTAATGAAGTCAAGATCTAGAATGTCAACTTCTGTGATATCATATATATATAAAGTTAAAGGCCAGCAATCATTATATATGTTATAATCACATTTTAAGCTCCTAATCCTAAGAATGATTATAATTAAGCATCTTTCAGATTTGGCTGCATTGTGTGTTCTACTTAATTAAATCTTTAAGCAGCCATCGATGTTTTAATATTTTCTAAAATTTACCTATACATTTAATTAATATTTTAAAATAGAATATTACGATAATAAAACGTTTTGTTTTTTACATAAAATATATATATATATATATATATATATATATATATATATATATATATATATATATATATATATAATTGAATTGATCACTAGGATCGATCCCTTGAAACTTTCGAAAGCAGTAGAAAGAGATGAGCCAAATCTTCCCAATTATATATCAAGTTGCCATGTTGATGTTGATAGCAATTTATTTCACAATTATAATTAGCATAGTAATTAACATGTTGTTATCAATTAGTTGGGGGAGGATCGAGATGTAGTAAATCCCTGCCCGAGCAATTTGAAATATTAAACTTTAATTACATTAGGGATCAGTTACATATAATCACTAGAAATTATTGTAATCAATTGTGTCAAGTATTCTGTTTTGTGTGAGATTGATGATGCAAGTCCAAGTCTGCTTGTCTCTTATGGTCCCTATCCTGTTTGATTGCTTATTTAAGCAGGAAGATTAACATATTTGCATGTTGTAAATTTACGTACGAATATTAATTGATTTACATTGCTACTTGGTCTTTTTAACTATATATATTCGAATATTTTATTAAAGTCTTTGATATTTTAAATAAGAACAAAAAAACTCCAAATATTTATATAAAAATAGTAAGACTGGCCTAATTAAAAAGTCCAAAACTAAATAGAATTAAAATCCAAAAATAAGTAGGAAATTAACTAAAATAAGCAAAACAAAAACTTATGGGCCTGGTTTAGGAGATCTTATGGTTTGATGAACGACTAAGTGGTTCATAAAAAGAAAACTACACGTAGAATCTCCTGAAAAAAATTAAGTCTGATCCAAAAATTCAATCTTTTGTTATCATGATTTTTGTCAGCCTTGATGTATGATGTGTTCAGGTTTCTTGCAAACCTTTTTTTGGGGTTATCCATTTGATACGTAAACATGTGAATTCTACTTTGTATTAATTTGGTATGTAAACATATCAGCAATATGTTCTACATCACAGTTATAATATTTAATTTGAATTTGATCGATAAATAAATTCAATTCATATATTCAAAAAAAAACTAAATTGAATTCATTTTATTTCTTATATTATCCTCATCACTTTCATTTTATTTCTTCTAAAAACATTTATAGGTAGATGAGTATTTTGAAAAAATCTAATGTTAACATTAATTTCTTCTCCTTAGTATAGTAAATAAAAGAGGTTGGCATCTCATCTACTTTTGTATCATTTTTAGAGATTAAATTTTATTTGGGGTTCAATTCTTAACACTCAAAGGGACTTCAAATATGAGATTTAATTAAAATATATAAATTTAATTTAATTTAGAGGATTCCAAAAATGCTGTAAAGGGAAATGTTAAACTTGAAAAATAAGTTGATTAATTGTTAACTAGTTGAATATAGAGAGAGTTTATAAGTAATTATGGTCAACGAATTGATGGAATAACTTAAGAAAATAACCCCACGCCTTTCATGACAATAATTAATTAATCAATCAGTAATTAAAGACTTGCAAACGATACATCATCAAATATTTATTTAATAGACCTTTTGATTTTTCATCGTCGATGGCTGGTATGCTCTCATGCCGACAAAATTAACTAACCTGTTTCAACCATTGCTTCTTTAGACCTTAGACTAAAAATATTTTATGCCCAAAAAGATATATATATTCTTACACATTAATAGCATTGACTAGGATCCCTGTCCCTGGAACATTAGGTTAGCATGCATGATGTTTCCTTGCAAGTGTCACTGTGGAGTTGAATTTTTAAAAAAGAAAAGAAAGAGGAGGGGAAAAAAAGGATAATCTTGAGCCAGACATTCACATTTTCCTGGCTGTTCAAGTTGGGATGGAAGATTTTGCTATAAATCTCTGATCAGGACTTAATTTGATAAATTCTATTCCTTTTTTTTAAGGTTTTGGGGTTGGATTTTAGGAACAAGATTGCGATTCCTGATAATATTTGTTTCAATACCTTTTTTTCGTGATTAATTGGTTGTGTTTTCAAGAATAATTCAATTAATATTGTTTTATTATAATGAGATTAATTACGATTATTTAAATCTTAATTAGTAGTTATTTTTTTATTATTGTGAAAAATGAAATTTAAAATATTATATGAACTAATAATTATTTTTTATCATGCTTTGATTTTTATGCTTTATTGTTAATATACGATCATTATAAAATTTTCTATTCTATTAATAATAAAAATTGCATTCTCAACTCACATTAATATCAATAATCAATAAAAAAGATTTAATTCTAATTCATTTCTTCTGACAAACATTCTTATAAATAAAATTAATAAACCCCGAAAGGTCGTGTTTTTTTTTTTAATTTGAAAATCAAGAAATAAGCTCATGTTGCTTTGTAGGCAGATACATTAAAAGGAAGAAAAAAAAGAAGAAAATAATCTTACTACAAGCATTTCGGGCTGCGTTTGTTTTCTGGAAAGTGGTTTCCGGAAACTATTTTCCAAACTTTCATATGTTTGTTTGTCATTAGAAAAGTTGATCAACAAAAAACACTTTTTGGTCAACGGAAAACACTTTCTGGTCAAAGAAAAACTTGACTTGGTTTCCAGGAAAGTGTTTTCCTTTTATTTTGAGCGGAAAACACTTTCTAAAAGTTGTGAAAAATTTAGAAATGTCGTATTATTTGCTGATTACATCAAATTTGATCCTCAAACTTTTGATTGCTATATATATTTTATTTTGAATATTTATTTTTGAATTTCATCCCTTAGAATTTAATTTTTATATTAATTTTGGTCCTCGTTTTTATAATTGTTATTTGCTTTTCCCTTATCATTTTTTAATTTAAATTTTTTATCTATCAAATTTGATCCTCATTCTTTTGATTATTACTTATTTTATTTGAAATAATTTATGAAATGTTAATTATTATTATTTTAATTTCTTCATCTTTCAATTTTTTTATTTTTTAGATTTCATCTCTATTATTTTGATTATTATTTATTTTATTTGAGATAATTTATGAAATTATATTTTTTTTCAATTTCATTTTTATTCAACTTTTTAATTTGTAAGATTTGTTCATCATTATTTTAATAAACTTGAAAAAAATAAAATATTAATAAGTTATTTTCCAACTCATTTTCCATCATATAACCAAACACTGAAAAGTGTTTTCCAACTTATTTTCTATTTCATTACCAAATATTAAAAAATAATTTACTTTCCTGAAATTCATTTTCTAAAAGAAAACTATTTTTCAGCAAACAAACGGGGCCCTGGATTAATACTTAAGAGTTGGCTTAAAAAAAAAAAACATATTGCATTATTTATTTTTATTTTTATAATTTTAAAACTTGATTTAAAATTTATCCACATAAATTTTAAATTACAACTTAGAAAAATATTTAAAACAGAATTGTCTTGATAAAAATATATTCTTAAAAAACAATACCATATCATCGTGTAGACCGGGTTTTTTTTTTTTTTTTTTTTTTCCCAACGCTAGCCTGGTTTAAAAACAAATGTGTTGGGAGAAAGGATAAACCTTACCACCCTTGACATGAAAGTTCAGTAAAATAATTGGAAGATAAGTAATAGCTCACAAGTAATAAAACCACAGACACCACGATCAAAGCTCCCGCCTCCTTAAGAATTCAAAAATCTATAACTTACAGCATTTATGCCTTGTAACTTAGAACTAAAAATCTCAAAAACATTGCCAAAATGCACATTCCAACATCTGAAACAAATCCATGCCTTGATAATCACTTGTTCTCTCTCCAAAAACATCAAAATATTCTCCAAATTTCTTCGTCGAACCACCGAGTTCGGCAGAATGGATTATTCCAATCTAATATTCTCTCAAATGGGTCATGATTCCAGTGCAGAAATCGTGATTTGGAATGCCATGATCAGAGGGTTTGCGTTCAATGGTCCTTTACAGGAATGTATACGGATGTTCGACGAAATGCCTCGGAGAGGACTAAAGCCGCACAACTTCACGTATCCTTATGTGATCAACTCTTGTTGTGAATTGGAGTGGTATGGAAGGGGAAAGAGGGTGCATTGCGAGATTGTAAAGTCTGGATTTGAGTCGAGCTACGCGGTTGCCAATTCTCTATTTAACATGTATTTGAAAATGCCGGCGTCTTTTGACGTGGGTTTGGCTAGTAATTGCAAGTTAGATTATGCTCGTAAGATTTTTGATGATATGTGTGTAAGACCGGTAGAATTATGGAATCAAATGATAGGTAAGTACGTAAGCATTGGTGATGTCAAGTCAGCAAGAGAGTTGTTTGATATTATGCCTGAAAGAGATATTATTTCTTGGAATTCTATGATTTTAGGTTATGCCAAAGCTGGAAAAGTCGCAAATGCGAGAGGTTTGTTTGAGAAAATGCCAGAGAAGAATGTTATTTCATGGACCTCGATGATTGGAGCATATGCTGATACAGACGATCTTGAAACAGCTAGAAGCTTTTTTGAGACAATGCCACAGAGGAATGTGGTTTCGTGGAATTCAATGATTTCAAGTTATGCTAAACACGGGAAATTCGTAGAAAGTTTGAATCTTTTTGTCCAAATGCAATCAGAAGGAGTGAACCCAGATGGTTATACTTTTGTTTCTGTTCTGTCAGCGTGTTCTAATTTAGGTGATTTGGAGTTTGGGAAATATATACACTATCTAATTGGAGATTTGTCTCAATCGGAAGTCATGGTAGGGACTGCTCTTACAGAAATGTATGCTCAATGTGGAGATGTAGATAAAGCTTTTGCAGTTTTTATCAAGATAGGAAAGAGGGATGTTTTTAGCTGGAATGTCATTATCAAGGCATTAGCTCTACATGGAAGATCAGAGGAGGCTATCAAAATCTTCTTACTGATGCGAAAGACCGGATTGAAGCCAAATGATTTCACTTTTACTAGCGCTTTGCTTGCTTGTAGCCATGGAGGTTTGGTGGAAGAAGGCCACATAATCTTTAATAGCATGGAGAAAGATCACAAGATAATTCCAAAGATTACTCATTACGGTTGCTTAATTGACATGCTTTGCCGGAATGGCCAGCTTGAGGAAGCAATGCTTCTAGTGGAAGATATGCCCTTTAAACCTGACGTTGCTATATGGGGAGCCTTGCTTGGTGGTTGTAGAGTTACAGGTGACTTGAAGTTAGCAGAAAAGGTAGTAGAGAAAGCTACTGAGATGGAAACAAATGAATCGGGAGTCTATGTGCTGTTGTCAAATATCCATGCCTCCGCAGGTCAGTGGATAGAGGCTGCAGATGCAAGAAAAAAGATGGATGAGAAGAAAATATCGAAGAGGGCAGGTAGCAGTGTTGTTTAGGATATAGGATGTATCCATGTATATTGAGAAATCACAAACAAAATATACAGGTGTCTTAGAACACAAACTTTAAAAAATACTACCTTTTTCCCATTCTAATAAAATATTTGCATTGATAGCATTTTGGAACCAAGCAACCCCATAAGATTTCAAATCACATGCAAGATTTGCAATACAAAGTTTTCTACGGAAGAAAATTAAGATCTCCCGTTCTTCCATGATCCAATAAAAACCCCCGGCTTACAAGTTACAGTTACAATCATGTATGAGAAAATCACAAATATTACACCAAAATGCACTTTTCAAATACAAAATAGGGCTTGTCCTTTTCCATCTTACTACCCCATAAAATGGCTGCATAATCAATTCTGCTGGGAAAATTCTTGAGCTAATAGAACCCTGAGATTCTTAAGCTAATACTCTGGAAATGGATTGTGGCCGTTTAAATTGTAAATCACAAGACAGAGACCTGAACCATGAAAATAACAGGTCTGATAAAAGTCTCACACCAAAGGTTAACAGAAACACATCCACAACTTTTGGACATCCAGTCTAACCAAATTAAAAGTCTGTTCTAAAGTAATGTTGAGATTCATGTTATGTTGCCAATAGCCTCCACTAATTGCGGACTATCATAAAGGTGTATCCTGTGAGCAAATTTCTAGTAGTAGTAATCATGTTGAACTGGAATCTTGAAAGCTGTTGAGGAATGGTCGATATGACTGGCCCATATCTCTGCACCAAGTAAGTAACACATTGTAAGAAGAAATACCAGAAAATCATTGGTCAAAAAAGAATAGTAGAATCATGAATGGTTTTTCAGAAACCTGACTAGGGAAATGCGAGGAGGAAATCAGTTTTGCCAATCTTATAAGCAGCAGATTATAGGGGTTTACAGTAGGGAAGGTTGGTGGACAAAAAAACAAGCAAGAAATAAAAATCAGACATTTTGCCCTTGGTGGATCTTCATGATGCATCCACCAAACTAGCAGTTACTCTATACATACATACAACTCATTGAAGCTAATGCCTCAGTTTTCCCAATCAGTTGAACCACTACCTCTTCATTCAGGAATAGTTAGTTTTTATGCATAACCAAGTTAAAGCTAAGAAAATATAGCATCCAAAACCATAAAAACATCTCAGGCAATTGCAAAATCAGATCAAACTCCAAATGTAATCGATCAACAGAAAACTACATGTGATCATACCTGCACATTATCATAGAGCTCAAACAATGGCACAGCGAGCAATTTCAGATTTTTCAGCACTGCAAAGTACTCTCTTTCAGATAAGTGAACAAGGTAAAGTTTCTTGCATTCCTGCATTACAAAGATTGGAGAAAGAAATGGATAAGCATAGCCTGCCAGCTATATGAAGGAAAAAGAAAAGGAAAGATCCACATAAGCAAAGAACACGAGTCACCTTGGGCTTTGTTATGTGTGTAGGGCAATATGGATACATAATGGTTTCAAAGTTTGGCCTCCATCATAGCCACACATTCACCAATCTGCAAGCAAATGACATGTGGCCAAAATATGGACCAGAAAAGTCCTACATTCCAATGAACTCAAGAAGAAGGAAGAAGACGCCCTCTGAGGCACCAACAACTTCTTCCAAAATATCAAGTTCCAACAAAAGTTCTAACCTCATGAAATTCAGGGAACAAAATGCAACTTATCACAAAAACATGCATAAAGCAGACCTCAATTGCTAATAAACCTACAAAGGATTTATGGTATTAACATGTGCTGTCACAAGATTGAAAATTTAGATACAGGAGAATCTGATGCTTTGTACATGGCCTTCATCTTTTCCACTCAATTCCAATCATATTCACCTTTTTTTCTTTTTTCTTTTTCTTTTTTGATAGAATCCAATAATATTCTCCTGAAAACACCTATAAATATCTGTTTCTTAAAATTGTCTTCATGAGTTCACACTACGTGAAGATAGCCAAAAAGGAGGTTACCTGCCAGTCTGGCACAAGAGCAGGTGAGTTAGCCCCAAGTTTGCTTGTCAGCTTTCTTTTCAAACCCTCATTTTCTGTTAGATAAGCATGGGAAAAATAAGAAACAGAAAATCTCCCAAACAGTGATATAGAAAGAGCTGATTCCACTACAAACATAACGAAGAAAGATATATAATGAAATTGAAAGATAATACATAGAGAAGAGGAAAAATATACCATTCTCTCCAGGCTTCAAACGCCCACCAGGAAGTTTGCAGAAAGTGTTTCCAATTTGCAGAAGAAGTATGTGAGGATGATTGTGTTCCTGTACCTGTAAAATAACATATTGAACCAAGAGACAGATCATAAGAGTGAGAAAAGAGATGTATGGAGCTATCATGAACAAGACCATGGCCGGTTAAGTCCAATAAGTACAAGATCACAGACCAGACATGGAGGAGTTACATGGAAGATATGAAAAAATAAGTTGCTACAGCATACAGAACAGCTATAGAAGACATGACTGAACACATGTTCTACGTAGATGAAATTCTTAAGGATATTGGATAGAAAACATTTTTCAAAATATAGAACTTTCTCGAATTGAATTAGGAATCAACATCATCCACTGAGAATGAAGAGATTGAGCCATCCTAGAGGAAAATTATACTATCATGATTTACTCCACATGGTATGAAACAGACGTTTATCTATACAAACTGTTCCCAAGATTACCTTATTTTTCCAAAAGGCATTCAAATTGTCAAGAACATGAGCATATTGTTCAGCAATCACATAGAGAGTGATCATTAAGAATAAGTCATCATTCAAGTTCATCCTTGCATAACCAAAACCAAATATTAAAGAATACCACCTCTAAGACAGCCAACCATATAATTCAAGATCGGTATCAATGTACATCCCATGATCAATGTAAAACATGAACGCCAAATACATACAACCCACAAGTTCTTTTTAGCTTAGAAAGAAATACTAAGCACTCCTATACTAAATTGCCAACCAGTGTCAATGTTAAATTTATTATCTCTAATCACAATCAACTTCATTTCGCAATAATTCAACAATTAAACACACATTTCAAGCACAAAAAGATAGTTAGAACAAAAGGTGAAACAAAAGCATTACCAGCAAAATAGCTTCCACACTTGTCCTCATTCCCTCTTTCATATAACTGTCATTAAAAACCCACAAAAGATCAACATAAAAGAACCAGACTTTCCATCTAGGGTCTCACTAAAGAATCTAGGGTTAACTAGAGTTTTTTTGTTCATTCCCAGAAATTGAACCACCAAAACTCAAAGAGAAACAAAAAGAACAAAAAGGGTAGCGTATTTTTACTTTACTTTCATGCGAGCAAGTCGATCAGCAACAGAAGTGTCTTTCTCCATCTTGGGCTCTTTAGTACCAAATGTGTAGCTTGATAAAGGGTATGTATTCACCACAGTTGACCCTGCCCCTACCATCTCTCTCTTTCCCTCTGCTTATAACCCAATTTCTTCTTCCTTTTTACTGATAAAAGCTTTTGGCTTTGGTGTTTCTCTGTGAGTTGAAGCTGTGTTTTCTAGTGTTTCCCTTTCTAAACATCTTTTTCAGCTAGAAATGAAGAGCAGAGGAAGGGGAGGGAGATTAGAGAGGAACATTGATATTTAATTTGGTGTTAATTTTGGGTTAATTAGTATTATGGTTTGCTAATTACTGCTTAGGTTGTATTGGGTTGGGTCCATGAATTGTTGCTCCAAATGCTTAGCCCAGCCCAGTACTACTTTGAGAGTTTTTTTATTAGGCCCATTGTTAATGGATGGAAAATTAAAAAAAAAAGTAAAAAGAAAACAAAATACATGTCTCCAAATATTTGTCCGAGTAGCATTTTTAAATGAGAAACTAGAGTCAGAAAAAAGAAAACGATACAACTTTTTGCTAAAATATAATATTTCTTCATCTAAAAAATTAATTTTCCAAATTTACATCAATTTTTAAGAACATTTTTTAGAGATTCTCCATAGTTTTTTAATACAAGTTTTTTTTTACTCTTTTTTTTAATTAAAGAATTACACAAATAATATAATTTTTTTATTTTATATAGAGGTTTATTTAGCCATGTAATAAATTCATATATATATATATATATATATATATATATATATTTGGTTCCTAATTGAAAGAGAAGATAAAGAGGATTGCTGGATTTCGGTGGTAGAGAAAGAAACATGTCGTTGGAATTGATTTAGACCACCAAAATTAGAGGTATTTATGTTAAATTATTTCATTTAATGAGGGGAGTTCATATTAGGTATTTTTGTACCTTAAAAGTACGTGAAAAAACATATATGAGCTTAGGTTTATTTTTTGTTTCGGGTTGAGATATGTTTTTAAGCGGTTTGTTGGGTTTTTTAGGTAATAGATAGATTTGTCATGGTTTCTAAGGTGTTTTATAGATGTTTTGAGTAAAAAAACGAGTTAAAAAATTAGGTTTTTGGGTCTCAAGAACATAGACCCTGATTTTCTGGGCACTACAATGATCGGAATCTGAAAAAAACAGGCGACGTGTAGACTATTTTTTATTTTTAAAAAGAAACGAATGGCATGTCGTTCACCCAGAGCGCAAATTAAAAAAAAGGGCTTGGTCACATGAGGGCTGGTGAAATGGGCCAGGCCTAGCAACATCTAAACCTTTTTTTTTTCTATTTTTTAATTTCAATTAATGCCTTTTCTTAAAAAAAAATCAATATATATTTAGGTTAAAAGAATATAGGCCCCGATTTTTCGATCACCATAGTGATAGAAATCTGGGCAAAACAAGCAACACGTCGGTTGTTTTTTTTTTAAAAAAAGAGCAAACGACATGGTGCAGATTAAAAAACAAGGGGCCCGCACATGGGTCCTGGTGAAATGGGCCAGGTGAGTTAGCTTGACTTGTTAAGACCGACAGCGCCTGACCCTTTTTTCCTTTAATTTTTTATTTTATTTTAATTGATGTTTTGTTTTAAAAAAATAAACTTAATTATATTTACATTAATACCTCTATTTTCTTTTATTTTATTTAAAAAGTCTCTTTTAAGTAATAATGATTTTTTGGTTATATATTTGATTGTCAGATAAGTTTTTCTGATTTAACTATGGTTTTTTTTTCTTTTGTATAGATAAACTATATTTTTAAAATTAATAAATATTTATTTTCAAAATGATGTTTTTAATATATATAACTTTCCATGTTATTTCTTTTTTTTTTATCCAATCAGTTTAATATATATTTGTCTATTTTTATTATTGTTTGAATAAGGTAAATGTTATATTTTTCAAGATTAAATATCTTAATTTATATATGTTTATTTATTTTTAAAGTTTTATTTATAAATATCATTAATGATTTTATTTATTTATTAGCGAACATACCAATCTTTTATTGCTTGAAATGTACTTTTTTTTCACCTTGGATTAAAAACATGGGACAGTACTGATCACCAATGAGAAGAAGTAGGAATAAGTATCTGTAATGGCAGGACAGTATCCATGCCCGTCTAACCACAATTCAAGAGAGAACATTTCTAATTTGAATGCTTATCTTCTTCCTTCCTTCTCAAAAACTCCTATCTCGAGGCACCATGTATCATCGCATGACTCAGTACAAATTAAACTCGATTGATGATGTATCATAGGATCATCGGCAAAACATTGAACAAAACTCGACAGAAATACTGTTTTAATTCTATGAAAGTTAATTCTCTAACCAAATGTCTAATGATCAGTAGACAAAGATCAGTACCAGAAGAACTCTTCTTGTCGACGTACGCCTAGCTAGCTATGACTTCCTTCTGCCTTGAAAAACTTGCAAGTCCCCATCTGATCCTCCTGCCACGAGCGTGCACTGGTCTTCCTCCACTTGCCTCCAGCACACACTGCTAACGAACCCGCCGCCACACCCATCCCTACCCACTGGGTTAGACTCGTGAACCCATATTGGCTCGCCCCATCTTCTGTCATACACAAAAACCTTATTGTTTTCTGACCCACACCCTAATAAGCCTCCATTCCTCCACACTGACAATCCGATGAAGCTCCGGCTGTTGACGTGCCCCTTGTATGACCGGATTACGTTTGAATTATCCGAATCCCATAGCTTCAAGCATCCATCAATGCTAGCAGACACCAATGTAACATTATCGAGAAATTTAATGTACGTCACGGTCTTCCTATGCCCATCAAGAACAAATACCGGGTCACCCGTCATTCGAATGTCGTACCCGTATACCCTTCTGTCAGCGCATCCGACGGCTACTATTGGTCCACCAAATGGATTGAACTCCACGCAACACACGGCACTGCGACCCACACCAGGCTGAACAGTAGCCACGCCCTCCCCACTCTCGCAACGTGTGTCCCACATTTGCATGGTTCCATCATCCGACCCGGATGCACCCAAAACCGGATCCCAAAGTGAGTAGTCCACACTCCAAACCCTTCGCCCGCCATGTTCATCTCGTTCGAAGATTGGTATTCTCCTCTCAAGACTATATTCCATCACCACCCCGTCGTAGTCTCCGGACCCTAGAACCCGCCCGTCCGACCTGGGTTTCCATCGGATGCTACTAAGCTTAGCTGGGGTACAAATATAATAGTCACAGGCCCTAGCATGGTCTAAGCAAGTAATTTCGTGCGCATTTTGGCTAGTATTTTCATGTGCAAACAAAGACTTGAAGTTGTAAATTCTTATCTTTCTTGCTATTCCACCTGTGGCAATGATGCTGTTCGTCTGGTCGAATTCGATCACCCCTAGAGCATCCGATATGGCTGGAGTGCTACTGATATTGTTGTTTCCTGACGAAACAATTGTTGTGAGACTGAAATCCCATTCACACCTAGCTTTTTCTTCTTGTTGTTCTTGTTCTTCCTCTATGGCTTCTTTTTCTAATTGGTTTTGAGATTCTTGTGTGTGGTGGTGACTATGCCGATGGAATTTAGTGGAGAGGTTTTTCATTTCCCATGCAAGATGCACAGCTAGCTAGTTGATGTATATTTGGAGCTTTTGTCTTTGGCTAATTTGGACCAATGAAAGGCTACCTCCATGGATAAATAGTGGCCCTTGATATCTTCCCTTCATTATTTCTCCTGCTGTCATATCTTCTCGTATAATACGATCACTGTTGCCAAGAACCACAGCAATGTCATGTACGTGTCTTGTTTAGGATTACACGTACATTGCATTTCTTCAGAGGAAAGGGTTTCGACTATGGTTTATGGTTGAGACGACTTTAATGGACTTTAATTACACCATCAAGATCCCATTAAAAGCTTTGTATAATAGATCCATATATATCTATCTATCACCTTTCTCCACAGGTAAAATCAAAATTAATTAGATATTAACTTCAATATTTAAGAAAATACTTAATTTTAATTCGCCAAATTAAGTTGATTAAAAATCTATTCGAACTCCTAAAATAAAAGAAAAATAAGTCAAATAGAACATTAAATAATACATCGATATATCATCATGATGGTTGGTTAATTATTAACACAATTAGAGATAATTGTATAAAAAAAACCCTAGAGAAGTACAATTCTGCATGTATACTTTATTTATTTATTAACACAATTTGATTTTCAAAGTCTTACAATATTATTCCATGGGGACCCTTTGTACGATCATTCAATATTAATTTGTTCAAGTAGTTGTGGGGGAAATTAAGAGAATCGCTGGTCGCTTATGCACCTCAATTTTATGAAACAATGCATGTGTGGATGCAGGCTGTCTCATGTCCCTTCACCTACGTGGTCTCAGCCAAACCTTTTGTGTCTCTCAACTTTTCCCGACTTATATATGAACGAAAACTTATTGTCAACTTCCTAGTAATTAATGTGATTTATTGATTATTCTAGATTTGAAAAGGGTTAATTTAATGCATATTTGACAATACGGTGATGATATTTTTGTACTTTAAATAAAAACCATTCATTTTTTTTTAAAAAAAATAATAATTTAATGTGTTACCTAATTAATATATATATCTAAAATAATTAAATATAATAATTAATTTTCATAATAAATATAAACCCACTAGAATAATTAAATATATATTAATTAACATAAAAAATTTAAATCTTGTATATATGAACACCATTGAAATTTCAAGCGGTTAAATCAATAAAAATTATTAATTATAATTTTAAATCAAAATTCTAATATTTTCACCACTATGTAGTGATTTCTAGCCTGGAACTCTTAATACAAAATTATTTAGACGTGGTGTATCATGTATGCCCAGTGCATAGCCGCCCAGTGCATAGCCGCCCAGCTGGTGGTTGCCGTTCTGCCTGCACCAAGGATACTGAACATGGCCACTACCCAAGTTAGGAACTAAAACAATATATTTTAAATGATATTTTTTTTTTATAATTATATATGCCATAAAAACTACATAAAGAACTATAGCTTTAAATGAATCTCACGGTACCATTCAACTTTTATCAGCTGAATCCATTAAAAAACACTAACAAAATAAATATATCAATTAAAATTAAATCTTTATATATATATCTCAAACCATCTTACAAATCACTGAATTTCCTTCTAGTTAGACACTTAATCTCTTCTTTACCAAGTCAATCATCAGCATAGATCTAGAAGGCTTCAACGTTAATCCCAATATACCACAACCTTCTTGTTTTTAAAAATATTTTTTTGTTTAAAAATATATTTAAATATTTTTTTAAATATTTTTAACATCAGTTTATTAAAATAATTTGAAAACATTAATAAAAATTTAATTTGAAATATAAAAAATTAAATTTTTTAAAACATAAAACAAACATATTTTAAAATAATAAATATTATGCCAAAAAAAAAGCCAGTAACGGGCCTCCCATTAGAACACGAACACACCTTCTCCAAGGGAGTTCAAGCAGCCATACAGCACCTACAAAATCAACCAGATGATATAGCAATCTGGTACCTCTCAATAATCCTTAAAGAAACCTAGAAAACAGTCTTACCAAAAGGCTTAATTCATTATCTACCAGAAACCCTAACAAAAACCAGACAATTCTATGAGTTTATTTTAGTAGACACTGCAGATTCAATTGAAGCAACTCATATATATCCCAGACAGAAATGACCAGAACAAGATAGACTATTCAGAATGCAGCATTAATTCTAAAGGTTCTCACTCTATCTGAGTGGAATCAAAACCCTTTCACAGAAAAACACTTTTCTCAAAACTTTTTCCCACATACATTCTCATACCAAGATTACAAACAAGCTGGTATAATACTCTGTTCCTTGAGATTTCATCCCATTCATGGTTTTTCTTCTTCGACAAAAATTGTCCGAAACATTTTCCACACTGGTTTTTACATTGGTGGCAATTACATTTTGGTTTAGATGGGAAAACTTTTCCAACATCAGCAAAACAAGGCTTTGATCTATTCATGTCAAAAACTCAAAACCTCCCTTATGAACCTTCTTTAATGTTTGCGCACTCTTTTAAAATTGCATGGATATTAGCCTGGGATTACTTCATAACTCAACCTGGACGACCATATCATCCTTAACAACTATGTAGAAGAATTAAGATCAAATGGCGGGACAGGTTCAACATCACCCCGTGTTGTCCTCAAACAGTTCAAGAATGGCTCTCTAAGAAGAGCAGTAATATTTTTAGCGCAAAAAACTCAACTATTATCACAATTGGCATCATGTTCGTCTCCTACAGAAATGGCTCAAATAGTCAATAAACTCACGTCCTTACATGGGATCGATAAATCCTGATTATGATGAAACAGCAAGCTTCACACCACAAAATGAAGATGACTGCTACGGAATTGAATACTCTCCATGCCAGCATTCTTGAAGAAGGAGATAACAATCATTACAGATGACAAAATCTTATCCTTCAAGCTGTCAATATTATCTTCAAAGCAAATAGCCGACAATACTTGGTGGGAATGTCTTTTCGAAAAAGAATCTATTGAAGGAAAGAATAGCAGATAATTATGATTCCAAATATGCACGCGAGATATATTAGGAGATGAGGAGATATGTGTGAGCTGTTGATTGAATATTTCTCTGCAATATTGTAGCCGAGAATCTCTCCTGATATAGTGGATCGTCTTATATACAATCTGTGTAAACATTGTTCTTTGATTAAAATATATAATATAAACAGAGAATCAATTACACTTTCATTCTCTTTATGGTATCAGAGCAGTGGTTCTAAGAACCCAGAAATTCCTCATGGCAGGTGACGGAGATCAAAGGCTCCTTGAACAAAACAGGGGCTCAACAACTTCCAAGACCTCAGAAACATGAGAGAAATCCAATCATCCGCTTTTCCTCCATCATGCAGATCAACCAGGGGCTGTCCTTGTTTCACAAATATTGATGGAAGACAATTACACAACATGGGTGCAGTCGATGAGCATGGCACTCACTATCAAAAACAAAAGGGGTTTCATAGATGGAACTCTCAGGAGACCAACGAGTGACTCCCATGAGCAGGATCAATGGGACCGATGTGATATCCTTGTGAAAACATGGTTGCTTGGATCCATGTCAAAAGAGATCTCAGGCAGTGTTATTCATTGCAAAGACGCAAGAAGTATATGGCTAGAATTGAAAGAGAGATTTTCCCAGACTAACACAGTCTCTCTATTTCATATAGAAAATGCCATTCATGACTGTGAACAGGGCACCAATTCAGTCACGATGTTTTTCACAAAACTCAAATGCTTGTGGGATGAGAAGGATGCACTTAATTCCTTCCCGCTTTGCACCTGTGAAGCAGCCACCACAATGAAGACTTTTCTGGAGACACAAAAGACCATGAAATTCCTAATGGGTCTCAATGAAAGTTATG
>Ga0325411_1003254_pt1 | contig 18305 bp, 5 predicted proteins | sample PopdelMetagenome_13_FD_206181 | JGI IMG/M metagenome (GOLD analysis project Ga0325411, IMG submission 206181) | Populus deltoides microbial communities from Bellville, Georgia, United States - Xylem-PdIQD-R4 | ecosystem: Host-associated > Plants > Phyllosphere > Stem > Wood/Secondary xylem...
AAAGATTTTTAATTTTTACCCACCGAGACACGTAAAAAGAATATAATATAAAATGTACGTAACTGAGCCAATAAAAATTGAGCTTAAGGAACTGGACTCTACCTTTGACCTACCCAAAAGAGAGCTAGGCTCCTCCATTAGCATGTTTAAGGGGTTTGAGCTCGTCTCTTAGTTAAACTAAATTATAACAGGTACGGTAACTTATTAGATTCATATTAACTTGAGTTATATTCATATCTAATATAATAATTTCTAATAAATCCTTATTTATCAATTTTAATGCGCTGAAACAATTATTAATTGCGCTCCAACATCAAATACACACTACAGGACAGGAGATGGAGACGGTTCTCCATTAGGTGAGCTTTAACGTTCTTCACGGAGCGTTGATAGCTTTGTGACTCATTAAGTACGAAAAAGTGGGTCAGATTACTTATCTTATCTCATAATTGACATGATGAATTTGGTCACCCAATCATAATTTACTGACAGAGTTACGTAATAAGCATGTCTAGAGGAATCTAATTTCTCTTGATTGTTTTTTTTCCCCCTCCTCTTTCGGATTCTCATACCTTTTTCTACACGTTCTTGTGGATGAACAGTCAAGCTCATCATACTGGGCTGAGTTTCGAACAAGCTGGATTCTTGAATTCATAAGAAGTTTAACAGCTAGCTAGGGTTTTAATCATCTATTAATCCTGAATTCAACTCTCTATCTTTTCTGAGTTTTAAGCTACGACCTCCTAATCAAAATCCCAGGTGTCTGCTAGCTAGGGTTCCTCCAGAAACTATCATCGTGTTCTTGTTGCAACTGCAAAGTCACATGCATGATTCTTGTTCAAGTCAAACTGTCCAAGAAAATGATTAACACTAATAATATATTAATCTATTTAATTAACAATCTAGATCTTCAAGCCTATTTTAATCAGTATATATATATATACCTCGTACTGATGAACACAGCACATAATGATTCATGCATGTTATAACATATACCATGAAATCACAAACTAATTAACACCAAAAAAGACAGAAAAAAACATGGCAAATGGCATTGTTTCCTGTCCTTTGCATCTATGCGGGGGAGGTATTAATTTTAGATTCAGCCCAGGTTAGCGACTGAATATATACTAATTATTTAATTAACAACATCATTGTTGATTTTGATTAATTTACAAGCATTATGGTGGCGTGGGCCTCAAGAAGCTGGTGATGGAGGATTCATATTTGTCCAGCAAATGACTTCCGAACTCATTACACTTGTAGTCCCCACTAATCTCCATAATTATTGATGGTTTAGCATAACTAACAGGAATTATGACCCAGTTTTCAATTTAATTATAAGCTTTAATCATTAGTAAAGAAGACGAGATTTGGTAAAGCATTATTGATTATACTGCAGTGGGCGCCACCGCCTCTTCTTCTTCTTCTTGTTGAATCGAGACTAGTTCATGGTATAAGCCAATGGTTTGATTTAAAGTTGATGGTTTTACAATATAATTAGTAAGAACAGAAACCTTGCAGACCATACCGATTTAAAGTGGGTAACCATGGGCCCGATGATATGATTCTAGATTGGACTATTGGGGCCCACCTCTGTCTGTATACATGGGCCCTTGTAGCTCTATAGATTACAAAGATTACTGCAAGCAGAATTCCATTAGAGTCTGGGCTTAAGCTATAAATCCCAGTCCATGCGTTATGCCATGAACTGAGCCACTTTCATTCTCAGGCTAGATCTGTAAGAGGGCTTGAGTGGGCTTACAGCAGCATAATCAATGGGCTCCATCGCTTGTGAGTTATATTTGAGTTTCTACAAAAATATATTAATATTTATATATATATATTTTTAGCACCGAGAAATGACAAATTTAACCTTAAAATAAAAAAAAATACATTAAGCTAGTCTGAAAGAACATTTTTGTTTTTATAATATGTTTTTTCCGTAATACTGCAAATGCCCTTAAGGCTGTTTAGTGATTAAACATATTAAAATATTAATAACAAAAACTATAGCCTTGAGTTTTGCGCGCGTTTATACATAATTGTCCCCTGCAGTTTTCTGGCGACACGTGGGGAGCCATACAACAACCAAAAAACCAATTATCATGTTATTCGACGCGTCCAGTAACAACGCAACCGATAGGGTGACACATATAGTTGAATTCACGGTGATTCGGTGGCATGGTGTTTTATTTATTTCATATTTATTTTTTATTTTTTTAATTGTTATTTATTTTAAATTTAACATTTTGTGAAATTCATTATTTTTTCAATTTCATCCTGAATATTTTATTTTATTTTATTTTTATATTCAATTTAATCTTATTTTTTTATTGTTGTTTTATTATTCTTCGCTTGATTTATTTATTTATTTTTAATTTTACCTTTCAATATTTTATTTTATTTTGTATTTAATTTTGGTCGTTATTTTTTATTGCAGAGTTTTTAAACTTTTCTTCATTTATTTTTTTTAATTCAATCCCTAATTATTATTTTTTATTTATTTATTGTACAAGATTTGATCCTTATTGTTTTGATTGCTATTTATTTCTATTTTTAACTTTTTACGATCGAGAGTTTTACTTTATTATTTTTTTGTATGTGTGCCTTCTACATAGTAATCTTGGTTTCATGACCTAAGTCACGAGATTTAAAAATTAACCCGGTTTAAGTTCTTTTTTTTCAAGTTCTTTTTAAAAAATATATCTTGGTTTCATGACTTAGATGAAGAGTTTCAAAAATTAGCCTGATTTAAGTTTATTTTTTTAAGTTTTTTTTTTAAATATATTATTTTTTAATTTTATCATTTGAATAAATAAATATTAAGCGTCATGATTTGTCATAATTTATTCTTTTTTATATTATTATTATTATAGAATTATCCTTATCATATACCAGATACCAGATAGCTGCTGGTTAGTCAAGTTCATTTTTTGAACTTTTTTTGACCTTTCGGGAAACTTACTGCTTTGAGTTTCAAGAAACTCATTTGGTGGTTTGGTCAAAATCATAACATTTTTCTTCAGTGACTCGTGATATCGAAATTCTTGTAATTGATCTATCTTGGGACAGTACAGCATGCCTCCTACTGTTTTAGTTACCATCTACAGACAAATAGATTTTGCTCGCGCAAGAGTACAGTCAAAATCATGTTCATAATAAAAATCCAGGACATAAGTTGACTCTCACCTCTGCAACCGTGGCTTGAAGATTTGCAGGTGGGTGGTCTTACCAAGGTTATCACAACTGGATATTCAGATGCTTGAAAAGCATTGTTCTTGATGGTACGCAAGCACACGAGGAGATCCACTGGATTAATTAGTGAGTGTCCTGCAAACCAAAAAAACAAAAAGAAATTTGGTCGTTTGAGGAATTATTTATGTTGTCCTTGTCTAAGAACACTAGATTTACACCAACAACAGTAAACCAACAAAATATACACACGTGAAAACACAAACCTAAATAATAATTCAAGAAGAAGAAGAAGAAGAAGAAGAAGTTGTGCCTGATTTTTCCTTCTTATAGGATGATTAAACTTGCAATTAGCTCCAAATTTGTAGGTCCCAATATTCATATAAGAAGCACGATCCTTTGCTTCAGGTCTCACATGATACTGATGAGACAACCTTTTATCATTATTCACATTGCCATTACTTCTCTCATTCTTCTTATCCAAACCATCACCTACCTTCTCCCTGCTATCGTTCTCATGAAAATTCTCACTCTTTTGATCATTCTCTTCACTCTTGAAATCCCCCCCTTCCCATCCTCCTCCTGCTCCTCCTCTTCTTCTTCATGAGAATCATTCGAATTTGGAAACTGCTCCTTCAAATGAAACTGGTTTTGGAGCTCTTGATGAAGATGGTTGTTGTCATACAGGACCGCTTGATCAGGATGGAGGAGGAGGGGAAGAGGAAGATTGCAAGCCCTAATTGAGGGATTTCATTATGAAGTGGAATTGGTGATTCCATTTGTTTTTCCATTTGCCTCCACGTTTCAATTCTTGAAACCCTAATTCGGCGAAAGAGAGGAATGGAGTGGGAGGGGACAAAAGGTAAGGCGAAGAGGGTTAGGGTAAAGAGGAATGAAATCAAGATTTTCTAGTGGTATTGTTGTCGGCACCATCATCAACAGAATCCGCCGATAGGATCCAACTACTACGATAACGATGTTCGCCGGTGGTCTCCTCTTCTCCAGCCGATCAGTCGCCCTCACCACTGTTAGAGTTGGTGACGCCGTTCTTGAAAACTAAGGGTACGGGGATTTAAATTTTAAGATTTGAGAGTGGCAATTTAGAGGCTACGACCATTTTCAACGGTGAACCAAAAAAGAGAGGAGGTGCTTCATGGCACCATCTGAAAACCCGGTTCTTTTATAACCCGTTTGGCAATAACATCAACGCGGCTGGCCACGCCGCTTCCACAATAATAAACACCCCCTAATCTAACAACTACATTAATAGTCTAAGAAAAATGGACTTCACAGCAAAGGAAGAGTCTCCCACCGGATAGAAGGATAAAAAAAGACCAACCAATGAGATCACCTTGTTTGTCACCATACAAAGGAACTGAAAGCAAGAAACATGATATATACCTTCAGCATCAGCACCTTACAGTGTGTCGTGGGAGAAGAGAACACATTGTTTTCTTCCCTGTTTGTGAATTATAATGGCAATAACTGCTTTCATCCATAATTTGGTCATGCACTAAAATTTTAGCCGAAATGTTAGCATCCCTGCCATTTAGGAGTTCCATACAGGGTAATCTGTGATAATTAAAATAGCTCAAATAAAAAGCTGAGCCATCAGTATGTACTTTGTAACACACTAAAAGGAAGAAGAGAGAACCTAAGAAATCATGCCATTGCAGATAATTTGTATGCCAAAGAGTTTAAAGCCCACTTTCTCAGCATTTTGCGTTCGCTTGTTTGCGCCCCTCATTCTCTCTTTCTTCTTGACAGTACTATCACGGGCGATGAGAGGGCCTGGGTTAAGCTGCAGCTCTACTTCAGACGCAATGCTTTGGCTGGACAACTCTGCGATGCTACTGCTGTTTTCACGGTTGTTTACATCAATCATATTGAATGTTTGAGCAGCAGAATCTACAGTTTCTCCTCTCTCACATAAACTGAAAGAAATAGTGTCATTTGCCTTCAACTTTTTCTTCTTCACGAATCTGTTCCAACCCCTCGTGAAGACATAACTCTGACTGCTCTTCCAATAACAATACCGAAATTTCCACAACTTCATAGACTTGTCACAGAAAGCAAGCATCACGCCGTCAACTTCTTCAGCACTTTCAGAAATATGTGGGAAGTACTTGATAGCGTATTTCTTAGGGATGACAATCCTATTTAGTTTACCAACATCACTTGGTGTTAGCTCCTTTTGAAACAGTTGCTTACATGTTAGGCCTTGATTGCTCTGTGGCATCATAAGCTTAAGGCCAAGTTCAGTCTCAACACTTTGAGAGCATGTCCTTGTAAAATTAGCAAACTTGCATTGGTAGGTATCATCCTTTATCATATTAAGCACGACTTCAGTACTGAAATAACTTTGAAAATTTGGCTCTTCAACAGTTACATCAGTCAGGGGGAAATTTCTCCGGGAATCGCCACTCCGGAGTTTTATTGCTGCACTATCATAAGCCATAGCTGCCTCCTTTTCAGATTTAAAGGTTCCAAGCCAAATCCGTTGGTGGTTGGCATATATTTGACAACCCCAGTGACCATTTGGCAGTGGCACTACCCCTTTGAATTTTGAAGCGCTGATATTACTGCCAGACCTGGCACGCTTGCTTGCTGGAAAAGGATGAGTGCTACTATTTGAATCTGAAAATTCTTCAACCACAGATGTTTCTCCATTTGAAATCAAGCTCACAGTTTCTTCTTCCATTGAATTCCTGAACGAAAACTCATCGCAGTTGAAGGTTAGTGAAGTGCGAAAGTTGATATAATGAACAAGAGTATCATTTAAAAAACAATAAACACAAGCCAATCCTTGTATGTTTTGTGCATGTGCAAGTTTGATATAGCATATTTTGTACTCCATAACTCATCCTTTATTCTGCGTTTAATGGAAGTTACTACAAGAACAAATAAAGATTTCCAAAAGCAACAGCATAAAGTGGGCTCAAAGTCCCCTATGGACTCGATTCATTAGGGGCATGTCTTAAGGAACCAAATTAATTTTGACCTTTTCATTGCCTAAACCACCTCAAATAGCAGAAGACAACAAACTTATCTATTTTGACCTTTAACACATAAAACAATCAACGCAGAATAGAATACAAAAGACAATATATATTTCATTCAAACAGCAAGAAACAAGGTTATGCATATCACCTGATTCTACAAAAAAATTATCTATTCCTACAAAATTAGATAAATTTCAATCTCCAACAACAGTGTGTTGTGTTTTTCATGACGAATCAGCTGAATATCAGAGACAACAATGCCAATAATCACAATAAATTGTAAAAAAAAAAAATCATCTAAAAATTTAGAAATTGTATTCCTTTACAATTAGTTTGGGATTGAGACTTGGTTGTTGTTGTTCCTCGAGGATAAAATGATTACAAATTCATATCAGCAACAAAAGACTGTTACATTTTCAATCGGATCAACAGAAATGATATAATAAATTTGAAAACCACCCTAAAATCTTATGTCTTTCACAGTTGCTTCACAAACAATGACATTGTCTTGGTTGAGGAAAAAGTTGTGTGTACTTTCAGAAGTTCATACAAACCACCCAAACACAGCAAAAAGCCAGAAGCTAAAAGGTGTGTGTAAGCCACCAGGAAATTACCAATAAGAAATCTTGGGGAGATAAAGCAAAACTTGCAAACAAAAACAAAAATATAGATACGAGATTCAGCAAGTATATGGTCTTGGAAGGAAGGAGCCTCTAACAAAATCCAAGTGTCAAGTTAGTATGATTATCAATATTCTGAATAGGTAGCTCTCTTGCAGCATTAACACAATCATAGACACGGAAAATAATTACGCGAGTTCTGGAAATCCTGCCCTGCTCAAGACAACAAAACTTCTTCTATCATACCAAACTCATTTTTTAATCCTCTATTTTCCACAAAAATTGATGGAAAAAAGAAATGGCAATCCCTTCAACTGCCACGGTCATGTTAAAAACATGATAGAGCAGCTTAGACATTAATCACCAAGTACACATTTATAGATACACCAGATCCACATTTTTTTTTCTGCTGAGCTCCAATGACTGATCAATATTAGTACAGAAGCACAAATATGCATTACCGACCTATTCAGTCACTAGTGTAATAACCCTCTTCTCCTTCTCTAATAGGAAACTTGTAAATACATGCAATAGAAACGAACACAAATTAAAGAGATGCTTTGTTCATTGCCCCCAAGATATTAGTAAGATGAAGAAATGTTCAAGTAAATGCATCTTTGGGAAATAGTGATCTGATCAAAAAAAGGAAGAAACAAAGCTGTGTTATACATGCACAAGAAATGTTATAGAGATGAAGATGTGAAGCTTAATCCCATCGGTCATAAATCTAGCTAGATTTCAACTCAACATCCTATTTTATTTATGCTGTCCAGCAAACATCGACCCTTGTAATTCAATCTAGCTGAAAGTGTTGAAATTATTTCTATTCTATCCTGAGCCAGCGTAGTTTGATTAAGAAAAAATGTTCAATTCAGAAAAATGATGAAAATCCAATGCTTCAATATCCAAACAAGCTCAAAACAATTATTTCTAAGATTTAATTCAAATTTTGTTCTGGTGCATTGTAAATATGGGGCATGGGAACCTTCCTTTTTTTATATTCTTGGTATAATAATGTTTATTGTATTATTTCCTTAATTGTTAAGATTTTCTAGGTTTTGAGAAGTTTGAGAAGAGTTTAAAACGTAGTTTAGTTAAAAATACATAATTTTTAATTCGATTATTGAATCGAGCAGAAATTTTAACAAAAAATTCTAAAGGTTTTTTTATTACGTTAAGATATCATGATGATCGAATATAAAAAAGGCTTTTAAATAAGGCTCAGAAATTACTGTGTAGGATTGCCTTTATTTACCTTGTTGTGTTCAGATTCTTTTTTTATATTTAGATTATCACTTAATTTAAGCAATATTTTATTAGTTAGGGATCCTGTCAGAATTTTATTAGTTAAGTAAGTTTTAATTAGAAAACCTTTCTAATAAGGATTTTAGGTCTAACTAATATAGATAGAGATGTTTAGTATATTTTGAGCACATTTAGATTCAGATTATTCAGACTTTTGTAAAATTTCAGAGTTTATTCTCTAAATTTCTCTAGAGCTTAGATATGTAAACTTAGGACTTAAGAACCCTAATTTCTATCCATGCTATACGACGCCTCAATTGGTGTCAGAGCAAGTTGGTCTTTTTAATAGATAAAGATGGTAGCAACCCACTAATTAAGCAATGCAGGGGTGGAGGCCATCCAGGACGTTGTGCAGGCTTAATAGAAAAAACTAAATCGTTTGGAGCAAGCTATGGCAAATCTACCTTGGCTAATCGGTTACGCAAACAAGGATCGTGGACAGAGGAATTTGCCTAGATACTTACCTTGAGGTAGGCAGAACCCCAAACCTATTCTTGAATTTGATGAGATTTTTTTCTATATTGGAAGATTTTCAAAAAAAAATTATTAATTAGCTAACAAAGTTGGAAGCTTACTTTTATTTCAATGAGATTCCTTATCATAAAAAAGTAGGACTTGTCGCACGCAAACTTTCTTATGAGAATGGTAATTTGAATTTCTGGACTATAGAACTCTTATTGGTATACCTTTAATTCTATTTTAGTAAAATTTAAGACAATTATTAATTTTAGAGTTTATACAAGATGATTATGAAGGGATTTTATATTTGGTAGATGGGCAATTAAATTATTATTATTTGCCTTTTGTTCAACTTTTTAAAATAACAAAGAGGTGTCGTCTCTTTATTATTATTGGCTATAATGCTATATTCAAAATATTTATTCCTTTAAAGTAGAAGAGTTCAATTCTTGACAGATAACTCCAAGGTGGGTTTTCAAAAATATAGGGAACTAATGTTCAGAACTTTCTTCATTATTCTTGGCATAATAATGTTTATTGTATTATTTTCTTAATTGTTAAGATTTTTTAAGTTTTGAGGAGTTTAAAAAGATTTCAAGATGTAGTTTAGTAAAAGGAGCATAACTTTTAATCCGGCTATTAAATCGAACTGAAATTTTAATAAAAAAATTTAAAGGTCATGTTTCCTATTAGATAAAAATTTAATGATGATTAGAGATTGGGAAGACTTTTAAATATGATTCATAAAATTCCAGAGTTCATTCTCTACACTTCCCTAGAGCTTAAGTCTATAGTCTATAATAGCTTGAAAACAATAGTTTCTATCGATGTTATACACTACGTCAAAATATCATGCCATCTAAATGTTTACATATAAGGGAGGAAATGTTCCTGGTCCATTGCCCCTTCTGTTATAGCACGAAATGAACAATCACCTACTCTTGTTGGATAGATGGAATTAAAAGTGGCATAAGAAACTAAAACAACCAAACTTCGGGGTTATAAAACAAAGAAAAAGAGAATCTTTAGAAGAACATCAACGGATAAATAGACGATAGCACGTCTCAATTCTTAAATCATTTAGATATTACTCAGTCTAAGGCTTATATTAATCAGGCAGAGTTTTGCAAAGTTCAAACTACATAAAGATAAATACTCAAAAAAATAAATAAATCGGATCTGCATATCTAACACGTATTATGATCATGAAATTAAGGGATACATTAAAAGGGTTGATGCTCAATTTCTCAGTCATATTATGTTTACCATCACACAAACTTCACAGCATTGACAATGGATGAGGAAATTCAAATGTGTTGGATTTTATGCACAAACCAGAGAACTAAATGGAACTAAGCCAAAAACCCAATGCAATGACCACATTCCATCAAAACACAATTTTAGTTTCAATAAAACTTTAGCAGCATCCGAAAAGTGGAATTAGCTCAACTTGTCCTCGTATGTTAGGTTTAGTCTTCAATCTGTTCTTACAAGTCCAATTGCTCCCAATCCATCTTTGTATTTTAGGTGATTCTCCAACATGTATTTTAACTCAATATTTTCTTGTAAACTGACAAAAATAATCTCACTTGAGAACCTCAAAGCTCACCCCATCTATTAAAAAGTTATATTAAAAAAAAAAATTGTCGAAGTGGTGTTAAAATCCCTTCTTTTTCATGTTTTTTTTTCCCATAAATTATGTTAGGTTTGAGTTTATGACATGAGGTATTATTTTTGTGTGTTTGGTTGAGAATATCTTATTAAATGATGGATTGAAGAATAAACCTGTATTCAAGTACAAGATAAAACCAATTAGACTTGTAGAATAGATTAGAGATTAAGTATAAAATATAAGGATAACTGGAGCTAATTCGATCCCCAATCTAAAAGGACTCATATATCACTTAGATCGACTGCTTATACAATGGATGATTGCAATAAAATTTAAGGGGAAGCCTAGTGTTAATCTTGAATGACTGTAAAAATACAGAAAGAAAGCCATGATAAAACCTCTTTAAGAAGGTAGAATACAAGCCCTACCACTGAAGTGAACTTCTACAAGAAGCCTAATATTAATCTTGGATGACTTGCTAAATCCAAAAACAATGCACGGTAAAACCTCTTTAAATAGGAAAACCGCATGCCTTTCCCTGATTTACAAATTAGAACCCTATGTCACAGCATAAATAAAGTGAAAATGCTTCAAAGAATTTCTGTTTCACGATAACTGCATAACTCAATGGGGAGTATAATGAATCGACTGATTGTTACAAAGTTACAATCAATGAATAGGTATGTAGACTCAGTCAAATGAAATAAACCTATGGTATCTAACAGGAACCTGAAACACAGAAATCTGGAACCTGATTATGAATCTGCTTAACTTCAGAAATTATCATGTGATTCAAAACTCCAGCTACTCGAACAAGCTCAATCAACAAGAAAAACCAAGGATGAGATGTAATTCTGCATGCATAGATGATATCTAAAGATGCGATTAGGGCTCACAATTCATTGAAGAATGAATTTGGTTTGATATTATGATAGAAGAACATCAACAATCAATCTTTATATCTTAACCCAGCTTCGTTTTCAAAACAAAAGGCATCAGATCAGTGGCATATAAGATCAAACAACATAATGAAGAACTACACTGATGCACTTGACAGAGATTATGGTAATGCTATAGTATTTTGTCGCGCGTATTCATAGAATTCATTCTCCTCTCATGGTTTATGAACACAATTTACTATATGAACAAAAACAAACACAACTCATGGTTGTATCTTGATGTGAGAATATCATGCCCAACAACCAAACCAATCAACTGCTATCAAATTCATTAATACAGTACCTGTAAAACCTAAATTCTTTTTTTTTTGGTAATAGTCGAAAGTTTTACTTTTTGTAAAACCTAAATTCTAATCTGAAATCCTTCATAACTTTCATTATTTCGAGTGTTATCAAGTCAACTTCTCAAAATCTACACCTGTGGTCCTTCGCCCTATCATACGCCAGCTGGCCCAAAACAAAACACAGCGCTAGTACTAGTTAACATTATTCACTATTCATGCAGTTAGCCGACGCACAGCCATTGCAAGACAGATCAATGGATGTCTAATCGATCTACTTAGTTTCTTTTTCTTAATTGTGTCTCTATCATCAAATAGTAGGAATTAAATATCAAATTCTACAGGAACTCATGTCTTGGTTTACGCTGTGTATATGGAATTACTTCAGAAGTAAATAAGTCCAGTTATGGAATATAGTATCTGTTCAAGGACAATACTAGTCAAGAATACTATAAAGAGAGGAATAGCACACCTGAGTTCTTTTCACTATATTATTATCTTACTTATTAATGTGGTTGTGGTTGTGATTGTTTTTCAAAATGCTTTTTATTTAGAAATGTATCAAAATAATATTTTTTTTATTTTTTAAAAATTATTTTTGAAATCAACACATTAAAATGAACTAAAAACACCTAAAAATATTAATTTAAAACAAAAAAATAAAAAAATTTAAATTTTTCAATAACAATTTTAAAACACAAAATCAAACAATGGCTTAAAAAAAACAAAATCTTTAAGATTATTGTAACAGGAAAAGTATTTCACAGCCAAACTATAGAACATCAAATCTTCAAGAATGACCATACGAGGACTAAACAAAGTCTTTGATCCACTAGTTAATCCACAAACAAAAACCCATGAATATACCATTAATTTACTCCTCAGGATGTGGATTGTAGATTAATCATTAAGAAGCATAAAATTAATAATACCAAACTATCTATTACTTCATTTAGAGATTATATAGCGGGACTGCCTTCATGAACTGTCATTAAAACATCACAGATCTGGATTAAAGAGGAATCCTCTTTCCTGTTAATTTTTATGCTGAGACAGTTTCTTAACCCTACTATAATGCTGACATATCTTCCTTTAAAGCAACTAATTTGCAGTCAAAGAACCCCAAAAGAAGCAAATAGAGAGACAGATTATTTCCAAATCTAACAAAAAAAATCATTAAGGAAAACACATAAAATCAGAAGAAACAACACTGCTACGTGCATCAAGAAAGTAAAAACTAGCATGTAAGAGAAAAGGAATGTTACCTGAGTGGAGCAAACAGAAGCCGTCCGTTGCCCCCTTAAAACCAAACAGGTGCTGGAAAACAACAGTGGGTGATTTACTACTTCAAATAATAAAAGCAAAGGCCTTGGCAAATGAGAAAGATCTTCCATGTAAGGAAGGAAAATAAAGATCGAGAAAAATCATCTGGTGAAATTAATTACTAGCCACTGTAAATGGAAATTTCCCTTGACATCCAGCAAATAAAAATAAAGAAATTTCCATTCATGAAATTACTTACCTCATGGCAGCAAAATAGTGCATATCTGCCCAGAAGAGGAAACAAAAACACTCTCCCATATTTGGCACCCTCATTGACCCATTTTCAGGATGCTCCCTTTTCTCCTACTGCAAGCACACACAAGTTCTAGGTACCAAAAATCCCCAGTCCAGGTTACCCAAAATTAAAGCGAGTAAAAACTAAATCGATTAGTTAGGTTAAACATCACTAAAAACAGAAAAAAATTGATTAAGAAGTTTAAGAGAAAAAAAAAACATAATCAGACCCAGATTAAGAGATAATAGTAACCAAACATACCCCTTATTCCTTCTTTTACCCTGCATGGCTTCCAAGTAAAACACGAAGGATTAAAGAGGTAAGAAAGGCAGGAGAGTTTTGAGATTCCAAAATACAGTTTTCCGTTAAATTTTGAATAGTAAACAAGTACTCCAGAGAGCACAAATCGTCCTCTCCTAGAGGACCATGAAAAGCCACGCTTTCAAACACCATCACTAATTTTTTTAATTTTTTGAAGTACATAAGAATACATATAATCACACAGGTGGATGAAAATTGAAAAGGAAAACTCTTTTCTTAAAGAAGAAAAAGAAAAAAGCTATAACCTTCTGATATTTCGAAATCATCTTACCAAAACCTTCGTTCCATTTTGACAAGTCTGGACTCTAAAGCAGCAGTCGAATATTATAAAATAAAACCATTGCCTAAAAGAAAAGAAAGATTTGTCATACGGGAGCAGAGATTTTTATGGATGATGTGTCAAGCCTGCGCTTGGGGTTACTTTATGTACCAGTAGCTCTTCAGCTGCCCTTTGACTCATAACCGAGGGGAGAAAGACATTTGGTTTTGGATACACAAAGCAAACAAGTGTTTGAGTGTGTGGTGATATAAAAAGCTGCAGAGAGAGAGAGAGAGGAAGCGCATAGTTCTAGAAGATAAGAACGATCACTTCCAAGTGGAGATTAACTTAAAGGAACAAGAAAGAATTGAAAGGAGGGGTAGTGGGGGTAGTGGGGGTACTGCACGAGGAAACACTGGCAAATGTAAGCTGACAGAAGAGAAGTGAGCACACACCCTGCAATGGTATGCTTTCATACAATTAGCTTTCGTGTGTGCTCACTCTCTTCTGTCAGTCTTTCTCTTGTGACCCTCTTTCTGAACTAGGAAACTGATGAATTGAACTGGCAAAATTAAGTACCCCATGAGGTCATCACCTCTTTATGAGTAATCAGATCTGAAACCACAGCAGCACACCTGAAGTACTGTAACCAATCCCCACCCGTATACATTGGATACCAAGAGAATTTTGCTGCACCATAAACAAGCTAGCTAGGGTTTGCTCAACCAGCAAATGAGAAACCCTCGCCTTCCTCTTTTCTTCTTTATTTTCTTGCTCCACTCAATGCAGCAAAAGCAGTACTTATTGTCACACAAACCTTTGAAGTTCACTTGGGGGTTGGGTACAATGAAGAGCTTGAGGGGGTGGGGGGGGAGAGAGAGAGAGATGCAGAGGGAGGGCGTCGTTGAGAAAAAAAAATGGGGTGTTTTGTTTTGACATGACTTGCTCGGTCCTCGAGTAAATTAGGGATGAACCAATTAACTCGCTACAGCACAGTTGAATTTTTGGTACTATAAATATAATGGATTAGATTGATGGAAGAAATTTTCTGCTTGTGCTGCCGATATAATGGTGCCTTCTAACAGTTTTTTAAATTAAAAATATATTAAGATAATTTTTTATAGAATTTTTTTATTTTTCATGTTACTATGTCAAAGCCATTAAAAAATCATATAAAAAATATTAATTTAATATTCTTTAAAATAAAAAATAATTTAAAAAATAGAAACTACCAAGCTGACACAAACTGTTATATAGATGGAAAGATAGGTAGACACACATTTTTATTCAATGATAATGCGATATTTTTTAGCCGATTTGTGTATTAAAAAATGTTAAGTTTTCTTTTCAATTCCAAGTAAATGTTGTCATATCAGCAAAGAAATGAGTATACCTCTTTAATTACAAGATATTATTTTTAAAATTAATTTTTATTATTTTATTAATGGCAAATATTAAACCAAACTAGCTATTTAGTCATACACTGGATATAGATTTGTACTAGATTAATATTGTGAAAATCATGAGTTGATTTGTAAAATTATACAATTTTACATTAATATATACTTATCGTGCAAAATTGCTTTAAAAATTTGAAACTTAAACTTGTTTGATCCCCATCTCTGGTGATAGTGCACTACATCGTCGATACTTGTACAAGGAGGAAAAGTTGATATATCACGGAGAGGTTTTCATGCATCTCCATACCTCACTAGTATATAGGAAAATGCATCAACAATTACGATGGTTCTTCTATGAGTGAAGCTGACGCGTCACCACTGTTACCACTAGCTTCTAACTGTTTTGGTAACCTCCTACTCCATCATTGAATGTAGATTTTCAAGATCCTAAACAATAACATGTTAACCGTATTTTTATGTTTGGTTTGTCGTTTAATTGGACATTGTATTTAGATTCATAAGTAACAAACTTGTTCGGTTGATTTAATTGTTTGGATGTAATTTGTGAGTATGATTTATGATGTTAAAATTGACTATTTATGATGTTAGTCAAAGTTTTAGTTTGTGAATTAGATGAGAAAAAAATTATTTCTCGTGTGATTATGGTTTTAATCAAATTTGTTTTTGTTCTTAAAATTAAAGAAACAAACATGATATAATGAATATGATTGTGGTTGATTCATGTAGAATAAGTTAATGATTTTATTTGTTTACATGTTGATTTTATTATAAAAAAGTTGGTAAATTTGAAATTAGTGCCTAAATGAAGTGAATGACGAGTTATTATTCAAGAAATTAAAAATTGTTATTATTGTTTAGATTTTGTTATGTGATTTTTATTTCAAAGTAATGAATGATGAGAGGTGTTAATGAAGGGTTGGCATTGTTAATATTGTTTGGATTATGATTAAGTCTGTGGACATGAATAGTTGTATTATATTTTTAAGTTACTTAAAATATATATGAATTTTTACTTGAACCATGTATTTTAAGGTATTTGAACTGTGTATGAAAAAAAAATACTAACGATTTTACAATTTGATGGTCTATTTTTACAATCTGATTTTACACTGTATTTTTCATGTTGTATAAAAAATGCATTTTTTACAACCTTGGATTAGATCATACTAGATTGTTGGCCCGTGCTATGCTACGGTTCGGATCAATTTTTTTTTGTAAAAAGAAACATCTAGGCATTGCTAATGTTTTCTAATATAAAAAATATTGAACCATGTATGAATTGACATGATATGACCAGATCAACTTAACGGATCCAAAAATAATTTGGATAACTGGTAAAAACATAATTTAACTCAAAAAATCATGATGATATATTTAAAAAAATATTAAGATGTCAACATATTGGATCGACCTGGGTCCATCTGGGTTAACCTTTTAAATCCACAACTCGGGTCATGAGAGCATGACAACCTTATATAAATAAATCAAAACAAATTAAAAAGCTTAATTTATAGTCAACTCAATGTTAAATGATAAAATTTTTTAAAAAAATTAAATGATGGATCCACAAAAACAACTTAAGTCAACCCAAGTTATGAGACCAAAATAACCCCGTAAAAAGCAGATCAAAATAAATTATAAAGTCTAATTCTCAACCAACCCAAAGTTAGATGAAGAAATTGAAAAACAAATCAATTAAAAAAAAGAATAAAAAATCGATTCAACTCGGGTTAACCTACCAAACTAATGACCTAAATCATGAGACTAAGGCAACATCATAAAAAAACAAAAAAAAACAACTTGAGTCAACCCAATTTAACATACGAAGCTCTCAACTTGAGTCATGAGACTAGAATAACCTTATAAAAAACAAATCAAACAAATTATAAAGTTTAATTTCTAATAAACTCACTGTTAAATGATGAAACTATATATATGTATATATATATATATATAAATTCAATCTATAAAAAGGATACAATAAAAACAGCCTGAGTATACCTGGGCTAACCCACAAAACTCACGACTCGATTCATAAAATCAGAATAATCTCGTAGAAAATAAACTAAAATAAATGATAAAGTCCAATTCATGATCAAATAATCAACTTAATATTAAAGATGTTAAATGATGAACTTTAAAAAAAAACACCAAAATAAAAAAGAGATTAAAAAGCTCGAATTAATCACTTAATCTGCTAAATCTTATTGATGTTATAATTACCAATAATCCATGCAACTTTTTTGATAAAGTTTTGACATTAAAGGTCACAAATAATTGTCACATCACGCGCTATAAGATGCAAAAACACAAAGTGAAACACATTAAGATTAGCAAAAAGCTGTCCATTTAAAAGAAATTAAATTTCTCAACCAAAACGAGTACAATGATATGATCAGTCAAACATCAATAATTAAATATGTTGTGGGGATTTAAAAACATAATTACCAAAATATCCTTGTAAAAGAATTATTCAGAAAATTTATTAATCTTATCTTCTTCTTCTTGTTCCAGAAACAAAATCTTCTTACTTGAAACTTTACCATCTAACTGTCATTTAACACTGTTAACTTATTTATTCTAAAGCTGTACCGATACAAAAAGAAATTGCAAGGCAATAAATATTATAAAATGTTATTCATTTTTTTAGCTCAAACTATATATGCGATAATATAATATAGTTGTACGTGTAATGTAAATATATATTATTGATATAAATACAGCTAATATTATATCATTTTAATATAAAACCTTGTAAAATATTTTTTTTGAACAAAACAACGAATTTTTTTACATAACTGAATCAACATCGTAGATGAGAATTAGATTTTGAGTTTTTATTTATTTATTTATGAAAATGTTGTTTTGCTGTTGAGCACTAATATCCCAAGAGCTAACCAAAGCCTTTTTACCACTTGTTATTTTACAACAAATTCTGAGAGTCTAATAATTGGACAATAATTGTGTCCAATTATTCAAAAAATTATAAGAATTTTAATAAAAACAATTAAATTATAAAAAATTTAAAAAACTACATATTATCATGTTTGACAAGATTGAAATAAAATAATTATCAGGATTTAAAAAAACATATAACTGCTCAAAATTGAAATTAAATGGCTTGAAACTAGCACTTAAAGCCTATTTGATATTCAATTTTATCTCCTTTTCTTTGGATAAAATGAAGGATGAACAGCATTAATCCTTTTTTATCCAAGAAAAAGAAGAAGCTGAAATTCAATACCAAGAGCACCCATAATGTATGAATTTAACATGGGTATTTTATTATTATGACACACAATTTAATAAAAAA
>Ga0325411_1003255_pt1 | contig 18304 bp, 10 predicted proteins | sample PopdelMetagenome_13_FD_206181 | JGI IMG/M metagenome (GOLD analysis project Ga0325411, IMG submission 206181) | Populus deltoides microbial communities from Bellville, Georgia, United States - Xylem-PdIQD-R4 | ecosystem: Host-associated > Plants > Phyllosphere > Stem > Wood/Secondary xylem...
TTTTTTTCTTATATATTGTTGTAATTATTTTTTGACAGGTGAAGACATAAATAAGTTAAATTAAATTTTTTTTGTATTCATTGTGTTCGTATGATGTTTTTTTGTTCCTTGGAGGTTTTGGAACATGACAAACCTTTTAACTTTTGCTTCCATCAGTGTCGTTACTTTTTCATTTTTTTTCTAATATAGCTGAGAGAAAGAAAATTGAATTTTTTATTTAAATATTATATTTCTTCATTCAATAAATTAAAAAAAAACTAATATTTTAGTTTTTAAAATTTATATTGAGTCTGAGAAATATATTTTAGAGGTTTTATACAGTTTTGTTTTACATGTTTTTCAAATAAAAAAATATGATTTTTTACATACCAATATAATTTAACAATATAAAATAGTTCTTTGTATTTTTATATTTAACCAACATCATGAATTTATTTTTTTATTGTATATATAATATAATTTTTTTTTAGTTAACAATAGAAACTCCCCGTGTTGATTTTTCATATAATTATAAATACAGAATATTAAGATAACTATTATAGATCATGGTTTTGATTTTATGAAAAATTAATTATAATTTAAGTGTATTTTTTACTTTTTTTAGTGAAAGAAAAATCATTTTTCATTTAATGTGTTTTAATTTTTTTATTGAAAAAATAAAAATAAAACTAAAACTAAAAAATAGTTTCATGTTACTAAACACATCTTTATTTTTCCCATAATTTTAATCCACGACTCACCTACAATACTAGTTATAATAATAAGAAAATTTAAAATGCATGAGAAAAACATTGTGCTTATTCACAATAAAATTACTTTTCTACCATTTTAAAAACAAATCAAATAACTAGTTATTGATGGTGGTAGGAGTTTATATGGATTCATTAATTATTGTCATATTGGTGGGGATATAAAGTCTTTTTACATTTCTGATAAACAAGTAAATGACTATATTACCTTAATTCTTATTTTTTAAAAGAATGGTTCCAAGGATATTTTTGTATTTTTAATAACCCGGGTTATCCCAGGTCTTTTTATTTGTCATTTTTTATAAAAAAATCTACCATTTAAAAAAATAAAATTTTTAATTAAATTGAATTAATTGGTTAAATATATATATGAAATGTTCACATCGTTATATTTTGAAAAATAAAATAAAACAATATTTTTATTGGGTGGATATTGTTTTATTGGCACGAGTAATTGTTTGATTATATAAAAATTTTATTCAAATAAATAAAATTATGAACACAATTACATACATACTTCATGTTATGAGATTAAATATTTTGATTTATATTTATCTCTTGATTTTTTCAATTTAATATTTACTTGTCATTAACGATTTTTTTTTATATTTATTGGCATAAATAATTTTTAATTTATTTAATTAGATATATATATAAATTTTTTAATTAAAAAAAAATATATTAAAAAAACTTGTATATTTTATTTTTTTAGTGTTGAAAAACAAAATTATCTAGGAGAGCACACAGGTGAAATAGCTAGAAAGTGGGCTGGTTGAACCCTTACAACTGCTTTCCTAATACGAAAACCTTAGCTTGGAGCCGCAGTAGAGGATCCATTACCAGTTCTAAATCCTCCACCCCACAGGCTCATGAGAGATACAATGCCGGCCTTTTAACTTAGCTGGGCGCACTACTGCAGCTGATGTGAACTTTGACCTCTGTATGCTGGGCTCGAAATCACAGTTGACTTGGGCCACCTCGCTCTAGACTGCCTCCTCTCGATGTGAGACGGAGAAACACGATATGCTCTTTTACTTTTCTCAACTTTCCGCTTGCACTCATCTCACTCCGTTCTTCTCAATCTTCCTTGCTCCATGGAAGAGGATCCGGTCATGTTTATCTGTAATTTGCATTCTTCCTCCTTTCATCAAGGAATCACTCCACGAAATGCTACATTAAATCATTAATCTAAGGTTCTGGGAGGGTTCGTAGCTTGAAGTAAAATGGTCCAAACAGAACTAGCTGCATGCCTGGCTTGTACCCAGAATCAATAGCCTTTTGCAGTTGCTAAATGGCCTTCACCACTCTTGAAAGACAAACAAGGAAACCTCTCTGGGTTTGTGATGCGAAAGTTGCTACTACTCGGCTACGTTGGGGAAGTGACGAAGGTGGAGGAAGATAAAAGGTTTGTTACATTTGAAAACCCTAAAGAACAAGAACATTATAAATACAAGAAAAATCTTAAAATATTTAATTTTTTTTTTGTTTTCTCTTACCAAAAAGCTATTATAGTTATTTATATACAAAAAACTAAAGAACGCTAATAATAAGAAATAAATAAAGGGAAAATATTCATTTTAAATAAAAAAAACTAAAAAATATTATATATAATAAAGAATAGAAAAAATTAAATTATCTAAAAAAATATGTTTTTCTAGAAATAACCTTCATCAGGATATGCAAAAGAAGCAGCCCTTCGCACCCTCTTTATTGCCCGTACAGACCAGCTCACGCCATATTTCGCTGTCTCCTACTCCTTTTTCTTCAGCAACAAAAGCGATCTCGTGTAGGACTCTCTACTCAGCATTATTAAAGCAATTAACTATATTCAATGTGTTTAGTTCATAACCTTAAAGATTTACAGCACAAAAAACTAACCCTTCTGAACAAGTTAATTCACGGCAGAGATATTATCAAGTCGATTGATTTTTTTCAGACTTGCAATCTCAAGCAAGGATTAGAGGTGAAAGAGTGATCGAATCCCTCTAATGTTTAAGAAAATGATAATTTAAATGAGTTGTGGGTTGATGATCCCTTTTATATGGTAGTTTATGATATACATTTCTCAATCTTATTCTTCAGGTTTCTCTTTATATTCTTAAATATAATTTGGTATTTTCTTAGATCGAGAAGAAGATTAGAGCTGGTAATGGGCTGAGTATGAAATGGGTACTGCTTTACTGCTAATATAGCTTTTGGATATGGGTAGCCTTCCCATTAATTTTTTAAAAAGAAATTGACATGAAGGGACTTTATTCCTCAAACTTTTTGTCACAGGGACTAAAATGTGAGGATGGTAAAGAGAGCTGATATATTAAAAAGTAAATGAAATTCTATGTTTACCAGATTAAAATAGATCCTCAAAACTCTAAAAATCGAGTTAAAACAATTCTCAAAATTAAAAAAAAAAAGCCGCGAACTTAGTCATATGCATCAAGTGTGGATAATTTTTTCCTGACAACAAATACGTTAAATATGCAAGCTCTGGGTGAATAGTAAAGGGTATCACGTTTTGATTCTGGAATTGGAAACTCGCTTTGCCATATATATACACTTCTGTTGCATAAACAAACAAGATGGAGGAATATTTGCTAATTTGATATAGAAAAGCTTTGTTAGGAAAATCCCACGTCGGAAGGAAGAACCATGCATGAGGCTGGCATCTCTGTTTCAATAAAAGAGAGGACAGAAGCCATGATTGCACTCATGGAGCCATGTGTTAAGCACAGAGCAAACTTTTCTTTCACCTTTTACAAAAGATACAGTGGTAATATCTTCTAATATTTATGGGGGGGGGGGGGGGGCATCTTGTGAAGGCCCCCATTAATTAAGTTGAATTTCGAGTTCCTCCATTATGGAGCCGGTTGCCGGACCAAAGTCGTGTCTGAGGTGAGATTTTACAGTTTAAGGTGTTCGGTAATGAAATAGTGATTTGTGCTTGGCCGATGCTATCAACTAGAAAATTTGTTTCAAGAATCAAAACCTGTCTTCGGCCAACAGAAACTCAAAAACAAACCCGTGGTTGGGCCTGCCTGTCTGGTTGGTTGCTTTTGGATACTGCTGTTTATGTGAAATCAATGAATGTCGCTGGTTTTGCCCCATGGTGTTTTGTTTTGATACTGGTACGGGTTGCTTGAAATTTTAAGATGATGGTAAGCTTAAGTTTCGGTTCGGCATGTGCTGGCATTAACTATTGACAGGTTAACAAGACAGTAATGGCTAGTGTTTCTGAAGAAAGAAGAAATTGAATGTAATGATTGTACTTATTGACAGGCAAAGGCGCCAGCAAATATTAGAAGAAAGTGATGAAAGCAACAACTGACGAAGGAAAAGAGATGTAACTTAAAACTTTCCCAAAATACTGTTGCCTATCAGAGATCAATTATCACTGCTCAGTATATTATGGGCGTGCAAGCTGGTGTTATATATTGAAGACATTTTCTCAAAATGAAATTGCAGCTGGTGTTTGGAAGCCATACTGTGCTGCATGCAGTGGGCGTAGACTTTCTTACTCTCTCTAACCTAAGAGCCTAAGAACTGGATAGATGAGTGGCATCTAACATGCGTCCTTTCTTCACTCTGTCGCTCTACTTTACCCTTCCCGTCTTTCCTTCTATCCATCGCATCTGACAAATTTATTTTGCATTAAGTCAAGTTTTTGCGCGGGTAGGTGGCTCTGTAATGTGAATTCAATGTGTATCAGAGGTAGTACTCTCGTAATCAATGCCTTTTCCTTTGAGCAGGTAGCAAGTATTTTCACTTTCCACGACAGAAATTAAAGGTGACTCAATGGCAGGGACAAACATCGAGAGCTTAACGATGGTCGCTGCCATGCGAATTAAGATCATAGTTATATCATCCTGCTCAAACTCGGATCACATGTCGGCTGGATTAATCTGTCAACTGGTGGGTTAATTTATTATTATTTTGTAATCAATACAACTTGTTTTTTAGGCTTCTTTTTTTTAACAAAATAACATCATTTTAATAAAGAAATTCTTCTCCCAGATCAAACTCTCGGTTAATAACATCATAGTTTGTGCAGAGTCTTTTTGATAGATCTTATAGTATCTTTAATGATTTTCTTGCGGGTCTATATTATGATCACTGGGTTAATTTTGCCTCGCTTAATTTAGTTAGGATTTCAACCCTAATTTAACCCCAAAAAACTGTTGGACTTAAATTTTTTTTACCATTTCATTCGAATTTAGTAGTTTTTTTTTAAAAAAAAAAAACTGTTTGTTTTTACCTTTAAAACAATGTTGGGTACCTTTCAAAAGCATGCTTAACTTTAAAAAAATATTAAATTAATATTTTTTATTGTTTTTTTTAAGATTTTGATATGTTGATATTAAAATTTTAAAAAAATATTTTAATATATTCTTAAACAAAAACTCTTTTAAAAATCACTCTTCCTTAAACCAAAATAATAAACATACAACAGCCAAAGCCAGTATCCTAGCCCTAGAGATGCTAGTTAATATTGAAGCAAGATTTTTAGTTATCTTTCTTGTACCAAAAATATAGTAATAGGGTTAAGGATAACAATGATCATTGCCCAGAAACAAAAAACAAAAACTCCAACTTACTTTTTGGATGGTCACAGTAAATATGGCAACGTGCACGGTCCAGATGCCATTCCTGAAAACCTTCTATAAACTGTGTTGAGTTTACAGCAGGACTGATGGTTGTCAAGTGATAACTAAGAAAACATAGAAATTCTGTTTCTCAGTATGTAATAGTTGACGATAGACATGTGCAATGCAAGCAATGGCGACAGTTCTCAAATATTGCAATGGCTACGGTAGGCCTGTAAAATAAACTGGCTTCCATTTATGATCCATTATTTATTCGTAAATATTCTTCTCTAATGACCAGGTGCTTCTGCATGCTGAGATGAATTGATAGCAAGGCCGATGTCTCCAGTCTTCTAAGTTTGTGAGCATACAAGGAAAAAAACATATTTCCATCACCCTGTTCTGTCACATTGCAGTAATTATAAGCTTAGCTTATACATGTGAAAAAAAAAACAAGGTCCATGTAGAAATATGAACCACTCTGCCTCTATAAATTTCACAAACAAGCTGGTGAGATTAATAAGTTAGCAAAAAAACAGGTGTCTTAATCCCATGATTTAAGCAACATCGATATGAATCTCTATTGTTTAGGTGGATATAACCATGCTCTTATCGAGCTAGGATGTGAACATTATTAATTTTGCTTTTGTTAAAAACTTGCCCAGTCTCATCAACCAGGCCAGAATGATCCATCTAGCATGACAGGAAGTTGAAAGTTCTAACCAAAAGGGAAAGGAAAAACAAAATAAGAAAAGATGGCATAATAGAAATTCAGAGAGAATTTGCAATAAAAAACACCAAGTCCATGAAGAAATAACTAGAAATTTGATGCCGCACCGAATGTGGGCATTGAGATACTAAGATACATCAATCTTTCACACCAACTGCTACAGTTCAGTATTAAAAGAAACAAAGGATATTCTGATACCGACTGTTGCTCAAAATCATAAAGAAAAGAAACATAGAAATCATGCCAGGATGGTTCAAAAGAAGGAAAGATCTGGGCAGGAGTAGCATCTAGTGAAATCTAACAAAGCTGAGATAATCTTCATTGATCCAACTATACTTTTCGATGAATGGATTGACTGTGGTTTCTGGAGGATATTGGTCTATACTGTCTTTCCAAACATTGACATCCTCCAGGTCCCTCATTACCTCCCACACACAGTTGTTGCACTTGAAACCTGCACCGAGACTGATCATTAGTATTTTATTACCTTTCTTAAGCCTCTGCTTGGCCTCCATGTAGGCCAAAACATACCAAAGGCCACCAGCTGATGTATTGCCAAATCGATGAAGTGCCATTCTAGTTGGCTCGAGATCATAATTACTAAGGCCTAAACTTTTCCCAACCTCATCAATAATTGCCCTTCCACCTGGGTGTATACAGAGATGGTCTACACCAGTCTTCAGATTCAAACCTGCTCCCATTTCTTGAATACTGGTGCTTTTGGTTTTCTTTTCTCGAAGAGATACATAAACATAGCGAATTAGTTCACTTACTGGTAACATTTTAGGTGCTAAGACACGGAGATTCAAAGCAAGAGCCTGAGCAGCAGATTTTTTAAGGCTTTTAGTAAGGAGAAAACCTTTATAGCCAAGGTCATCTACTGTTTGTGTGCAGCATCCATAGGATTCGTCTTTTGAGCCAAGATGCGTACGTACAAGATGTTTCAATCTGAAGATGGCTTGACGTTTTAAAGCGCTGTTGTTTGTGAAGAGCATCGAGCAACCTCCTGAACGGAACAGACAGTTTGAGAGCATCATGGATTTTTCTTTGCCTTGGTACCAATTTGGACCTATCGATTCTGTACTCACAACAACAGCGAATGCATTCTTGTGTGACTTGAACAAGTGCTGCACCAGATCAATGGATACAACGCTCGCACTGCATCCCATTCCAGAGAGGTTGAAAGTTTTAACGTCTGATCTCATCTTGTAACGATTAACAACGCGAGCTGCTAGAGAAGGTGCAGGAGAGAACAAAGAAACATTGACAACAAGTATGTCAATTTCTGATGGAGAAATTCCTGTTTTGGCAAAGAGCTTGTCGAGTGTGTCAAAGATGAGATCATCCATTTCCGTAATGGAAACTTTGAGAGTTGAGGAATCTTCCTGGCCTGAGATAATGTTACTAGGGACATACGTTCCTTCACCAATGCCAGAATTCACAATAGTTTGTAATAGAAACTTGTATTCTTCTATCCCCAGGTTCTTATTTCTGAAGACGATTTTTGCACTAGTTTCTGTGTCAAGCTTCCTATCCTCTGGAGCTTTATAGCACTCGTAAGCCAGCATGTAGCAACAGGATTCTCTTTTCAGGAAAACCAATTTACAAAGGCAGAAAATAATGAAGAAGAGAGTACAGAGTATCATGATTGGCCCTATTGGAAGGAAGAGAGTGGTAGAATTGTGTATGTGTATCAGAAGTGTTGAACTTTTGTCCTTTTATAGTACAATTTGAAGGTGATGTAAGTTCTATGCATGTCCATTTGCTTTTTTAGGTGATGCAGTTTTCATCCAATAGGGATGAAGTCAAAATTTTGGATTCTTGGAAGTTTAATTTTCTCAACTACCTCCATGGATTGTTGCTTGCTGTAAATTGAAGTTGTAGATATCTAGGCCAGAGCCATTGATGGAGGCAAGGCCAATAGAACAGGGCTTGCTACGTATATGGGCTTGAAGATGACAACCCGAAACCATTCACCATCTCACATGCCCACAGATTTCTTTTGAAAGTGCAAAATGAATAAGAAGGATTTTACACGCGCATGTGAGCAATCGCTTATAGCATATACGAGATGGTATATTCACGTGTTGCTGCGGATTTATATAACAAATATATTTAATAGTGTTATGATTGTAAATCAATATTAGATAAATAATAGAAATTAAAAGTATGATAGAGCAAATATTCCATTACAAAAAAAAAATTATGTTGGCGATCCAAAACTTAGAGACTGAACAAAATGATTTATAGCAATTTACAGTGTTATGTTATGAAAGATACGGTGATTTCGCCACATGATTTAACTTTTCAGTTAATAAAAAGAAAAAAAATTACAAAGCTAAATTCTCTACCAACTTAATATTAAAAAAAAACCAACAAAGATAATTTTGGAAGGAAAAAAATCCATGAGAAAAAACGTTGTAGCAATTGACAATGTTTTGAAATGAAAACTATAATACTTTTCCCAATAAAATAAAATAAAAAACATTTAGAGAAATATTGTAACAATCCACGGTGTTTGTGAGAAAAACTACAATGCTTTCCTCATATGATTTAGTTTTATTGTAATTATAATTCTTAACCAACTCAATATTAAAAAAAATTGACAAAGATAATTTTAAAAAAAATTATAAAAAATCACATGGAAAACCACTGCAACAATTCATAGTGTTTTAAAGAAGAAAAATTACAAAGTTAAATTCTTAATCAGCTCAATATTAAAAAAAAAAATTGATAGAGATAATTTTATTAAAAAAAATAACAAAACAGACACTAAAAAAAGAAAAAAAAATCATGTTGGAAACACTGTAGCAATTCACAGTGTTTTGTGATGAAAGCTACATTGCTTCCCCACATGATTTAACCTTATTTGTAATGACTTGTAATTGCAATTCACAAACAACTCAATATTAAAAAAAAACAAAATTAAAAAGGATAATTTGAAAAAAATTATAAAAAAACTATATGGGAAAAAACACTGTAGTATTGGACAATAATTTTCAAAAAACGTTATAGTGCTTTCCTCACATATTGTAACTGTAATTTTTAATAAGCTCAATATTAAAAAATAAAATAAAATAAAGATAATTTTGGAGGAAAAAAACCATGCGGAGAAACACTGTAGCAATCAACAATGTTTTAAAGAAAAAAATTACAAAACCAAATTTTCAATCAGCTCAATATTAAAAAAAATCAAAAAATATAATTTTGAAAAATAAAGAAATCAAATAGAAAAACTAAATGAAAAAACATCGCAGCAATCCACAGTATTTAAAAAAAAAATTAAAATTACAAAGCAAAAATTTTAACCAGGTCAATATTTAAAAGGTAAAATCAACAAAAATAATTTTGAAAAAAAATAAATGAAAAAATAAGAAAAAATAAGAAAGTTGAAAAAAATAATTTTGCTAAAAAAAAGAAAAAAAAAAGGGAAAAGTTAGTAGCCAAAAAAAAAAGAGAGAGGAAAAACACTGTGGATTACTGTTGTAATCCACAGTGTTTTGTGTGTGGGGGAATAGTAAATCCCCCACACGGTTTAGAGTATCTGTGGGGGAACAGTGAATCCCCCACACGGTTTAGAGTATTTGTCAATTTGAAAAATAAAGAAATAAAATAGAAAAACTAAGTGGAAAAACATCGCAGTAATCCACAGTATTTAAAAAAAATTAAAATTACAAAGCAAAAATTTTAACCAAGTCAATATTTAAAAGGTAAAATCAACAAAAATAATTTTAGAAAAAAAATAAATGAAAAAAAGAAAAAATAATAAAGTTGAAAAAAAATAATTTTGCTAAAAAAAGAAAAAAAAAGAAAAAAAGAGAAAAGTTAACAGCAAAAAAAAAAGATAGGAAAAACAATGTGGATTACTGTTGTAATCCACAGTGTTTTGTGTGCAGTAAATCCCCCACACAGTTTAGAGTATTTGTTAATATATATATATATATATATATGTGTGTGTGTGTGTGTGTGTATGTGTGAGAGGGGGTTTGTGCACATTAAAAGAATGGAAAAAATAAAATAAATATAAATTAAAAGAATAATGATGAAATTTAAAATAAAAATTAAATAAAATTAAATTATGAGGAATGAAATTGAAGTAAAAAAACTAATCTATAAAAAATAAAAAACAAAATAGATAAAAATCAAACGAGGACTAACTTTAATATAAAAAATAAATGAAATCAAATGATAGGCAAAAAAAACTATAAGGATAAAAAACTAAATAAATAGAAATAAAAATAATGAATATCATATTTTATAATAAAACAAATGAAAAAACAAATGAAAAGAAGCTTATGTCCTTTATCAAATAAGAAAAAGAGAAAAAAAAAGAAAAAAAAAATAAATCCACCACAGTCACACCATATGTCCTTCGTCGTCACGAGCACATGAAAATAAAAAGCTTTTAGTGCACTGCCTTAAATATTATCGTGAAAAGCGGTGTCTGAGAGCTGTAGGAGCTAACACGCGGTCCTTAAAGTGCACGAGGAGCTCCTCCCACTACATGTGTCAACAAACTTATATATATATATATATATAATTACAAAAAAGCCAAAGTGAGATTAAAAAACACTCAATTTCAAGAAAAACAAAATTGCAAAAGTAGTTAAATAATTACACTAAAACCCTCCTTTGCCCTAGGTTATAATTTTTGTTTTTAAAAGGTAAATTAATAATTCCATCTTATAATAAAAATTTAAAGAGGCTGATCAATCTCTAAACAAATTGGTGATGCCATCGCCATGTTAAAAAACCATTTTGCCTCCCGTGTACTATAACAATCTTCAACGCATTAAATATGTACTGCAGCAATCCGCGTATTAAAAATATGGTTGGTAGTGTTGTAGTGGTTGCTTTTCAAATAGTTTTTCGTATTAAAATACATATTAATAATATTTTTTATTTTTTAAAAATTATTTTTAATATCAGCACATCAAAACGATTTAAAAAAATACAAATCACATTCAATTTTAATAAAAAAAATTTTAACATTTAAGGAAATACAGTTATAAACGCAATGCAAAGATCTGCTGCTGCTTCAACCTTGGCTGTGACGCGGGCAATAAAACACCAAAACACTAGGAATAGGACCAGGACACCAGATATATGCAACCGTACAGATTTGCAAACATCTTAAACTTTCTATGTTCTGCCATGAACTTGAGACACTTGAATCCCAAGACTAAATTGATAAATGAAACCAAAACATCGAGATTTCCATTGGCTCAGAGCATCAAAAGCATTGCAGAAGTTTCCAAAGTTTTCGAGTAACAGAAAACTGGCGTGGTGCCATATGTCAACTTGCTGCACAACCTTCCAGTTTCTGAGATGGCCAGTGCAGAGCTGTCAGTCTCTGACAAGAATGGGAAGCTCGACGCTTGTAATAAGAGGGTGTTTGGGTTTGAGGTGTGTTATCTTTTTTTTAAAATCTACCACACTTCTTACTAAAATGAATATATTTTTTACTTTTAAAAAGTATGGTATATGCCTTAAAAAAATAGTATCTTTAAAAAAAAATACCACACCTCCCACCCAAACACACCTTAAAACAAATCTTTATTGTGCGAGTTGAAACAACTCGCACTGTAATTGAGGTTGATCAAGTTGCAATTTCGTGTGAAATAAATGAGCAGGACAGACGTCTCGTACAAACTTTACAAGCACTTGACCTATACAATGCTTGGCTCCTAGGGTCTAGAGTGGAAAAAGCTCACCACCACAGAGCGACGAATAGACGTGAGCCTGACTAGACTCTGGACAGTCTAGGTTCGTTGGCAAGTAAAAATTAAATTGTTCAGTGCTATTTATATGAAAAAGATAATGATAATTATATGAGCTTAAGTTAATTGGATTTTATAGGCACATAAACAACATTAATACCCAAGCACGCGAGTGTGATTGGATTTTATAGGCACATAAACAACATTAATACCCAAGCACACGAGTGTGATTTTACAGGCACGTTATTTAGGACTTCTTCCCTTTGGATGCAATTTTTATTTTCCAACACGTCACTATGAGTGATCATTTGTAATTTTTCAACCCGAGATTAAAGTAAATTTTCATTTTTTATGTTTTTATTTTTTAAAAATTATTTTTAACATAAGTATATTAAAATACCAAAAAAATATTAATTTAAAACAAGTTAAAAATTTTTATTTTTTAATTTTTTTAAAACATAAAAATAGATAGATAGATACATAGATAAAGCCTTGATATGCAGAGATTGGCAATCTATTCCTCCGCCGACCGTTAAGAGTTGAGGAAAAACTTAATGCTCTCGACAGACATTTAGTTAAGGATTTAAAACTCTTTCTGAAAGTTCGACGTTCTATATGGAGCACCGCGGGATAGTTTATGCAAGCAGATATAGATGGACCTACCCTATATTAACTTGTCAAGAAGCACGAGGAATCATTAATCACAATCGTACGTATAGACTTGGAAATGTCTCTAGATTTTTATGTTTTGCCATGAACTTGAGTTGAATTCTCAACTAAATGAATTAAATTCGCTCAACTTCAGTAAGCTTGAACCTTGCTAATCAATTTTAATTATTTTCTATGAGAATCTTAAGAATAATATTTAATATCACGTTTTACTTCTTCATCTAGAAAGTTTGATTTTAAGAGGGAAAAAAAAAACAAAGAAGAGATTTTAAGGCTTCTGATATGTTTTTTTTTAAGACAGAATAAATAATATTTAGGCTACTAGCTTGTTTCTTAAACAAATTAAAATCAAATTTCTTTACTGGAGAATTAAAATAATTATATAAATCTTTTTTTTATATATATTTTCAAAATCTAAAACCAAATCTATCAAGAAAAAGAATTCAATTACGTTGAGAAATATCGATGTTGATGACATTCATGTCATTTTATTACTCTTGTATGCAAAACATGGAAAGAAGCTTTAAAAAAGGTAACAAAAAGATTTAATTTTAAATATATTTTAGTATAAGGTGGTCAGAACTAAAATAATTAAAGTTACAGAGGCTAATTAATTTTTTTAAATGAAAGTCATGAAAGATCTCAACAGTATATTCAGTAAATGAAATCAAAATACTGAAATTTCTGAACGACTGATCAGAGGATCGAAAGCATTGCAGTATTTTCCAGATTATTATAATTAATAATTACAGAAAACTGGTATATATTTACTTGTCGGCTGTCGCACTGCATTCTAGAATCTGGGATGACGAGGGCAAAGCTGTCAAACGTTGATAAGAATGGTAAGCTCAAGGAGCTGGTAATAAAACAAGTCTCTAAGTAATCACATTGACAGCTCATATTGCTAGACAGAAAGGACATCAACCATAAATGAGGTTGTCAGTTGATCAAGTTGCAGTTTTGGAGTGTTTCGACTTTCGATAGATTAGCACATTGAAAAATAAAATATCTTGTAAAATATTACAGGTGAAAAAATAATTAAAAAATGTAACGTAAAGAGTCGTAATTCTCAGATGTCATCAATCTGCGGTTCATATTTCTCATAAAACATCTCCAGCATCGCCATGGATGACCTCTTACCTCTCTCCCATGATCCAAAAACTTTGATTTGCCAAATAATTAGCAACCCATTCGTTGCAACCAAGCCGCCACCCCTCTTAGGAAAACAAATATCACAGATTATATATAATTTTTCTCACCACCATTAATAGCCACCCGAAACTCACCCCCATTTTTTTCTTTTCTTTCACAAATTAGGCCATGCTCCACCACATTGTCGTATGTTCCTCCTCTCAGCCAAAGTTTTTCCCACCGCCAGAATCAACTTCCCTTGTCACCATCAAACCTCTCTCTTCACCACCAAGCAGTACTGACCAAATCAAACCCGTAAGCTGTTGCAGCCTCTCTTCAACTAAAAACAAAAAAAAGGCATCTCACGCGTGGAGGAAGGTCGATATAGCCTAGGAAAGGCGATCTAGCAACAAACACCAATCTCGTTCAATCGTAAGAGGAAAGCGACCGACGAAGACCGACCACCAAACACCTATATATGTGGCACGAACCGAACACTGTAGCACATGGGCAGGAGATGAAGAGGCAGATCTCAAACTCACGCCGCCGTCAACCAGTTTCATCCGCCAACACCATATGAGAAATCAAAGTTTTTGGGTTCCGGGGGAGAGGGCCGAAAGTTCATTCATGGTGATGTTGGAGATGCTTTATGAGAAACGCGAGTTGCAGATACGTGTGAGTCACATATACCATTTACAACTCTTGAAACTATTCTAGATTCCTAATTAAATTATTCAAATGCGTTTTTTTTTTTTTTTTACCGTGTTAAAAAAAAAACTCGCAATTTTGTGTTAAGTAAATTAATGAGAGGGACCCACAGGGGCGCAGATGAACCTGTTTTAAGGAACCTAACCAAATTAATGAGAGGTAACCATTAGGACAGTTAAATGGGTAAGGCATTGAGTTTATTCTCTGATAGTTTATTAGGACAGTTTATTCTCTAATAGTTACATGTTTGAATTTTTTTAGGGTTATTAAAAGTTTATATAATTATTAATTTTTTTATTACTGAAATTAATTAAAGTATATATAATCTCGTCCAGATATCAATATTAATAAAAAAATAATAATGAGAGGGACAAAAGGTCCTGTTACGAATTACATTGCAATTACAATTACTACATATAAAGATCTGGAACAAGGAACAGTGTCTCATGCACATCTTAGTCATCAAACTTTTTTTATTTGCAATTTTATCCTTTTAAGTTGTATTAGTATGATTTTTTTTCTAATCATGCTAAAAAAAATAGATTAGGTATTTAATTTTGTTTTTTAGAATAATTAAGTTTTAGTTGAGTTTATTGAGGTGTATATGATGTTTTTAGGTGTTTTAAGTTGTAAATAAGTTGAAAATGGATTTTAGGGCATGAAAACATGGGTTTCAATTTTTCGATCACTTTTATAGGTTGTTTACCACAACATATGACTTTTTATGTGTGCCTAAGTGCACGGGCCTTACGGGCCCAGTCCAATTTAAAATTTAAAATTAATATTTTCTCCTTAATTTTTACAGTTCATCTATTTTTAGAATATCAATTAATATTTTTAATTGTTTTTTAATTTTATAATTTCTTAAAGATATTATTATGACTTATTTTTAATTTTTTTCCTTTTATATTTTATATTTATAAATTATAATTGCATGACAGATTTATAAAAACAAAAAATCGCTTCTTCTTAACAACTATAATTAAACCTCTAAAATAAAATAAATAAAATAACAATAATAATTGGGGTTAAATATTTATACGTGGATTTATCATTTATTTTTATAAGGAAAATAAGATTTTTGATTTAATATGTAATCAATATTAATAATTTTTTATTACTTATTAGTTTATATAGTTTTTGATTTATTTTATTAAACACAAATAATAAAAAATTATAATACTAAAAAAATATTTAAAATATTAACACTTTTTTTTCCTGAATTGAAAATTAACTTAAAACCTTACTTCACCCTCGACTCGTTGGAGAATTATGTACCTTGGTGGGAAGTGGGAAACATAAAAAAAAAAGAGAAGAAAAAAAGGCAAAGCCATGAAGTGGGCTTACTTATCAATAGAAAAAGGCTCAAGTAGAACAGCCCATCACCACGCCAACTCAAGCAATAAAAAAGGCCTAGAACCTGGCCCAAAAAGTTTCAGGAAATGCCTTCCAAAAAGCACTTAACCTCCGCAATGCTTGTGTCCCCCAGTCTGCAGGATCTGGAGTCCAATAATTGCAACACCACCTATCAACAGATAATAAACGCGAGCCAGTGTAGCTAGGTTTCCTGGTTCACTTTTTATCCTTCCTGACCAAATCGGGTCACATAAGGCTCACTCACAACTTCCTGCCCTCCACTGGGTGAATGGTGAGAGGTGTGATGGCAGGCCGAAGATCTTGAGTCTCTTGACATTTCACTGTGCAGTTTCAGATCTTGGAAAATTAAAAATAGGTTATTCGAAGATTGAAAAAGAAATATGAGACAAAAATACTACTGATTGCTGGGGGTGGGGGGGGCATGATAGAAGTTCATAGAGCTGTATTTGCAACTGAAAACATCATGTAGAAATCATTTGACCTTGGGCATTAAGACAACGAGCTTCTGTTTGTTTATGTAAAATATGCTTCTGTAATATATGTATTTTTTTCATTTCCGCATATTTGATTTTATTAAGGAAAATTTAGTCAAGTAATTATGTTTAAGTTGTTTTTATACTTAATCAACGTTGAAAAAGAAAATTATTTTCCAAACAGAAGTTATTATTTTACTTAAAACAATTTTTACTAAATTGTCTGCCTCGCCACCAATTTGGACCTTTTGATATATTCTGTACTCTCAACAACAGCGAATGAATTCTTGCATGCCTTGAACAACTGCTGCACCCGATCAATGGATATATATAATGCTTGCACTGCAGCCCATTCCTGAGAGGTTGTGTTTTAATGTCTGATCTCATCTTGTAACGATTGACTACTCGAGCTGATAGAGAAGGTGCAGGAGAGAATAAAGAAACATTGACAACTAGTATGTCAATTTCTGATGGAGAAATTCCTGTTTTGGCAAAGAGCTTGTCGAGTGTGTCAAAGATGACATCATCTAATTTCCTACTGGAAACTTTGAGAGTTGGGAATCTTCTCATATAAAATAATATAAATTATATCTTGAAACTTCACTTAACAATTTAAGTTATTGGGTTGAATTAGTTTTTTAACATGGTATCAGAATCTTAATAACCAAGTGATCACGAGTTTGAATCTTTGTATTTTTATTTATTTGATAAAAATTAAATACAATATAATGTAAATCTATACAAATTTCAAGTTTACAGAATTTTTATATAAAAAGATGAATTAGAAAATAATATAATATTTACAGGACATACATTCCTTCACCAATGCCAGAACTAACAATAGTTTGCAAGAGAAACTTGTATTCTTCTATCCCCAGGTTCTTATTTCTGAAGACGATTTTTGCACCAGTTTCTGTGTCAAGCTTTCTTATTAGAAACTTGTATGCCAGAACTAACAAATTATTTTAATTAAAAATTACAGAAAATTGGTATGTATCCAAGTGTTGCATCGTCTTCCAAGGATCTAGCATGGCCAAGGCAAAGCAGTCAAACAGTGACAAGGGTTGGTATCAATCCGCTATGCTGGCAAACAACCATTGCGCACCACTCTGATTGCAGCCTCTTTCTAGCGAGAGACTGGAGGTTTGGATGCGGGAATTATTAAAAAAACTATAAAAAATAATAAAAATTAATTTTTATAGTTGAATTTTATGTATAATTAAATTATATCCAACCATAATCTCAATTATAAAATCTTAAACAAACAATAGCACTTTATCCATGAATGTCTTATTTGGTACGTGGTATGAATATGATCATGTTTTCAAGAGAAATTATATTTTTTTAGTTTTAAATTAAGTTTTTAGGATATTTTTGAGTAGTTTTAATGTGTTAGTAATAAAAATAAATTAAAAAAAATAAAAATAAATAAATTAGTTTTATATATTTTTAAACAAAAAAAAAAATTTTAAAAAATAAACTCAACCGGCCAAAAATTTCCGGCCATGCCTTCTTATCTGTCTCCAGCATTATAAGATGATGTGGACACTTTTATTGAATAAGTATTTAAAAAATAATGTTTGCAAAAATATGATATTTTTATATATATATAAACTCCAATAAATTAAAAAATATTTTTTAAAAAATCAATTGTATTTTAATATATTTGATATTAATATAATTAAGTGTTAATTAATTAATATAATTCCAATCCAAACCTCTTTTCTGAGCAATGTATATAAATAACTCTTCAATATAAGAAATACTATTTTGACTCCTATGGAAAGAAAAAATTAAAGCCAAGAACTTTTATCTTTTTCTTTTTGACTCCTGTTGGAGATTCCCTCGTAAGCTATTTGGTTGTGTCTATTGGCGTAGGATATCCAAATCGGCTTAACTGGCTTAACTGGCTGGCTGCTTGGATTTAAAAATTGAAAGTTTACAAAGACAATAACTTTAATAAATAAAACGGTTTATAATCAATAAATAGGGATGACAATCTCATCCGAACTTGATGGATATGAACGAGTGACTTTTTTTTTGGATAGTTATATTATCCAATATTATATTTTTTGAATATAATAGAATATTTATACATCTCAATATTAATATATTACACACATATATTTATAATAATTATCATTTAACACACACACACACACACACACAC
>Ga0325411_1003262_pt1 | contig 18283 bp, 6 predicted proteins | sample PopdelMetagenome_13_FD_206181 | JGI IMG/M metagenome (GOLD analysis project Ga0325411, IMG submission 206181) | Populus deltoides microbial communities from Bellville, Georgia, United States - Xylem-PdIQD-R4 | ecosystem: Host-associated > Plants > Phyllosphere > Stem > Wood/Secondary xylem...
AAATGGTCGAAACATTCCATACCAATTCAAAAAACAGAACAAATTTTATCTCATTTTAAATCTTGGTCCATTCCGGATTTTTCGGCTAAATTCTGCCCGGAACGTTCCGGTTTCATTCCACATGTTTCGTTCCGCTCTTGAAAAGTCATTGAATCAAATTGAACCTTGTTCAATTTAATTAATTAAACCACCCAATTATAAAAAGTTATTTTTCATTACTATTTTCAATAACAATGATATTAATAATAATATTGAAAATTATTATTACTATTTTCATTAACAATTATATTAATTTTTTAAAATTAAATTTATCACTAATATATATGGTTTATATTCATGTTGTTTTTTCATATTTATACTTTGTAGGAATTTGAGCAAAACAAGGGATGCTTTAGATCCCATTAGCCTTGATAACATTGACCTAATTTTATATTTAAAATATTTATATTAAAACATTTTACTTTCATAATATTTTGATATTTTGTTTAAGTTGAATTACTTTAAGTTAAAGATCTATTTAATCTTGACTATTTAGAAATATTTTAAATTTTAAAATTATATTTGTTTGGCATTGTGTTTGTATTGCATAATTTATAATTAATTTATCTTGAATTTGAATTATGTTTGTTGAATATATATATATGAATAGTACAACCCCGAAACGGCACGCCGAAACACTTCGAAACTGAAATATTCCATTCCAATTGAAAAAACAAAACACCTACCGAAACGGAATTAACAACCTTGTTTTTAACATCTTTAGCATATATATTTCTGAGTTTATATCTTTAAATTATCATTATACTTTCTATTTCTAAAAGAATACTTACTTAAGTATTTAAGAGTTCCTAAATCTACAAAAGATAACCTTTGAATTATAGATTTAAGATCATCAATAAATATATATTTGATATTGCGATAGTTTTTATATTTGCAGTTATGATTTAAAAAAAAAAGTTGTTTTAGTTGTTTTTTAATAGGTTTTCAAAAATATATGTTTGGTTAAAATTATTGTAAGATGAATTTTTACATGTAAAATAAATGAAAAGTTAGGTTTTCATTAATGAAAAACAAGTTATTCTTACTTCTACACAACCAAGGTTTGAAATATAATTATACATGAAGTCGAGTGTAAAAGGCAAAAACTATTTGATTAAATGCGTGTTTGGTATCGTGGTAAATTGTGTTTTTCAAAAGTATTTTTAAAAAAAATATACATCAAAATAATTTATTTTATATTTTTTTAATTTGAAATCAGTACATCAAAATTATATATAAAAAAAACACACACTAAAAAATATTAATTTAATTTTTTAAGGCAAATGCATTTTTTTAAAGTATTAAAAATGAAAGTTATCACACTTGCAACATATAAAAATTATTAAAAAATACTTAAAAATATCAATTTAATTTTTTAAAAAAATATTAAAAAATAAAAGCTATCACAAATTCAATCATTTACCTGAATAAATAATCTTTTCTTTATGATAGATAAAATACATAAACAGTTGCTAAGTCTGATGACTGACGTTAAGATTATAATTTAACGATGCTATAACTCTTTTTAATTTTCTTAATATTTAATATTAAGATTATAATTTAACGATGCTATAACTCCTTTTAATTTTTTTTTAATATTTAATATTACGATTATATTTAATATTTAATATTTAATATTACTAGTCAAAATATATTTTGCGCTTCATAATTTATTAGTAAAATATGGGAGAGGAAGAACATTTGTCAAAATATATTTTTCTCAGTAATAAGAGTGTAAAAAAAGAAAAATATTTGTCAATCAATCAAAACAGAGAAAGCCAAAGGAAACCATATGGGAGAGGAAGAACCTAACACACTAAACAATAACATCTCCTCAGTCCTCGCATGGATCTTCAACTCCCACTCCTCCCACCATGCCTGCCCAACTAAAATAAAAACATAAGCATCCCCTTTAATGAACAATTTCCCACATTTATTTTTCTCTTACCTTCTCTTAAAAATTCCCTCTGTCTCTTGTTGATCTCTTTTGGTGGCGGTGCGATTGGATCTGAGTGCCTTTCTTTTTACAAACCCACCACTTTGCTCTTTCAACCCGGAGGACAGAATTAATTCTCTGAAACTTCCCCTTCTCTTTGGTTTTTTTCTTTTCTTGGATCCGGACAAAAATATTCTATTGAAGGGTTTTCTTTCTTTTTTTCTCAAATAGTACAGTTAGAATTTGGAATCTGAATTCTTGGGAAATTAAAGGGGTTCTTGTTCATTGAATCAGTTAGGGTTTTTCTTTTTGTTGGTGGGTTGATTGTAATTCATTTTGTTTCGGGGAGGGGGGGAGAGAGAGAGAGAGTTGTAGTTGTGTCTGTGTGTGTGGTTAAAGGTAACAAGGAGGAATTTGGAGGCAGCCAATGCCATATTTTGTTGATTGGTATTTGAAGAATTTTTCGGTTATTTTGGAGTACCGAAAAGTTTACAACTTAAGAGTAAATACCTTGAAAGTATTATCAATCAATGTCTTGGGCAGGCCCAGAAGATATCTACCTCTCTACTTCTCTTGCCAACTATCTTGATAGTAAGTTCTTTCTCTTTCCGTCTCTCCCGCTTGCAGTTTTCTTTGGATTGTTACTGTGCTTAAAGTTGGAACTTTGCAATAATTGCCTAAGAAAGAAGACTTTTTTTTAGTGTGTAGGCATGCCAAAAGATTGGGAAAGGAGTGGGTTCTTGCAGTTTTGGTATTTTGTTCTTGGAATTGTCTGGATTTCGTCTAAGTATGTTGTTTATCTAGCAATATTATGCTACTTGGGTTTTTTTTTTAATTCCATATTGAAATTTATAGCTGACAGCGTTTAATACTTTAATTGGCTTGTGGTCTTGGTTCGGTTGAGCAGAGTTGTGAAAATGTATTTTCAGTAGTCTTGATTATTGCTTATAGTGTGATTCTGTTTCTTTAGTGCAGTTTTTTGGGAGCATGCTTTCGGTAGCTTGAGAGCTATTTTAGTACATGGATTTGTACTCTTTAACATGCAGTTAGGGAAAATGATTAGGGCCATCCTTTTCCCAATTGGAATTTGATGGCCATATCTCAGCATGGCCTTATTGTGTCAGCCAGTGGCACTGTTTAGCTATTTCCTAAATTTTGGGTTCTATTTTCCCTTGTGCTTCTGTTCTCATTGCTCGAGATTTTGGAAATTATCTGTTAATGAATGGGATAAAATTCTTTCGTTCTGAATAAAAGTAGGAGCTTTGTTTATTTGCTTTGGTGATTGTTGAGCTTTCCTGCTATACATTGCCGAACCCACATACACCCATTCTTGTTTTAGGTTTTGCAATACAGAAAGTTGTTGTTTATGAAACCCAACTTTGGAATTTAAGAATTTTTTTTTCATTCAATTGATATTGATTTAAAAGAAAGTGTTAAGATAATGGGTTATGGCTTATTTTAAAACAAAAAACAATTGGTTATGCGCAGATGCCAATGAACTAAAATGGGTTCATGATCTTATATTACCCAATTTTCTTTTGTAGAGTTGTCTTGATGATTTCCTATTCTCCAAAATATTTCTTTCTGGTAGTCATGTTAGATATATGAATGAAATTGAGACATATAACTCTAAATATTCAGTACTGAAAGTCTGCATGGAATTCAGATACAAATGGATTAATTGATGTGTTTTGGACTGTGGATTACTTTTCCTTTGTTCTTATTTGATTGGTGTCTCATGCTTTGTTCATGCTTCAGAGAAGCTTCTTGTGCTCCTACGAGATGGCCGAAAGCTCATGGGATTACTTCGTTCTTTTGATCAATTTGGTAAATTTTCTTCCTTCTCATTGTTTGTAGTTCTACTTGCTACTGTATGATTTGTGATATCTGAAAACAAAATTTTTGGTCATGTGCAGCCAATGCTGTCCTTGAAGGTGCATGTGAAAGAGTTATTGTTGGTGACCTTTATTGCGACATCCACTTGGGTCTATATGTGATTCGTGGGGAGAATGTTGTCTTAATTGGAGAGCTGGTATGATGTGATTGATTTCTTTGATTGCTGACAATATATTGTTTGGTGCATACTTTGTTGTATTCTTCTAACATTTTCCTTTTGCTTTGCTAGGATTTGGAGAGGGAGGAGCTTCCACCACATATGACTCGTGTTTCAGAAGCAGAGATTAGAAGGGTAAGTTTTCCTCAATAATGTGTTTTTGTTAAGAAGTTAATTCCAAAGACTGAAAGATCACCCGAGGTCCAAGTAACTCCCACCCTTCCATTGTTTCCTAGTAAAAAATCTACAAAAAGCTGTTCATCATATAATTGGTAAATTTGGATGCCAGTTTTGTGGTGAGTTTTGACATTTTAGGCAAGGTTTTTTGACACAGCATTTCGCTGAAGGTGGACATAAGAAGATGGCTTTGTATGTGCACGAATGTGTGCACACGTGGTTTTGACCTTGAATAAGCTAATAATAAGCATTTTGTCATTTTAAATGGCTTGATAGTGTTATTTTCTAATCATTGACTGAACTTTTTGACTTTTTTCTGCCACCATCATTTTAGTCAAGTTCCTGAGAAATGAGGTATGACATAAATTGTGTTTATGGTTCCCTTCGTAATTGAACACAATTTTAGCTCTGCTGTTCATTCTCCAGTTAGGGTTACACCCTGCCAATGGAACTTCATTCATTATTTACTACGAGGAGTTAAACTTCTTGCTGCTGCACTAAATAACACACTGCATTTTCCTTTGAAGCGTAATGGTAATATTTTTTAGGGTAAAATGACCATGTAAGCAAATAAGCAGTTACATGGGAAGGTAGCCACTATTTGTGTGTCAAAGAACCTGCTGCTGTTGCTAAACTAACAAAGAGATGTCAGAACTTCCTTCAGTTGTTCTCACGAATGTTTTTTCTTAGGAGTCTCTCATTCTGCACAGGAAAGATGCGTATATATCAGCTGCCTTTCATCTTTACTGTAATAATTTTGAACTTTTAATTTTTGCAGGCGCAGAAAGCAGAAAGGGAGGCAACAGATCTAAAAGGTACAATGAGGAAAAGAATGGAGTTCCTTGATTTGGACTAGTGCATCTCTTACATCCAGGCTGCGATCTGCGCATATTTTAGCGGGCAGAGGTTTAGGAGATATGATTAGGTTGGATGTTATTTTCTCGTAGTTTCTGTAACATTTTGCAAAGAATGTGTGAGAAATTTATTCAGTGCTTGTTATCAAGGTTATTTTATGATCAAGTTAAGGTTAGCAGTTCACTGATACCATTGGCAACCAAAATTGTAACTGGATTTTTCAGTTATAACCCTGCATCCAGAAAAATTACAAGAGCACCTCTAAAATAGATATTTGAAGTCATATCTCTCACCGTCGTTGTGTCGTTTCTTGTTTGGATGGACTGTATGGACCTGGACCTATGCAGGAGGAGGTCTTATATACAATTTTCGCTTGTTGGGGGCGGGGGGTGTCAAGAAACTTGTTTCAAGACTGCTTTCTTCTTCTTTAGAAAGATTGAAGTGCTAATAAGTTTATCTACCAAAATTAAAGTACAAGTTGGAATTATGGCCCAAAATCGTACCTAAGGTAATGGAATTCCTACGCAGGAAGAGGTCTTTTTTGTTTTTACTATTATTGTTATTATAGCATTTTAATCCTTTTTTTGTTATTAATTCTTTTAATTTAGTCTTTATATATATATATATATATATATATATATATATATATATATATATATGATGTGTTTATAGGGGTTTAGAATTGATAATTTATTTTAATTTTTTTATATAATTAAAGTGGTATCAAAAAAAATATTCTAATATCAGGTCGGGTTGATATTAGAAAAATATTTTAACTTTATGGAATGATTTATTTTTAAAAAAAATTGTAGTTAAATAAAAACAATGTTTCCTCATGTCAGTTACAATAATATTTTTTTTTTGTATTTTAACCCTTTTTTGGCCTTTTGGCTATTAATATATTTTTTTTAATTTAGTCTTTATATGATGTGTTTATAAAGATTTAAAGGTATCGGGTTGATATCAGAAAAATATTCTAATATCACAGTATAATTTATTTAAAAAAAAATAGTTAAATAAAAAATATTTTTTAAAAAAACTAGGTTATTAAATTTTATGGAGTCAATGACCCGGTTTGTGAGTTTGACGAGGTAACCTTGATTCACGGGTTTATTGGGGTATTTTTTTTCTTTTTTCTAATTGAACTCGATTATGTAATTGTTTTTTTTATCATATAGTTTAAAAAAACATTTTATTAAATTTTAAAAAGTCCATAGGCCTGTTGACGGGTTTGTCGAGTTTAATTTTTAAAAAAATATTTTTTTTCAATTTCATCATTCGATATTGGGCTAATTGAGAATTGAGTTACATAATTTGTTTTTTTATAAGATTATCATAATCTTTTAAAAAAATCTCAGTATTGGTTTGACACTTAATTTTGCAATCGTTTATTTTTGTTATCATATTAGTTAAATAAACAATATTTTAGAAGAACAAAAACAAGTTATTAATCCCAATAGAATTCATTACCTGTTTTGCGAGTTTGACATGTTGACCTGAGTTATCCGATTCACATGTTTAGCATGTTTACCCATTAAGTCTCATGTTTTTTTTTTTTTAGTTTTTGTTCATTTATTTTTTTAATTGTTTTTTTCTCTTTATTTCACTCTTCTTCAATAGTGGATTGGTTGGGAAATGAAATTCATGGTTTATTTTTTAAAAAAATTTATATAGAGTTATAACGATCTCAAATAAACATATTTTTTAGGGTTAGTGCTCAATTTTACAAGCATCTAATTTTATCATAAAATTAAATAAAATTAATTTACAAAAACAAAAAAGTTATTAAACTTATTGAAGTTTATGACTTAGGTCGTAGGGTAACCGAGGTTGATTCAATCTGGTATTGTTTTATATTAAAAAAATGTCATCTTAAGGTTTTTTAAAAGTTATGTCATATTTTTATCAGTCATTCAAGTTGTCTTTGGGCTTATTAAATTGAATAATTCACTTTGGATCAGCTCTCGTATGGTTTAATTTGAGACTCGAGCTAGGCAAAGAACCAAGTTCGCAAGTTTCAAGATCATTCGATTAAATGATACTGCAAAATAATTCTCCACTTTTAACATTTATTTTTGACTTTTAGAAAAGAATAGTCCGACCCGCAGCGGAGCACGAGTGAATATGCTAGTATAAAGCTAAAAGAGCTTAGTGTTTTATTGTGTGTTTTTCACAGTGAAATCATTATTTTACCCCTGGGCAACATAGCTGCTATGAGGATAGTTTAGTAATTTCATAAGGGTTCAAATGTTATTGTCAAATTCATGATGATCATTATCGTAATATCATATCTTAATTGTACAATTAAATTACTTAATTGCCTTTGAAAGTTATTTCCATTTAATTTTTTTAAGGGATTTTCTCATTTCTTTACATTTTTTAAATACTAGAATTACTAAATTAATCCTAAAATCAAATTTTCTAAGTTTTGCATTAAGGGGTTTTTTGTCATTGTCTATAGTTTTTTTTGTTGCTATTATTATGTTAGGTTAGGGGCGATTCAATCTTTCTCTATTTTTTAAAAATATTTAAAGAAAATATTGATGTCACGTGCTACGCACGTGCTAGCGTGTGGGATGACTTCAAGCTTTTGAGCGGCGCATGAGCCACCGTCTAGTGGAAGAACATCAGCTTCTGCCATGATGTTTGAAGTAACACGACTCCTCCTTCCATGAGGGGTGCACGCACTTGGTGTTTTGAAGGACAGTTTGGCTCCTACCACCCCTTCCTTTTCTTTCCCTCTTCTCTCTCCCCTCCATATTGAACTTTGTGTTGGCCATTAAAAAAATAATTTGTATTGTTATTTTATGACATTTCATATTTGACCCTTAATGTTTTGATTTCTAAGTTTGATTCTCAGCTCTTTTATCAAATTTTAATTTGTTTTTAATTTTGTCATTGGGCTCATAATCTTGATTTTTTAATTTCATCAAGTTTGGTTCCTCATTCTTTTATTTTTTTTATTTTTTATTTGGATTTATTTTTAATTTTGTTTCTCTTTTCGATCTTGCCATTTAATTCAAAATTTTAGGTTTTCCTTTTATTTTCTAGAAGTCGATCTGGGACAAGTACCAGTCATGTATTAGATAATTTAATTTGAGTTAACTCAAGACAAATATAAAAAAAAAGGATAACATCATGTTGAAAAAAAATAAAGTAAAATAGTCAATGATTTTTTACCCAATCTTAACTAGGGTTGTCACAGGTTGATTAGATCATGAGTCAACTTGTATTTTTTATCATTTTGCAATGGATTAATTTTCTTTAAATTTCTTTTGAAACTCGACTTGTCTTAAGTTTTGGGTTACTGGAATCATGGGTCAACTTACTATTTTATCTTTGATTTTTTTTTTTGATTTTATTGTTATATTTATAGATTTTTGGAGATTGAACATTATAATTTTTTTTATTTTAATTTTTATAGTGTAAAGTCGCTACGAAAAAATATGAAAAATATGCTGACATCCTAGGTACTCCACTGTAGTGAAAATTACAACAACCACCACGAGATCAAAAACTGAAAAAAAGCAAGGAACTAACTTAAGCATTCAAAAATAATCACACCGAAACAAAAGATACTCAAAAGTAAATGATGGAAAGCCTTTTTGGCTGATCCAAAAGTAGGGTGGTAGTGGTAACAACAACTTTACATTAAAGATCTACTGGCAAAGGAAAACTCACTCAACTTTCGACGACTTGTGTGGTGCCCAGATTCCTTTACATTGCATGGACTGAAAGATCTCTTGACATGAATCAATGGCGTCTGACAGCGTACCAATATATATACATAATCTAATGTTAGGAAACGTATGTTGCCTCAAACCATTTGTCTGAAAAAGATTTCCATCACTTTCTATTCGTTTTCCTCAAGAAAAAGACAGTAACATACAGCCAGAAACCGACACCTTGTCTCTTTCCCATACAACAATATATACAGAACGAATGGTGCCAAACAAGATCACAACCATACACATAATCTCAACCACCAGGAGCCTAAACATCTGATGGCTCCAAGACTCTCATTATTTATAAGTAATAATCAAAGAAACTGGTACATGTGTAATGGTAATAGAGTATCATTTCTCCAATCCCAAGAGTTACTAATCAAAGCAAGTATCGTCTCTCACTGTTAAAGCCTACACTTCACTTTACTACATCGACACCTTGTCTTTTTTAGCAACTAAACAGCAAGATCTTAACTTGCAGATCCAGAAACACCAAGACACACTCGCAATCCCATTTTCTGTCTTTCTCTGGAAGAATGTTTAGGGTTCATAGATCAATATTGTTGTGTGTTTGGTTGTTTATGAGCTTGATTGTTGAAGGTTCAGTTCATGAATATAAAGGAGAGAGATTTGTGGGCAAAGGTAATGCCTTTGTTGTTCATGGTGGCAGTGAGGGGATTTACTCTGGAAATCACAATGAGAATAGTGTCCTTCCTGCTAATGGGGACTCTTATATACGGTAATTCTTATTCATTTCTCCACAATCAGCATACTTACCTTGTATATCTAAGTGTGTGTTAAGTGTAATTATGATAAGGTCTCTTGCTTCTTGGAGTTAAATAGTTATGCTTACACATGTGATGTAGAAATGAGAACAAAGATAGGTTTTTGCTGAGAAGATGCCAAAGTTTATTTTTGTCATCAGCAATCTACTAAATGTACGCCATTGTGGGTCAAGTTTTAGAATTGGAGTAGATAATGCACTTCACAAGAATTAATTGGTTTTCAAGATGAATTAGGGTTCAATGTGGTCTTAAATCATGTAAGCATATAGTGAGAACAGATTGTAAACTTTATCAATTCTAACATAGCATAGAGAATTATCCTCCGAAGCTAAATATTGAGATTCTATTACACACAGGGTCGCAAATAGTTAAAATGGGTTTGCTACTTTTTGAGCTTAGTAGTTTAAATTCCTAACCTGGGCATCTGGTACCTGGTTGAATTAGGGTTTGTTCAGGACCTTGTATTTCTATGTTATTTTTGGAATTCATCATCAAAATTCGTCTCATTATCATACAACTTTAAATGTATAGCCTGGGTTGTTATATTGTTTCAAATACAGCATCGTGCTTTATATTCTCAGTATCATTTATTGCCACTGACTAATTTTATGTGGTCATTTGTCACCAGTTTTGAAAAGATTACATTCCGGAGAACTCGGGAATTTTCTAACTTTAGTTCGGGGTTGGTACAAGCTATTGTTTTTGAGGTAGAGGATCGAGAGTTAGTTGGTGGTTCAGCCTATGGTGGTCAAAGAGCTGTCTGCTGCACAGCTGATCTTGCAAAGTTGGGTGTGTGTTCAGAAGGAGAAATCATTCATCGTCCTTCAACAAAAGATCCCAGCTGGCCTCAAGTCTTTGGTGTCTCATTCAACGTAGACGAGCTAGTTGCGACATTCCCATCAAAATCAATACAGATATCCAGTACTGGGATGTATAATTTGTATTTCATGCATTGTGATCCTAATCTTAAAGAGGTAGTTGTAGAGGGGAAAACTATATGGAAAAATCCCAGTGGCTATTTACCTGGTAGAATGGCACCTTTAATGAGATTTTATGGGTTCATGTCCCTTGCTTTTGTTATACTCGGATTATTCTGGTTCTCTCAGTATGCAAGATTCTGGCGAGAAGTTTTTCCGTTGCAAAATTGCATAACATTGGTGATAACGCTGGGCATGTTTGAGATGGCTTTCTGGTATTTTGACTACGCTGAATTCAACGAGACTGGAATTAGGCCAACTGGTATCACTTTATGGGCAGTTACTTTTGGTACTATTAAACTTACTGTAGCACGCCTTGTCATTCTGATGGTTTCAATGGGCTATGGTGTTGTGAGACCTACCTTAGGTGGTCTTACATCAAAGGTGATACTGGTTGGAGTGACCTTTTTTGTGGCATCTGAAGTGCTTGAATTGGTAGAAAATGTTGGCACTGTCAGTGACCTTTCTGGGAGGGCCAGACTTTTTTTGGTGCTTCCTGTGTCAATGTTGGATGCTTTCATCATTATTTGGATATTTAGGTCTCTTTCTGCGACTTTAAATAAGCTTCAGGTACTTGGTTTGACATTCTGAATAATGTTTATTCACAGCAATGCTTTTTTTTTCTTCTTAGCTTGTAATGGATACTGGATAGGATGGATTACTATTTTACGCATGACTATTAAAGCTACTATTTGATGCAGAAAACATAGAATTCCATTCTTTTAACTTATGGACTTCATATGGTGTTAGTTAATTGTTTTACATGTTGATTAGAACTACTCTTGATACCCTTTTTATCAGACGATTTGGTAATCTATAAAATCAATCAGAAGCAGAGTATCTGGATTATCAATCACGTAACATGCATTACATCAGAGTTTCTGATACTACATGTGTACGTGTTCAAATGCAATAGAAGTGAACTTGAATAATAACATTTCCTTCCTCATTTGATGTCACAGGCTAAAAGGATGATGGTCAAGCTGGATATATACCGGAAATTCACTAATGCTCTTGCTGTAGCAGTTATTGTGTCAGTGGGTTGGATATGCTATGAGGTAATATACAATAATTTCGGACTATATTGGCATTATTGTGTCAGTGGGTTGGATATGCTATGAGGTAATATATAATAATTTCGGACTATGTTAGCATTAAGTTTCCTCGTCACTGGACAATGATTTAACAAAAATTTACTGTAAAAGCATAAATAATTCACGGACGTTTTTCTAACTACTTGCAATGTTTTACTGTAAGCTAATTGCTTAGCTTCTAGGACTACAGAATTTGGAATAGAACTAAAAGAAAATTCCAATTTCTTTCATATATATATAAAATAGCGATTTCTTATTAAATATAAAACTATGTTTCTTGCATTCTGACTTCAATGATTTTGTAAGGTATTTGAGTTTTACAAAGCTCTGGGACAGGTTATAACAGATAAAATCTAGGATGGAATGGCTTAAATTGTGAATAAAACAGACAGTTTCAAATTAACTGTATTGTACAAATTTGGTACTTTTATCAAAACTGATGAAAAAAAGAGAACTGTTTGTGCAATGTTTTACTGATCCAACTTCATTCATGGAATTCCGTTGTCACTAAATTCTGTAGTTTTCTACTTGCAGTTGTATTTCAAAGCAAACGATGTTTACAATGAGCGCTGGCAGAACGCGTGGGTCATCCCAGCTTTCTGGCGAGTCCTTTCCTTCTCTCTCCTATGTGTCATCTGTGCTCTTTGGGCTCCCTCTCAGAACTCAATGCGGTAAGGCATAGTTTGTTTGCTAGACCTTCCCCTTTTTATACCATAATGTCATTGTTAAATCTCTTTCAACCTCCAAGAAATGTCAATATTTAATAGGCCCCAGCAATGGTCTATAAGAGGTTGGTGCTTCGCTTACGTATTAACCTGGTGTGTTAGGGCTTGTTTGGGATTATGGTAGTGGTGGTGGTTCAAAGTGCTTTTCGCTTAGAAATGCATCAAAATGAAGTTTTTTTGTTTTTTTAAAATCATTTTTAACATCAGCATATCAAAATGATCTAAAAACATTAAAAAAAAAATTCATTTTAAGCAAAAAAAAAAATCAAAATTTTTGGGAACACACCTTAAGTAAGATGTGGTTAAGCGACGACAGGGTATGAAAAGTGCTTTCAATCAACTTTATGAACTGTCACCATTTTAGGGACAACAGGAACTTAATGATGAATTTGCAGTTTGCTTGGATCGGCACTAAAGATATTTACTTTATAAATACATAGCTTAATACTGTCGTACCATTATTTTCACCTAAAGAGAATACCCATCCAACATGCTTGTGCACTTGTATTCATCTTGTTCTGTCTTTCAGTTATTAAGCACTCCCTTAATTTTGTTACTGTCTTCTTGATCATTTCTTGATTTCTTGACAGAAAGATCATCTTCTTGGGTTGGGGCATCGACTTTACCTTAATTTTGTTACTGTCTTCTCCTTGATCATTTCTTGATTTCTTGACAGATACGCTTACTCAGATGATGCAAGTGATGAGTTCGATAGGGATGATGGTACTTTAACACTCATTAAACCATCCACAATACCTTCTAAGGATGGTCGAAGTGCACTGGAACCTAGACCAGTGCAAGCCAGCAATGGAGCATCAAATAGTGATTCGGAAGAAGATAAGAGAGAGTAATGCAAATCTCAATTACGAAGCTCTAAAGCAGGTGTGCAATCATCGCTCTAAAGCAGGTGCAACCATCTGTTATTGTTGTATCTATCACTCCCTAAATATGCATCGAGAATTACTGCAGGAGCAAAATTATACAAGGCAAAAGTCTACTTTGGGATTGCAATAGGATGGCTTTTTCTTCAGTTCTTGTTTATCATTTTTGCTCGTGGTATTTCTATGTACGTTTTTTTAGATAAGATTTCTGTGTACTTGTTACAGTAATCCTTGAATGTGCATTATTGGTTATAGAGGAAACGATGGAGCATATTTTTGTTAAGTTTTGATACCTTATTGGATTGTAGTTCTCTAGCCATGTTTACGCATGCGGGGAATGGTAACTATATGAAAAAAAGTGATATGAGAACTTCTGTATTTTTACTTAAAGGACCATGTTGGAGTTGTCACTTGTTAATAAGAATGCCAAGGGAAAATTTCTGCTTAATTTGTTTTCGGTCCCCTACAAATGCTTGAAGAAGTGGATTTGACCGACAAATTTCTTAGCTAGTAAGCATCCAAAGGATGTTGCTAGAGTGGGGGATTTGGCTGATGCAAATTTAGACCAGAAAGAAAATGACTGTTGACTTGCTTGCATGTTGCTTTATAATCTCTACTATTTTAGCAGTTGATTGATTCTCCCCTTCTACTTGCCTTAATTTTCTAAGTTTTAGCTATTCGGTTGTCGCAAGTATCCTCTTGTGATTAGTTTCATTTGACTATTTTCGGAAATGTCTTATGTTTTTTGTCTCTTTCGTAGATGTAAGTAAATCTATTAGCATTAAGAGAGGACATGAACAAGAAGAAGAATTCGGCATTCTTAGAAGAGAGAAAATGACAAAAACTTCTCTACCAGAACTTTCCTATCTCTTTTGATTAACAGCTAATGGAACAACAAGAAATGCTCCTAGAACAGCATTAACAGGCAAAAACTATTCAATCTTTGCATAAAATGTAAAACTATTTCTTTTTATAATTGTAACAAGACATAATTTCAGTTCCAAAATAGTTTCATTAACTACATATATCGTCTCTCCATTCAATTCTGTTTTAGGAAAAAAATAAAAAAAAAAATCTGTTGTGATACAACCGAGTCTCTGTCACTTCAATTCAAGACTGTTCTGGTCTAAATCACTCATTGTTAAGTCATCTATGCCTCAAATTTACAGCACATCATAGGGACACCCCAGATGGTTCGACTATTCTGCCTGCTTAAAGAAAGAGTTGGCCTGTAGTCCACTACCCTAGAGGACACGGGTCCTGATTACTGAACAAAGGCAATAATAGCCCTGCTAGTTTAGTTTGGATCTAGATTCATACAAATAACGTCACCAGATAAGACCTGTTCCCTATCCTGTTTTTTCTGTGTTGTCTCTAATCCGTACACTTTTGGTGATCTAATGAAGGGAGGTAAAGAGTAAAGACAATTAGGAGAATTCAGTTTCCAGTTCATTTCATTATCAAACAAGAAGCCATCAATCTGCGTTGATGATGGATTTGTCCTAGATTGAAGGGTGACGAGTTTCTTTGCAAACATGATAAAACTAATGGAAACCATTCAAAAATCGGGTAGCCAAACCTCTTTCCAGAAGGAGATAGTCTAGCCTTGTTGGTAAACCTCATTTGCAAGCTGCTATGAGCTTCAATTTGAAATCAGTTACCATGAAACATCCAGCAATCTAAAAGTGTAAAAAACACACTGTATATCTGATGTACTGCGTCACTAAATTCAAGCAAAACAAGCAGAGACAAAACTATTAGCCGAGATCGAATGAATTAGAAAAACGTATCTAGTAGGAATTCTTTATGTATCCAAACCAAATCGAAAGTTGAATCCACAAATTGTCAAAGTTACACTAATGCCAGCTGGAGATTACGTTGTTAAAGAAAAAAAATGACATGAAACGCTTCCAAATTTATTCAAGCACAAAAAGGTCCCAGTTTTTGTCATATCTTGCAGGACTTTCTGTCTGTGACGGATCTCAACCTTGACATGTATCTGGCATCAACCTTCATGAAATCAATGGTAAACAGAAATTAAACAAAGGGACAATCATCAAGTGACAAAATTGGTTTCAGTGGGCAAGAATTAGCTGCGTTATCTAATTGTAAAAGTTCTAATGCAACAGCTTAGTTGAGTGATGGTCACAAGCACCATAGCCATGCGTCATTTCTGTAGATTTTCAATAGGAGTTAGAAAAGAAACCTTATGCAGATTCATCCTCAATAAATGCAGGTTTAGTTACTTCAGTTGTCATTTCCAATAACTAACATTCATATTTCCTTTGATCAATGGAAAAAACACCGACTACCTACACATATTTAAACCAACCTTTACTACCTTTCCCGTATCATCAAAGCTTGTTCAGTTTCATTTCCAAATGCATTTAACTCGGGTCACAAATAGATTAGTCCGGGAGAATTTTAATGCTAGGAAAAGAAAACTGATTCTTCATATAATATATAGTAAGAAAATCACACATACAACAATTCCCATATGAACAAGTGGAACAAAATCTAGAATGTGGTGCCCAAACAAACAATATGCTTACAGTGTGGAAGCATTCAGGTTGAGAGACCTGGCTATTCAAGAGAGAGCTGCACCAAATCTTCCCAAAGAACTCTACTTGTTCTGATCCACGGAAAATTAACTGATGATACATAAAAGAACTAGAGTGCACAGGGCAGCCCCCTATTAACCAGCACCACATCACCCAAACACTTCACAAAAAATTCAAAGAATGTGTCCTAGTTTCTAAATCGGCAAAACTTATCCATTCCTTCACTGAGATCTCCTCCTCAGGTGCTGAGATACAGGATAACCCTCGAAGAAATCCAAGACAGCACTCTCTAAATCCTCCACTGAATACTTGATATAATTTTCCGGATGCTTTCCACTCTCTATGTGACTCCTGAACCGTCCAAGAAATGACCTATAAGCTGGGATCAACTTCTCAGATATAGAAATTCGAAGCTCCTCCCGAAGCTGAGAATCCGGAATCAACCATGTTGCTTGAGTCCTGTGAACCTCCTCAAACATAGCATTGAAGGTCTTAAACCTCTCTCTCAAAGCACTCTTTGAGACACCAGAAGAGAAACTCCCACTTACATGTAACCCCTCATCCCTCAAGCAATACAAAACACTCACCCAGGTTGCTCTCTGGTGACTAGTTGCCGCCTGCCTGAATTTTCCTGTTAGCTTTCTCAAGTAATCATCTCCAATCATTTCTCTCAATTCTGGTGACCCTTTAATCTTCTGAACAATATAGTGAACATTGTTCATTATAAACAGATGGGCCAACGATGCATCCTTGTAGTGCTTGGACTTGCCCTCCAAATTGAATTGCAAAATCACAATAATCCAAATCAAATGAAGGGCTAAAGGGGTTTTCCCCTCTAGTTCAGCAAATTCCATATCAGGTGTAGTTGGATCACCCGAATATCTTGACCCGGTTGATGGTTTTGACATAATAAGCTCAATCAAGGTCTGCTTATAATCCGAAATCAAACTGATGTAATTCATCACATACCTTGTCAATGGATGAATTGTCCCTCCAGGCACCGGAACCCTCGAAGGCTCACGCAAAACAGCACTCTCAAACTCAGATAAAATCCCCCTAGCAGCCTCAGCCAATCTTGACAAAATCTCAGCAGCCTGGACTCGAATGGAATCAGCAGATTTTGATTCAAAAACAACCTCAATATCAGGCAACAAGTCCATCAAAGCATCGTGTAAGTCCAAAATCTTGAACATTTTCTCAGGAGATCTCCTGCTAATACTAATTGCCTCAGCAAAATTAAACAATTGAATGGCTGGACCCTTGACAGTCTCCATAAAACAAGCATCGTCGATAGCAGTACCAATCCCATAAAAAATCTCCTCACAAAGCTTCTTCTCACTAGCAAACAATATCCTAACACAAACCTTGGCCGCCCTAATCCACCTCCTGATCTTGGTCTCCAAAGCCTCCCATTCTAGTCTCTGAATATCCCCAATACTCAACTTCTCAATCCCAAGTCTCCGAAAACTCGCATCCACAGCTGATTTCCTCACACTCCCATAAACCTGAATACACTCCCTCAAGTACCCCGCAGAGATCATCCGTTTAGCAATGGACTGAAGGTCTGCTACAGCTTCTTGAGGAATCAAATCGATCTCACGAATACTACTCGTAGATCGATAACTAGCACTACTATTACTCGAATCTGCACGCTGTATAGGATCTAAAGCATCAACATGATCACCACCACCAACTTCCTCCTGGTCAAATTCATTGCTGCTTCCTACCGAACTAGTATTGTGGTTCAAAGAAGAAGCAGGAGCAGGAGCATGATCAAGAATGAAAAGAGAGTCTACTTCAACAGGGCTTGTATGGTTAATAAGGATATTGCGGAACTCATCTTCAAGTCTAGCCATGGCGATCTGTATAGCAGAGTTGACTTTGTTACTATTACTATCTTGATCATGATGATGGGATGAAGGAGGTGATATTGAAGTCGATGACATAGACCTTTGGATTTCATCAACAGCTTGTAAGTATAGATCCACTTCTTGACGATCTCCACCAAAGATCATTCTTTCTCTTGCTTCTTCTGATGCTGTTGAGTCCCACCTCAGAATTATCTTCTGGGCATCTTCAAAAGGCTCTGCAAAAGAAGTACTTGTGCTGTAATTTTCTGGTGGTTCCATGATTGACTCTCTACAAGAAACCAAGAACCAAATTTTAATCTTGAAAAGGCAAAGGGTGTTATATTTATCTCAATAAATATACGAAGTTAAAAGAAATGTGTTCTCTTTTCTTTTCTTTTCTTTTCTTTTTTCTGGGTTTTCGCTTTTGTATATAGCAGAAAAATGCTTCCTTTTTAACCTAAAATCTTGAAAGGAGGAGGAATTGGCTTTGGAATCTTGAAAAAGAGATGGTGGTGGTTTTTATTGGAGGAGATGGTGGTGGGGGTATATTTGCAGGAGGAACTGTATATTATAGACGGATGGTTATTGGTGTTTAGTGTTAGCATGTATGTGTATGTGTATGTGT
>Ga0325411_1003263_pt1 | contig 18281 bp, 6 predicted proteins | sample PopdelMetagenome_13_FD_206181 | JGI IMG/M metagenome (GOLD analysis project Ga0325411, IMG submission 206181) | Populus deltoides microbial communities from Bellville, Georgia, United States - Xylem-PdIQD-R4 | ecosystem: Host-associated > Plants > Phyllosphere > Stem > Wood/Secondary xylem...
TATTTGGCTAATTTAAACTTTTTGAGCTTCTAATTGAGTCCTTAAACTTCAATTGTTTCAATTGACATCACAAATTGACTTTTAAAAGTTGATTTCCCTTGTGATTAAACCCTCAATTAAATAATTAAACCTTTGAAAATTCCAATTGGGTCTTTAAATACCAAAAACAAACATTTTTACTATTGATTTTTGTCAATTAAAACCTTAGATTGCAATTTTGGCCTATCAACATCACTTGGCAGTCGATCTTCCATCATTGGGCTCAAGCATTCCTTTTTAGGCTTGCTTTAGGTGTATTTCGTTGCATTTATTATTTTTTATAAAATGGGTAGCAAGTCCCCTCTTTATGATGCTTATGAAGCAAAAAAAAATAAAATCAAAGTTGTTGCATGGTGAGATTGTAAAGAAAAGTGTTTGCCTAAAAAAATAGATGACCAAACTTCTTGAGGAAAGGTCTCATAGGTGGTCTCCTTTTTTCAAAAGTGGTATATTTTACAAGCAACCTGCCAAAAAGTTGTCTATTTTCACGGGCAACCTGCCCTTTCTGAATTTTAAAAACTTATCTATTTTCATGGTTGACCCGTCTTTTTTTTAGAGAATGATCTATTTTCATATGCGACCTGCACTATCTGAATTTCAAAAACTCGTCTATTTTCACGGACGACTTGTCCTTTCTAAAGTTCAAAAACTGGTATATTTTCATGAGCGACCTGCTTTTTTTTAAAAAAAAAACTAATTTATTTTCATAGGCAACCTACCTTTTTTTTTTTCCAGAAACTAGTCTATTTTCAAGGGTAACCTATGCTTTTTGAAGTTCAAAAACTAGTTTATTTTCACGGGCAACCTTTTTTCTTTTTTTTTCCAGAAATGGTCTATTTTCACTAGCGATTTGCTCTTTCTGAATTTCAAAAACTGGTCTATTTTTAGGGGTGACTTTTTTTATCAAAAAATGGTCTATTTTCATGGGCGACCTCCCATTTTCAGAAACTTGTCTATTTTCACAGGCAACCAACCCTTTCTGAATTTCAAAAACCAGTTTGTTTACATGGACGACCTACCCCTCCTTTTTTGCAACAAATACTAGTTTTTGGGTGTTCACATTAAGTGGATGGAGCCCTTTTTTCTTCTACTAATAAATTCCATCCTTCTTCTTATTGAAAGGCAATCAATATTTCAATTTCAAGGTTAGATCATATGCAATATATGTGTTGTTTTTTTAATTTAGGTCCTTTTCATCACAATCTTCATTGAAGTTTGTAATTTCTAGGATGGTTGTTCTATTTGGCTTCTCTCCATTTCACCCAAGTAAGTTCGTGTGAGTTGCTAGAGCATTGGATTACCTTGTGTAGCCTTCTTTTGTGGCTATAATGAATATCATCATGAATTGGGAACAACTTAAAAACTTTCTGTCTTGTGACAACGTTGTGAGCTTTTGACACACACTTTGGGGAGTTTAGGTGAATTCCCTAACAAAGATTTTACAAGATTTACCTTGTCTTTTCAAAAATTCAAGATTCATTAATGTTATGTCAAAAGGCGTTTCATCATGGCGCTTGATGTAGGAGATGATCTATTTTGAGAATGGTTAAATACTCGTTTGAAGTCTTGTGATTGGATTCTCTCGACGCGAACAAAAGACAAAAACATTTTTTATTTCATCATTACTTTCACAATTGATTCCTTATGTGTGCCATTTATCAGTCTATCTTGTTTACTTGATTAGAAAGGACTTTTTAGATACTTAATAAAGGCTTGGGTTGCATGGTCCATAAAGAAAAGAGTTTATAGGCTCAAACGGTGTTTAAGGGTTTTAAACCTAGGAGCACCCTCATTAACTCCTTTGGTATCTTTGTAGAACAAACGTCATATGACCACCATACTTTTATTGGCAAGTTTTGTATTTTAAAATTGGATAGGATCATAATCCAAAAAATGCTTTCTCTTTTCCAAACAAGAATTATCAGTGTCATCAAAATCAAATGGTTTGCATATGACTTATTGCCTATATCAGAACCTTATTTAAAGGGAAAATGAGGATTTCCTACCCATCTTTTGCATTGTTATTTCCTAAAAGATTAGGCAACCATGCTATCCATTTTGTGTTTACCTAAAAGATTAGACATTCTTTGAACAGAGGCCGTAATGCAACTCCAAGTTCTATTTTGATGGATAACCAAATATTTAAAGGTGCTAAAGGCTCTATCTTAGGCTTCATTTTTTTTTAAAGCAGATTGAATACATTATGCATAGTATTTTTTTTTATTACATAGTTAGAATTGATTGGCCTAAACAACTCATCTCCATCCATCCTTGTTAAAATAAGGGCTCCCGATATACTATGCATAGTGTACTCATTCTTCTTTGTATTTGTCTAACCGTCATATACAAACATACCACATAGAGGCCATCATAGTTGGGTGCCTATTTACTCAGGTCTTTGTTAGGCAGGGCTAGAATACCAAGTCTCCTTTCTTGGAATACCCAAGATTTGACTTTTTTATTGTAGGCTTTTTGCTATTCTCTTTTGGTAAAGTTGGTGGTGATAGATTGCAATTATCCTCTTCTCACGTTTGTCTATTTGGCTTCTTCTATCTTAGAATCTATCAATATTCTTTAACGATGGGATTTCCATTTCCAAAGGCAATACCACTTCCATTTCGTATACCAAAGAATAAAAGGTTGCTCATGTTGACGTCCGACTGCAATGCGATATGCTTGCAGAGCAAATGGCAGCACGTGACATGATCAAAGAGTTGATGTCTTATTCCAAATGCAGGAGTGTCAAAGTAATAAATAACCCGGCAAGACCGGGGTTGAACCACAGGGAAGTGAACTATATAAATTATAAATAACAACAACAACAATAATGATGGTGATGATGGTGATGGTGATGATGATGAGTTAAAGAGGACTTTGAGATGTAAGATAAATGTGAAGATTAAACAATGATAAAAACAAATGTCAAGGTTAGAGAATCCACTAATAGTATTAGAGATAAGTAAAGTATAAACTCTTTATAAATTATCAACATGATCATATTAATCATCTTATTTATGTAACACCATACTTATAAATTTTATCAGGTATTCATGATGCTAACTTATGTTGACAACAAATCAAATTCCTATCATAACAACGATGTCGGCTGAAGACTATGAAGGATCAAGTATTTGATGTACCAAGTGTTATACAACACAAATCTAGATGAAGCATTTAATAAGCAAGGTATTAAGAGTTAATAAGATAAAAATGATAAGACATGTTAATAGCAAACTTTCTTGGATATAAACATTAAAGTCCATGTTGAATTTATATTATACATATTCTAACACCATTTGTGAAACTTTTTCACCTTGACATAATTAACTTAGCTAGACATTATGAAGAAGAAAAACATAAATAAACAATATAAGAACATAAACATGATATAAGTTAACTAAGTATAATTAAGGAAATGAAAAGCATGAATAAGAGATTAATAAAAGCAAAACTTAAGCATTACAAAAATATAAAGAGAGAGAGCAATAACATGATCTTGATCTGAAGAACCAAGATTCCTAAATGAATGGCAAATACCTCCTTTTATAGGCTAAAATTTAGAACTATTCATTTGGTAATTGATTATTGATGTAGTGGCCAACTATTGATTTAGTGGAATTGGTGGACAACATCACTCAAGCATTTTGGCTGGATGAAATGACATTGATGCAATCAGAATTTGGCAAAGTAGTCTTCATGAAAGTTGTTGGCAATCATCTTATCTTTCCACCCATAAAATGTTAGAGCATTTGGATCACTAGAGCTCAAGATATGGCTAAAATACTGAGTAGTGCTGTTGGTGGACGTGGTGGATAGCCCTTAAGCTCTTGTCTGGATGAAAAGTCATTGTTACCATCAGAATTTGAGCACGGCATCTTCATGAAAGTTGTTGGAAATTGTCTTTTCCTTCCACGTCATTTTGCCTTCTAGAATTCCAGATATGTGTAAAATTCTATGCAGTGTTTGGGTTGGATTGCAGGACAGATTCTGACTTCTTTTTTGTGGCTAAACTTTGAATTTGAAAACATTAGATTTGGGTCTTACACTATTCATGAACATTGTAGGCCTATTTCTTAGCTTTCTATCCATATAAATCAAACTGAAATCCAAGATCTACAGCTCCAGATATGACCCAATAACTGAACAGTGTTCCAATTTGAATTGAATCGGTATCTCCTTTCTAAGCTTAGCCTTTTCTTTGTCCTTTCACTTTCAATGGTTAATCACATCAATCAATCCTTTGAATTGTGATATATGCCTGCATTTAAATGAGCATTTACCATAAATTAAAGCTATCTTATATTATCAGACTTGTTATTATAAAACATGCTCTAGTTAAGCAGTTATTGATACTTCAAGTGCAAAATGATGATATAAAACCTTGATAAAAATGCACTTTTAAGTACTAATCACCCCCCAACCAGCTTATTACTAGCCCCTAGTAATCAAAACGTTAAAATAGGAAAACAATGTGCAAGTTTCACAAAGCAAGGCATTCATCATTTAACTTCCATTAATCTATCCAAGTAAACAAACTCTCATTAAATTTATATATATCTGCTCAATACCTCTTAAACAAAATATTAATAAACCTTGTTTTTTTATGTGCTCAATATATGAAAATATAGATGATGGGGCTTTTATTGGAAGAAAACAATATTTTGTTCTAATGTTTAAGGTTAACTTCCTTGGGTTGAGGTTATTATCTCTTTTTTTCTCTTATATATATATATATATATATATATATATATATATATATATATATATATATAAAACTTAACAACTATATATATGGTGTTGAGACAATGCATCTTTAACCCATGTAACGAGCTTTCGGCTAATGACTCCCAGACTAGTTGGTCTTAGGGCATTAGGTGTTGAGACACCCCTTTGAGCTTAATAACTCGGGTTGCTGATACTGATACGTAGATAGTGCAATGTTTGATTCCCTTAAGCTTTTCTCCTCAACCCATGTAACAAGCGTTTGTGCCAATAGCTCCAAAGTCAGTTGACTTTAGGGTATTAGGTGTTCAAAATAGATCCCAACTTTTGACAATTTTCATAAATCTTGCAGAATGCATGTGTGTCCTTGAACATGGTGGGCCAGTAAAATCCACTTTATAAGATTTTTGCAGTTGTCTTTCTTGATGAGAAATGACCCCCACATGCCTCATAATGACAAAATTTAATGACACTACTTACCTCATTTTCAGAAATTCATCTTTGAAATATTTGATCAGGACAATATTTGAATAAATAAGGGTCATCCCAATAAAAGTTCTTCACTTCGTTCAAGAAATTTCTTTTGTCTTGGGTGCTCCAGTGAGTTGACAAATGTCTTGAAACAAGAAAATTAACAATATTAGCAAACCAAGGCATTGTAGAGACAAAAAATAAAGATTCATCAGGAAAGTAGTAGTCAATTGGTGTGAGTGATGTCAGATCTTGAATCTATTGTTAATCTTCACAAATGATCTACGGCAATATTTTCGGTGCCTTTCTTGTCTTTAATCGTGATATCAAATTCTTGAAATAACAAAATCCATCGTACCAATCTAGCTTTAGAATCCTTTTTTGAAAGAAGATATTTCAAAGCTACATGATCACTAAAAACAACAACAAGTGAGCCAACAAGATAAGATCTGAACTTGTCATATGCAAATACTACTGCAAGTAATTCCTTTTCAGTGGTAGTGTAATTCATTTGAGCACTATTTAAAGTTTTACTTGTATAGTAAATCACATGGGGTTTCTTATCTTTTCTTTGTCCTAAGACAACACCTACGACATAATTATTAGCATCACACATTATTTCAAAAGGTAATGACCAATCAGGAGGTTGAATGACTAGAGCAGAAGTAAGCAAGCTTTTAAGTTTAACAAAGGCTTCTTCACAATGTTCAGTCCATTCAAAAATAGTATCCTTTGTTAGAAGGTTACACAATGGCTTAGATATGACACTAAAATCTTTGATGAATCTTCTATAAAAACCAGCATGTCCTAAGAATGATCTAACATCTTTAACAGATTTTGGTGTTGGCAAGTTGGCAATTAACTCGATTTTAGATTTGTCAACCTCAATTCCTTTCGATGAAACAAGGTGACCAAGTACAATGCCGTTTGTTACCATAAATGACATTTTTCCCAATTCAGTATAAGATTCTTCTCTTCACACCTGCTCAAAACCTTTGCTAAGTTAGTCAAACAATCATCAAATGAATCACCAAAAACAGAAAAATCATCCATAAAAATTTCAAGAAAACGTTCAACCATATCACTAAATATGCTAAGCATGCATCTTTGAAACGTGGCTGATGCATTACATAATCTAAAAGGCATCCTTTGATATGCAAAAGTACCAAATTGATATGTAAAAGTAGTCTTCTCTTGATCTTCCAATGCAATTTCAATTTGGTTATAACCTAAATAGCCATTTAGGAAACAATAAAATTCATGACTTGCAACTCTGTCTAGGATTTGATCCATGAAAGGTAAAGGGAAATGTTCTTTTCTAGTCATTAAATTAAGTTTCCTATTGGTGTGATAGAAGATGTCCTAGTCAAGATTGATAGTTTGGTCATTCCATGCGACTTTTATATTCTTGATAGGGAACATGATTCTTGTGATTCATCAAACAACACTCCTATATTGTTTGGGAGACCATTCTTGAAAACCGCCAATACAAAAATTGATTGTGGTAAGGATACTTTGTCTATGGAGGTAAGAGATGAAAAAATTGAATTTAATTTTCATGATGCAATGACATATCCTTGTAGCAATATTTATTCTATCACATGTTATGACCAAGTTGATAAGTGTGCGCATCAAGTTTGTGATTTTGATAGTGAGGATGGATTAAGCGTAGCTTTGAGCTATGGCTATGATTTTACCAAGATAGAAGAGATGGAGAGGCATATATGCGTTCCCCAAAACGTGCATGACTCAGCATTGGATTTGCAAGCTTTGCAAATTGTCCTCCATGATGCAGGAGTCATTTACCTCATCACAGACAGTGAATGGGTGGCACCTATTCTTTTGCTGCCTAAAACGATTGGAATTATGTTGGAAGAAATTCAAAATGATGCTTATGAGAATGCAAGGATTTACAAAGAAAAGACTAAGAGTCTCCATGACCGAATGATTACAAGAAAAGAGTTTAATGTTGGAGACAAAGTCCTTCTTTATCATTCGCGTTTGAAACTTTTTCCTAGAAAGTTGCGAATCTCGTTGGATTGGACCCTTTGTTGTTTCTAATGTTTTTTCTTATAGTGCAATTGAAATTACAAGTTTATTTAAAACTTCTTAAGGGTAACAAATCTGATTCTAACATATTTAACATGATAATTTTCAGATTTTTATTATTTTCTTCTTAGTTTTTGGGTTATTATTTCTTATTTGGGTCAATTGTAAGTGGGCTTCATATAAGTCCACCTAAGGGGGGTCCATTAGAGTTTCTTTAAGTCTAGAGTCAGTATAAATAAAGGCATAACCAAACATGTAAGGTTACACAATTTTTAGATAAATAAACTTCTTTGTTGCACTTATTGTGTGTTGGTGGGATAATCTCCCTTCCTTGGTTCTCTAAAGAACTGAAAACGACTTATCAAAAAACAACTATCTTCGTGGCGTCATCCTTATACTTCTCATTCACGAATCAATATTCGTTGGGTGGGGGTCTTCGTTTCCAATAGTGTTGGTGCCTAAGTATAAGTTATCTTTGTGTCACACTCCTATCAAACCTGATTTACTTGGCTTTCCGGGAATTGGTGTCTTTGCGTGCGGGTTGCGTGACCATGTGATCACAACGTTCGCATCACTCTCTCCTCTGATTCAACTCCCAAGATGATGAGGAACCCGAATTAAACGTTGGCCGAACATGTCCCTTCCTTTTAAGTCATCTCACCACCTTTTGTAATCATGTATAGAGCTCCATGTGGTGTAATAGCTCAACAACATTGGCGATGTCTCGATTCGACCCATTAAGAAATATATTTATGGTGGCTTCTTTATTCTCAAAAACATTGACTTGAATCATTGTTACCTCAATTTTTTTGTGATATTCATCAACTGAATTAGAACCCTGATTCAGACCTTATTGCTTCAGATATAAGTCTTTTTTTTTTTGGTAAGTTGACGTATGTATTAAAAGAAGAAGATACAAACATTATAAGGGGCATACCCCTGATTTACAATGATAACAGAAACATAAAAAAACAGATGGCTACAGGCTAGCCACCGACCATAAAACTGAAACCTCACTAGATTCGTTAGGGAAACCAATACTTCAGATATAAGTCTTTATAATAGTGGTTTGATATAAATCATTTACTCATTAAGACTTTGATCTCCCCAAACGTCTGAACGGGTCGCTCCCAATCCCTCCTCTTGCTAATTACAATCTGATCCCACCAAATTAATGCATACTCCGTAAACTCAATGACCATAAATTTCACCTTATTTTCTTTGAGAATAGCTATGGTAATAAAAAAAAAAATGAATCTACCTTTTTCTCCTACTCTAAATAAGCCTTGGGGTCGTTTTACCTTAGAAATTTAGAATTTCCAATTTAATGGAGTCCATCTCCCCATCCACATCTTCATAATTCCCCATGCCATGAAAATTCAAATTCCTCCTAACCCTATTTGATCCAAACCTGATTCCTTGGCCAGCATATGCAAAATCATAGACATCTTCACCCGCATTTGTCTTTTTGTCAACAAACTTGATACAGATCAACCCAACACTAAGCTTAATCGTGCTAAAGTTTCATTGGAGGTATCAAGTGGGCCATTTACAAGAGAAAGGGCAAAGAAGCATAAAGATGCATTGAATAGGCTTGTTTAGAACATATGGAGCAAAATGAACCTAGAGAAGCTGGGGACCTAGGGAGCATGAACGACGACCTCTAATTCATCTAATCCAAGTCCAAGAAGAGCCAAATTCGTATGCATCAAAGGGTTGTCAGATCTGATTTTCTAAGTCAGGAAGGATTAATTAATGATTCTCCTAGTCTAAGAATGAAACTAAATTGGCAGGTATAAAAGAGAGATTTTCTTTATTAATTGTTCATGCAAAACAAGGAAACCAAGTACAACAAAGCAAGAAAACTTTAGAATTAATTCCACTGAATTTCAAACTCCTATGGAAGCCTTATTCAAGCTGCTCCTCCTTCAGCTTGATCAAAGTCTCAGGGCTCGTGATTCCTTGCTATCGGTAGTAGCATTAGTTTCTTTTCTTTTTTTATTCTACTGTAATAGGGCTTGATGTAGATAGTCCAATAATCCAGTAGAGGCGGCTACTTCTCTTCTTTTATTATTTGTATTTCGATGATCTTTTCTTACCGGAATGGTGAGAGGAAAGGAAGGAAGCATAGGCAATCAATCTAATCGACTTGAAAGGGGGCTCGGGTTAAAAACTCAAGATTCAACTTTCTAGATCCCTTGCAAAACGGTCAAGATCTAAAGCTACTTAGCTTGGGTGGAATGCTTGCCTTGGGGCAGAAAGGCCAGGCTTTGAAAGAAGTTACTCTAGCCTACATTGAGAAAGAGTAGATAGGAAGACAGTCCACTATCTTGGGAGAAAAGCTTCGACGATTCTCGGTCGTTCTTGCTCCAACTCCAAAATTTCAGCTTGCCACCACCAAATCTCATTCGTCACCCGATTCCAACTAAGGGGTAAGCTCTTGCTTTGGGGCATTTAAATCGATGTTGAGAGGAGGTCGTTTTGAAGAGCCGTGATGCGAACCTCGTGATCACATGGTCACGCATCCCACACGCAAAGACACCAATTCCCGGAAAGCCAAGTAAATCAGGTTTGATAGGAGTGTGACACAAAGATAACTTGTACCTAGGCACCAGCACTATTGGAAATGGAGAGCCCCCACCCAACAAATATTGATTCGCAAACAAGTATAAGGATGACGCCACGAAGATAGTTGTTCTTCGATAAGTTGTTTTTCAGTTCTTTAGAGAACCATGGAAGGGAGATTAACTCACCAACACACACACACAAAGTGCGGCAAACAAGAAGTTTTATTAATCTGAATTGTCTAACTTACATGTCTGGTTATGCCTTTATTTATACTAACTCTAAACTTAAATAAACCCTAATGAACCCCCCTTAGGTGGACTTTAATATTAAGCCCACTTACAATTGACCCAAATAAGTAATAATAACCCAAAGACTAAGAAGAAAATAATAAAAATCCAAAAATTATCATCCTAAATATGCTAGAATCAGATTTGATCAGTCAATGAAAAACTATGACTCGGGTATGGCCAAGAACGCGAAGGTGAATGTGCTAATTCATAACTCAGAATGGAAAACTCCTACCACCCAAGCTATTGGCTAGCACCCCATTATAGAAGCTATTCTTTCCAATTCTAATCCTAAGTTGGGGCAAAAGGATGAGATAGTTTGGTTGGATTCGCCAAATCACAAATTCTCGGTCAAAGTAACTTGGGAACAACTAAGACGTCATCGTCAGATGGTTGAATGGCATGACATTGTGTGGTTCAAGAAAGCTGTTCCGGGACATTTATTTCTTCTATGGATCGCTGTCCAACAGAAACTCACAACTCAAGATAAACTTCATCGGTTTGGTATACATGGTCCCAATGGATGCTCACTCTGTCTCCGCCACAATGAGGATCACAACCACTTGTTCTTTGAATGCTCCTATACTAAAGCGATCTGGTGGGATGTTTGTGACAGATGCGACATTCCAAGAATGACAAAAGGCTGGGATGAATGGATTCGATGGGCAACTGTCTCTTGGCATGGCAAGAGTTTCATCAATTTTTCTCGTAAACTGAGTTTCGCAGCTACAGTGTATCATGTATGGCAAGAACGGAATGCAAGGATCTTTGTTGGAATGTCTAGAACTTCGAATTTGGTCTTTAATCAAATCGAATGTATCATTCGTGATAAGCTTGATTTGATGAGAAATGTCGTACCAACAAATGAAAACAAAAGGATCCAACGTGCTTGGAGGGTGAATAACATAAATTCTTAATTTTTAGTTAGCTAATTGTATTGGTTTCCCTAATGAATCTAGTGAGGTTTCAGTTTTATGGTCGGTGGCTAGCCTGTAGCCATCTGTTGTTTTATGTTTCTGTTATCATTGTAAATCTGGGGTATGCCCCTTATAATGTTTGTATTTTCTTCTTTTAATACATACATCAACTTACCAAAAAATAAAAAAGTGTTATACAACACAAATCTAGATTAACCATTTAACAAGCAAGGTATTAAGAATTAATAAGATAAAAATGATAAGACATGTTAATAGCAAACTTTCTTGGATATAACATTAAAGTCCATGTTGAGTTTATATTATACATATTCTAATACCATTAGTGAAACCTTTTCACCTTGACATAATTAACTTAGCTAGACATTATGAAGAAGAAAAACATAAATAAATAAATAATATAAGAACATAAACATGATATAAATTAACTAAGTATAGTAAAGGAAATGAAAAACATAAACAAGAGATTAATGAAAGCAAAACTTAAGCATTACAAAAATATAAAGAGAGAGAGCAAGAACATGATCTTGATCTAAGAATCAAGATTCCTAAATGAATGGTGAATGCCTTCTTTTATAGGCTAAAATTTGGAACTATTCATTTGATAATTGATTATTGATGTAGTGGCCAACTATTGATTTAGTGGACTTGGTGGACAGTAGCACTCAAGCATTTTGACTGGATGAAATGACATTGATGCAATCAGAATTTAGCAAAGTGTTCTTCATGAAAGTTGTTGGCAAATTGTCTTTTCCTTCCACCCACTAAATGTCAGAGCATTTGGATCACTAGAGCTCGAGATATGGCTAAAATACTGAATAGTGATGTTGTGGACGTGATGGATAGCCCTCAAGCTCTTGTCTGGATGAAATGTCATAGTTACCATCAGAATTCGAGCAGGTCTTCTTCATGAAAGTTGTTGGAAATTGTCGTTGCCTTCCACCCACCAAATTGCATGTCATTTTGCTTTCTAGATAAAGTTCTGATCATTATCAATCACTATTTTTTCAAGTGCTCCATATCAACAGATTAAATCTCGTTTAATAAACCAGTGCTGGCTTTTGGATTGACATGCCCAATTACATTGATTCCCCACATCACAAAGAGCCATGGAGATGTCAAGTTAAAAACGGGAGTTGGGGGAACGTTTATCTTATCAGTATATAATGACATTTATGGCATTTCCTGACATATTATATGCAATCCCTCAACAAAAAGTACCCTGATCTTTGTACTTGTCTGACCATCATATGTCCATCATATGCATGAGTTGCACAAACCCCTTTATGAACCACTTGGAGCGCCCCTTTTGCTTATATTCCATCCAAACATCTCAAAAATGTTCCATCTGATTATCTTTTGTACAAAATATCTCCATTAAGGTAATAGTCCAGGGCCAACTTGTCACTCCATGTAAATCCATCAATCTCGGTTTACAAAAGTGGAGGCCTCTGTAATTATAAGGTAGTGTGTTATAGCTTATGTTATGGGGAAAGGCAGGCCTTGTCAGGACAAGTTTTGGTGGACGCGAAACTAACGCGAATTTGTCCTTTTAAAACCAAAATTTATAACCTAAACCAAACGATGTCCAAATGAGTTGAAAAATTGATATATTGTGCGCTTTCACCCTAAATAACCAGAATGTCAATTTTGACACAATTACAATATGGTTTGATAAATGAACGCAAAACAAAAGCGAAACAAACCTCTTTGTCCTAAATAACGTTTTCTAAAAAAAAAAAAATTTGTGACTCTAAAAAGAAATTCTGGACAAAAAGAATAATATGACACTTTTTTTTTAATCTCAAAATACTCAATTAAACATAACTACTCAAGAATAACGTAGGAAGAAAACAATATGACCGAAATTGATTTGAAACAAGATCAGACCTGAAACAAAAACAACACAAAGAAAAATTGACGCGGAAGATAAAAACAAAAATACAAGAAATAAAAGGATATAACCTGATTAATGGAGCTAATCTCTAATGCCAAATGATGTGAACCTCTAGAACACATGGTCAAGCAACCCACACGCAAAGACATAAATTCCTGGAAAGCCAAGTAAATCAAGTTTGATAGGAGTGTCAAAGAGTTGATGTCTTATCCCAAGTGCAGGAGTGTCGAATTAAAAAATAACCCGGCAAGACCAGGGTCGAACCACAGGGAGGTGAACTAGAATTATATATAAAAGAAAAGATTTGAAGAGAGCTTTGAGATATGATAATGATGTAAGAATTTAAATGAAGATAAAACAATCGTCAAGGTTAGAGGATCCACTAATGGTATTTCATATAAGTATAGTATAAACTCTTTTTATTACTTGACTGGAAACCACACACAAAGAAGGTTCCACTCGGATTATAAATTGTTAACATGATTACATTAATTATCTTATTCGAATAATGCTAATACTTGTAAATGTTGTCAGGCATTCATGATTATAACTTATGTTAACAATAAATCAAGTTCCTTTCACAACACAAGTGTCGGTTATACCATACGGTTGGGCTATGAAAGTGCAAAGTATTTGTTGTACCAAGGGTTGTTCAACACAAATCTAAACTAACCATTTAACAAGGTAGTAAGAGTGAGTAAGATAATAAATATAAAACATGTTAGTATCAAACATTAAAGTCCATGTTGAGTTTATAGTATACTTATTCTTACACCATTAATGTAACCTTTTCACCTTGACATAATAAACTTAGCTGAACATTATGAATAATAGGAAACATAGATAAACAAGAGGAGAACATGATTATATAACTATAATAAAGAAAATGAAAGGCATAAACAAGAGATTAATGAAAGCAAAACTTAAGCATTACAAAAATATAAAGAGAGAGTGATGTGAACCTCATGATCACGTGGTCACATAAAGACACTAATTCCCGGAAAGCCAAGCAAATCAGGTTTGATAGGAGTATGACACAAAGATAACTTGTACCTAGGCACCAGCATTATTGGAAACGGAAACCTCCACCTAATGAATATTGATTCACGAACGAGAAGTATAAGGATGAAACCATGAAGACAGTTGTTCATTATCTCACCAACACACACACACACAAAGTGGGGCAAACAAGAAGTTTTATTAATCCGAATTGTCTAGCCTTACATGTCTGCTTATGCCCTTATTTATAGTGACTCCAAACTAAAATAAACCCTAATGGACCCCTTATGTGGACTTATATGGTGCCCACTTACAATTAAACCCAAATAATATAAATAAACCCTAAGCTACGAAGAAAATAATAATAACAACAATAAATCTGAATTTAATATCCTAAATATATTAGGATCAGATTTGTTGCCCTTTAGAAGTCCCATATAAGCTAGGAGAATCAAATCTGAAGGTAGTATTAATTTTGAAATCTTCTGTTCTTTTTGTAACCAGGATGAATATGGAATCCTTGTAAGAAAAGGATTCTTAAACATTTATGAATCCTTGCCACACTTGGAAACTATGTTGCAGCCCATTAAAAATCTTTGTAGAAATAAGAGATTCCCAAAATAAGCTATCACATCCTTTTAGGAAAAGAATCCTAGCCAAATAGGAAGTCCATAAGTCAAAAGGAAGTAAATAACAAAATTCGTACAGCCTCTGTTGACCCGTATTGTGATGCCTTTCCGAACTCTAATTGATCTGAAATTTTAACCCAAGGTAGAAAAACATGTCAAGAGACTCCATTTAAAGTTTCAACCCGATCCGATTGTCGGATTAAGAATTATGACTGTTGTCGTAAAACTGGATAGTTGCACATTTTACATCAAAATCCGAATTTGACCTTACCTGGATCGTATCATTCCCTCTCTCTTCAAGATGATTCGTCCTCGAATCACCAACAAGTTGAATTGACAATTCCTTAGCCTTTTTTCAAAGCCTTTGAAGTTTTTTTCTTGCAAACAATCGTCGCCAACAACTTTGGATGAAAGTTACAACCGTTCTATTTTGTATATCATCATTGCAGCCTTTTTTCTCCTCCCTTCCTAAAGCTTGCTGGGTATTAATTGCTGTCGTTAACACATCAAGTTCTTGCTGCATCTCCCCTAGAATACGTGATAGACTCTTGGATTCTTTTTTTTAGAACACTAATCTCTTTATACCCTTTGATACCTCTCCTTTTGAATCTGCCTCTTCTTTTACCATAGCACCTCATCAAAATACATGAAATCCCTTAAGTTTCTAGGCTGCCGAAAACCTTCCCGATAGCCTATGGTCTCATCCTTAAAACCACCATCACCAATATCATCAATGTCCTTCTCATAATCAGGCCACCTTGGCCTTTCAACCCTACAACCATTGTTTGATTTTGGTTTAGCCCCAACCTTTCTCACGTCTTAGGTACATGTTCCAGCCATGTTTCCATGTTTTCCCACCTTCTCAAGTCTGTCACACACGTTCCCCATCATGAAATTCATACTTTCCATCATCTTCGTCATGGGTTTCATTTGGAATTGAAGTTCTACATCGGGAGGGGGTGGTACTTTCCAATAGTACCTGCAAAAATTGGTTAGTGGAAAAACAATCCTCACATTGCTCGTGTTTTGCTCAAATACTCTTAATATCCTCACAATCTCACACCTCTCATCTCACCTTATTGTTCTTGCGGAACTCAAACCAACACGAAATAGAACCAACTGAGCAGCGCAATCCAAATATGCATGTATATGACTCAAGAAGCAATAAAAAACCAAAAAACAAGCAAAAACAAAACTGGGATGATAATCTTGCTAGTAGCAAGCAAATCTATCCGAAATATAAACGAAATTGAAAACTTGAATAAAAACAGAAACAAAATATGCAAAACGATGAAACGACACCCAAATATGTTGGATATGTTGAAATTATACTGCAAGAAACGAGAATAACAGAAAGAAACTGAATTTTAAAAGTTGACGCAAAACAGACTCGTTTACGACGAGTTAAGTCAGAAACTGGAACCTAAATTAAATGATGTCCAATTGAGCTAAACTTTCAGATACATTGCGATATCAACCCAAATAGACAGAATATGAAGTTAGATCAATAAACTTTTAAATGATGTCCAATTGAGCTAAACTTTTAGATACATTGCGATATCAACCCAATAGATAGAATATGAAGTTCAGATCAATAAACTTCTTTGCTGCACTTATTGTGTATTGGTGGGATAATCTCCTTTCCTTGGTTCTCTAAAAGACTAAAAACGACTTATCAAAGAACACTTATCTTCGTGGTGTCATCCTTATACTTCTCGTTCACGAATCAATATTCGTTGGGTGGGGGTCTCCATTTCCAATAGTATTGGTGCCTAGGTACAAGTTATCTTTGTGTCACACTCCTATCAAACCTGATTTACTTGGCTTTCCGGGAATTGGTGTCTTTGCATGTGGGTTGCGTGACCATGTGATTACGAGGTTCGCATCAGAGAGAGCAAGAACATGATCTTAATCTGAAAACCAAGATGCCTAAATGCATGGCAAATGCCTACTTTTATAGGTCAAAATTCAAAACTATTGATTTGATGACTAATTGTTAAGTGGATGGCCATCTCTTGACTTGGTAACCATCCTTATCTTCTTGTCTGCAAAAACATCATTGCTAACATCAGAATTTGAATGAATAGTCTTCATGAAAGTTTTGAGGGATTGTCTCAGCTTTCCAAAAAAACAAGAATGAGGTCATTTGGACTTCTAGAACTCGAGATATGGGTTGAACACTGAATAGTGTCTGAGTAGCAGGATAAATTTCGACTTCTCTGTTGTTGCTACAATTTGAAGTTGAAAATGGTCCTTTTGAATATTGGACTTTTATGAAAGTTTTAAGCCTATGTCTTAGCGTTCTATCCATATAAACCAGACCTAAATCCAAGTTCTATAGCTCCAGTTATGATCCAATAACTGAATGGTGTTCCAATTTGAATTCAACCAGCATCTCTTTTCTAAGCGTAGCCCTCTCTTTGTCTTCTCAATTTCAGTGGTTAAACTCGTCAATCAATCCTTTTATTTATGTGATAGGCCTGCATTTAAAATAAACATTTACCATAAATTAAAGGTATATTATATTATCAAACTTGTTATTATAAAACATGCTCTAGTTAAGGAGTTATTGTTATTTCAAGTGCAAAATGATGATAGAGAACCTTGATAAAAATGCACTTTTAAGTACTAATCACACCCCCAACCAACTTATTACTAGTCTCTAGTAATCAAAGCGTTAAAATAGAAAAACAATTTACAAGTTCCATATTAATCTATCCAGATAAACAAACTCTCATTAAATTTATATATCTGCTACATACTATTGAAACAAGATATTAATAAACCTTGTTTTTATGTGCTCAATGTATGAAAACATAGATGATGAGGCTTTTATTGGAAGAAAACAATATTATGTTCAAATGTTTTTCTAAGGTTAACTTCCTTGGGTTGGGATAATTATCTTTTTTTTCTTTTCTTTTTTATATATATACACATAACTTAAAACACAATGCATTTTGAACCCATGTAACAAGCTTTCGGCTAATGAATCCTAGACTAGTTGGTCTTAGGGCATTAGATGTTGAGATACACCCCTACGAGCTTAGTAACTCGTGTGGCAGATATTGATACGTAGATAGTGCAATAATTTTTTCCCTGAAGCTTTTCTCTTTAACCCATATAGAAAGCACTGGGCCAATAGCTCTCAAGTCAGTTGACTTTAGGGTATTGGGTGTTAAAATACCCTTTGGGGCTTAATTGCTTAGGTTAGGGAGGCTACGAAACCAAACTTATCTACGTTTTTATTATCATCAAAATTTTGTTTTTGTTTTTTTTTTTTTACAAATTATATACTATCCCTTTCCTTTAGTTGTTACCTTTAACAAAAGAATATAAATAATGTAATAATCCAATATGCAACTCACAATCATATGTTAAAGTTTGTGTGTGAAAATAAAGGTTTAAGAATACTTGTTAAATAGTATATGAGCATAATCAAGTGATAACAATGTGAGAGTTTGTGAACCTGAATATTTCAAGAAGTATTTCAGATAGACCTTGATAAGAATATTTACTAAGATGCGTCTCAAGAGTCAATAAAATTCCTTCTTATTCTGGCATCCTAATAACAGTTTTGTCAAATGGTTTTAATAATAACAAAAACAGTTAGTAAGTTAGTTTTTTTTATGTCAACTACTACCCTCTCCCCCCAACCAAAACAAGACATTGTCTTTAATGTCATAAG
>Ga0325411_1003264_pt1 | contig 18281 bp, 13 predicted proteins | sample PopdelMetagenome_13_FD_206181 | JGI IMG/M metagenome (GOLD analysis project Ga0325411, IMG submission 206181) | Populus deltoides microbial communities from Bellville, Georgia, United States - Xylem-PdIQD-R4 | ecosystem: Host-associated > Plants > Phyllosphere > Stem > Wood/Secondary xylem...
TTCGGCTTCGGCTTCGGCCTCGAGGTTAGACGGCTTAATCACGCCTATACCTAATGTAGTCATCTTTGGGCTACTATCCCTCCACGTAAGCCCATATGTATTAATTCACTAATAGCCGGTTATTACTATAATAATAATAGTTATTTTTTAAGATTTTTTTTATTTAAAAATATTTTGAAATAATATTTTTTTATTTTTTAAAATTTATTATTATATCAATATATTAAAATGATATAAAAATATTAAAAAAATTAATTTGAATTAAATATAAAAATAAAAAAATTAAAATTTTTTAAAAATATTTTTAAAATACAAAAATAAATGTACTTTAAAATAAGCAAACCCTTGGTATAGACATCCCATATGCTTGGACAAAGAATGAGGCCTCCCCTCACCAATCTCCTGAGTAAGCCTTCTAGATTAACTCTCAAGTCTCTGACTTTCTTATTTGGTTACATGCATTTAATACATGTGTAATTATAAAATTTGTTTAGTTTTTAATATAATTTGTAAACCCAACTTGGAATCAATGAAGAGCAAGTTGTAAGTTATGAATTAGGTAAGTTGACTTGAATTATCCTTGTGAGATGTGTTTCATTCGACTCTAAGATTTTTTAAAAAGTTTTGTGCAAAACAATTTAGATTTTTTTTTCTAAAGCAATATCATTTTCAAATAGATATGGGTCAACTTAGTTAATCAGTGACCTAGGCTTTAGACCACGTCTAATAACTATGAAATAGTTACATGACCCTCGTGATGTCACGGGTCAATTTTTTTTGCATAAAAAATATTAAAAAAAGCTAAGATCTAAAAGTGTTAAGTTTTTCTGCAAAGCTATGCCCAAGAGTTCTGGGTTTGACTACAACGCCTGACCTAAGAGTAATATTTATAATATTAATAATAACATTAAACTGCATGACTCAAGTTTAAGTAGGTCTGACTGCAATACCAAACCCAATAGCCTTGGATGTGGGTCTGGCTGCAAGGTCGTGTTATAAAAGTGTGATAATTAAATAGATTAATTAAAAAAAAAACTAACAAAAAGAAAAAAAACTAATGAAGAAAAAGAAAAAAAATCTGAATTAACTGGGTTAACCTTTCAAAGCAGGTTAACCCGTCAAACCTTGAATTCGTGTCGTGAAAGTTTAATAACGAAATAGAAAAAAAAAATTGATGGGTTGCCCAGAATTAATTGGGCTAACCCGTCAAACCCAAGATCTGTGTCATGAAAGTTTGATAACTAAATAGAAAAAAATTAAACATTAACAAACTAAATTAAACAAAAAAATTAATTAAAAATGAAAAAAACAAACATAAGGCATCAGCCTTTTCACTGTGAATTGCACCGTGCAGTCCACAATCAAAGACATAGAAACAACAAAAAAGAAAAAAGAAAAAAACATTTCTCTAATTAGCCAAACGTAAGATAACTAAATAGAAAAAAAAAAGGCATCAACCGATAACTAAATAGAAAAAAAAATTATACCAATGAAGTAAATTAAATAAAAAAATATTAATTCAAAAGAAAAAATAACATAAAAAAAACTTATAAGAAGAAAAAAACTAACGAAAAAAAAGAAAAAAATCTAAATTAACTGGATTAACCCGTCAAACTTAAGATCCGTGTCATGAAAGTCTGATAACTAAATAGAAAAAAATTTAATATCAACAAACTAAATAAAAAAATTAATTAAAAAAAAGAAGAAGGCATAAAAAGAAAAAAAAAGCATAAAAAGAAAAAAAAGGAAGAAAAAAAAACCAAAGGCATCAACCTTTTCACCGTGGACTGCATATAATATTAAAAGAGGAAATCGAAAGAAAAAAATAATGAGAAAAAAGAAAAAAAATCTAAATCAACTGGGTTACCTGCCAAATTAGGTTAACCCGTCAAATCTGGGATTCATGTCATGAAAGTGTGATAACTAAATAGAAAAAAAGATTTAATATTAATGAACTAAATGAAAAAAAAATATTAATTAAAAAGGAAAAAGCAAAGAGAAAAAACCTATAAAAAGAAAAAAAAACTAATGAAGAAAAAGAAAAAAAATATGAATCAACTAGGTTAACTCATCAAACATGAGATCCGTGTCATGAAAGTCTGATAATTAAACAGAAAAAATTTAATATTAAGAAATTATAGACAAAAAAATAAAATAAAAGCATAAGCTTTTTCACTGTAGACTGCACTTATAGTCCACAGTAAAAGGATTAAAAAGAAAAAAAAAACAGAGGCATACGACATGAGTTAAATTTTTTTTCTTGCATAAAAAATAAAAAAAAAAGGCTCAGATGTAAGAGTGTTAGGTTTTTCAGCAAAGATATACCCAAAAGCCTTGGGTCTAGCTGCAACACTTGACCTAAGAATAATATTTATAATATTAATAATAATATTAAACTTACATAACTTAAGTTTAAGTGAGTCTGGCTGCAACACCGAATCCAAGAGCATTGGATGTGGGTCTGGATATAAGGTCGTGTCATAAAAGTGTGATAATTAAATAGATTAATTAAAAATAAAAAACAAAGAAAAAAACCAATAGGAAGAAAAAAACTAATGTAGAAAAAGAAAAAAAAATCTGAATTAACTGAGTTAACCCTTAAAATCAGGTTAACCCGTCAAACCTGGGATTCATGTCATGAAAGTTTGATAACTAAATAGAAAAAAAAAATTGACAGGTTAAACCAGAATTAATTGGGTTAACTCGTCAAACCAAGTTAACCCGTCAAGTCCGGGATACATGTCATGAAAGTCTAATAATTAAATAGACATAAATTTAACATTAACAAACTAAACTAAACGAAAAAAATTAATTAAAAAGAAAAAAAATCCAGGTTAACTCGTCAAACCAGGTTAACCCGTCAAAACCGGGATCCATGTCATGAAAGTCTGATAACAAAATAAAAAAAATTAATATTAACAAACTAAATTAAACAAAAAAAAATTCAACACTTATAACTAAAAATTCAAAAAAAAAAACACAAAGAAAAAAGCAAAAGAAAACCTATAAAGGCATAAAAAACAGGAAAAAAAAACTAAAAACAAAAGACAACGTAGTGTTTCACTGTGGACCGCAAACACTGATACTTTTTAGTGTATGTTATAATTATAATATAATAACTATTATTATAATATAATAATTATAATAATATAATATATTAATAATGGGGAAAGTCTAAAATATAATAATAATTATTATAATATAATATATTAATAATGGGGAAAGTCTAAAAGGCATGGGAAAGCTATAATACTTTCTCACGCCTTTTAGAGTATTGTTAATAAATGTATGTTCCATCACATTTAAAATTTTTAAAAAAAACTTTCAATCACACATAAAATATGAATATATTTTTTTTATATTTTTTTATTAATTTTCTTTAACAATGATAAAATATTTTTTAAAACAAAAAAATGATTCAAGTTGAAAATATCACATTTGTTAAAATAAAAACGAGATATATTAATAAAAAATTTTATCTTGATGATTTATTTTCTCAAAACGATTGTATTTTTAAGTTTAATAATAATGTTAAAGAATTCTCTAAGACTTGGATATTTTTTTATATTATTTTAAAAGCATTGGTTTGCATGGATATACAAACTAGTTATAAGCTCAAACAAAAATTAGGAATGTTTTGAGGTGTAGGTTAACTATGATGGTACATATGATAATGGTTAAAGAACATGTGTTCCCTTAAATGAGTTATTGAAATTAGAATTGAAAAAAATATTATGCAAAAATTTCACAACTAGCTTTTCTAGGTTTTGAGATTTTAGATATATGACAAATTTCATAACTAAATTTTGGTTATTAAATAGACAAAAGACCAAAAACTCAATCTCACCATTTATCTTGAACATGTACTATTTTTTTAATGTTTAAAAAAACTATTTTTTTTAGAAAAGTTACTTTTCATTGAGACTTGGATTACTATTCATTATAATAATATAATTACAAAATGCCCTAAATAGAAAAACTCTTTGAACTAGATTTTAGAGGTGAAGTGGTCTTTTTATTATGATACAATTATCTCTTACAAATTATATAGGTTAGATTTGTAATTTTTACAATGAAATTACTAATTTAACCCTAGAATAATATAATCTAGTGCCTACTACTCTGGAATATTTTTTGAAACACCCCATTTACAACCTCATGGCCATGAAACTGGTTGTTTACACTCTAATTCTTCCATAGAAGTCTCTAATATATTGCCCCTGATCAGCTTCCTTGCATTTTTAGATTCTGGGTTGATTGAATTTGCACCTTTAAACAAATGAACGTGAAGCTATGGGCCTCTAAATTGAGCAAGGTTGGATCTGAATGAAAGGTATGCACCTTCTTTACCAACGTCAGGTGGTTTTTGATGACGTTTACATTAGAGTTGCTCCGACGAATCCTCAAAGTGTTCAACCCAGTCAACCTTGATTGTAACACCTATTTAAAAAAAAAACACCCATTGTTTTTCATATGTTCACAGTTAAAACTTCTCAAAATGTTCTTATCAATGGCTTTAAAACCTCCCTCTCAAGATCAAAAGGCTTGAAATAACTCATTTCCTTCTAAGTCTAGTAAAACCATCAAGTACACCTAAAACCAAAACTACCATTGCAAAACCAGTCTAGTACAAGAGTTTCCAGCTGTTAGCTTTTGTCCAAAACCCTCTTACTTTGATCAAAAGGTTTTGATTTGATCAATCTATAAGGGAATCCACCACAAAACCTAGAAAAACCCTATAAATACCCCTGGAAATCAAAAAAAGAAAAAAAAGGAAAAACATGGGGAAATATTATATTAATGGACCATATTATAAAGGTTCAAGAGCTTAACATAGAAGGTCTAACAAACTTTGCAAAGAAATAGAGTGAAAGGGAAAAAAAAAAAGGAAAACAGGAGAAAAAACAACAGCTCATAGTCAGCAAGTTTGGAAAAGGTATGACCAATTAAAAACTCAAGGTGAAGTCCATGTGGCCTGTTCATTCATGTTTAAACGTCTTTTTGATGTTTTTTAAAACTTCTTTTAGTGTTATGATGTTTTCTTGTTTTATTTTGATTAATATAAAAAAAATATTACTTTCATTGTTTAAATTTTATTTGGAGTTGTTGTTGATGTTACCAAGTGTCAAGATAATATATTTGTGACTAAGTTTGATAAAATAGAGGAGTTTTGGATTCTGCCAAAAGGTGGTGGTGGGTGTTTGATGCCTTTTTTGTTTTTGTTAGTTTATGCTCTTAGTTCCTGTAGAACCCTGAAAAACACACTTATATATATATAAAAAAAACATTGTGGTGAGTGTAATAATAATAATGCAATTAAATAAAGAAAAAGGAAAGAGTCGGCAACTCACATAAAAAAAAAAGATTTAAAGAACAAAAAAAGGAGGACCAGACTTAAAAGGTATGAATAAATGAGGGATGGGAACAAAAAAAAAGGGGGGGGAGAGAAGAAAACTATCATCCCTTAAAGAAGCAGAGCTAATAGCAGAAAAGAAAGAAAAAGGGAGAAGAAGAGTCACCCACTGCCTCTTCATTTTCTCTCAAGAACAAATTAGGGGAACCACATGTAATCCACCATGTGAGAGGAAACTAGGAGTGTGAGGGAAGATTTAGACATCAAAAGACAAGGCAAGAGAAAAAGAAAGCCAAAAAAGAGCTAGCGACAGCAAGGAAAAAAAAGAAGAACAATCGAAACATTTGAGGGAGAAAGGGGTTCCAAGGAGCAGAAACACAACTAGGACAAACCTAAGACTTTCCTAGAGCAATTTCAAACATTCTAGGTAAGTTGCATGCATGAAAACAACAGCTCTAGGTTAAGTTCTTAAGAAAATTTCTGGGTAAGTTAAGGTGAGGATGAGTGTAGAGGAGAGGTAGAGAAAGGCTAAGTGATATTCTTGATCCAACTAGAGGAAAAAGAAACTAAGGGAAAGTCTGCAGACCTTCAGCCAAATATTAACAAAGAGGGAGGAGAAATATGTTGATACTAATTAAGCATGCATGTTAAGAGACAATGTTGAATTTCATAAAATTATGATATGCTAATATTTGAAAACATATGAACAGCCTTGTTAAGCATATTCTTGTGACGCCTAATCCCTAAATGAATTATGTCCTCATGTGTGATTGTTAACGTGAGAAAATGATGAAATTCTATGGGTAATAGTGGATGAAAAAATGAAAAGAAATCCATAAAAAATGATGGTTTGTGTGTTGAACACCCAAACTGGGAGAAAATCTGGGCTATTATGTTAATTAACTTACGCCCAGGAATTGACATAAATAGAGGTACAATCTGAAGTATCAGCCTTCATAGAAGTTGTACTCTAAGATGTTAGCTTTCCGACGAATCTGACCCCGCTTAATTTAGAGCTTTAGAGCTCTAGATATAGGTAAAGATCTGAGAGGAGGTTGAGTTGTCACCCCTGCTGGCAAATTTGGCCAAATTGACAAAATGGTGGAATTTTGCCACGTTTAGAATATAATTTGTTTTTCCCCCTTTGTAAAATGTGTTGCATCATGTCTTGACTTCCAAAAAAAAAAAAAGAAATCATATTTGAAATTGAATTAGTGATATTTATTATGACTGCTAATGAACCGAAATCCTAAAAGATAATAATAGGAGGGTAAATGAAAAAATAATGGTAAAAGAGAAATGAATGTTGTCACCATTTTTATTACTATGTTGCGAAATGTGATTAAGAATGGAATAATGATGGATACTTGTGGATTTAAGAGGAATCGTAAGAGGAGTATAACATCAACAAGGGAACACAAGTCGAGCTTCTATAGAATATAGGTATTCTACAACTATATTTTTATTACTTAATACGATTCTAATTATTTGTTTGGATTATAAATCTTTTGCCTATGAATGAGATTGAAAGGAGAAAAGATGAAATGATATGAATGTGAATCGAAAAACCATATTTGATTTATGAATTCCTCCAAAGAGAATGGATGAAAATAATGAGTTTTCATGGATAATTATCCTTTGGATTTGATTAGTCGATCCCAAATAGGGGAGGCTAATGATGTTATCCAGGTTGGCTAACATCAGTATGACCAATATGGGGAAGGAGAAACATTGGACTTGATTAATGATTCAGGTTAAAAAATAGTTAATGATATTGTTGGTTGACGTTGGTATCGGCAAACTTATGAAACTTGATTAGCTTTCTTGAGGTGAAAGCTAATGATGTCAAGAATTATTGACATCGACATACCTGAGGATATTCCAAGGTAATATGGAACAATGATTAACTATTTCAATTCAAAAATAGTTAATGACATGAACGGGTTATGTTGGTGTCGGCATTCCCACAAACTTGATTAGTCGATTCTAGAATGAGCAACTAAAGATACTAATGCGAGTCAAATGTGAGTCATTAGTATCGGCAATGCTCTTTCTGAATTGGAAAAGGTGGCACGATGATGTGCTCCTGATGAAATTTGGGATGTTTATGAAATGAAAAATAATAGGTGATCCTTAGAAGAATAAATAGGAACATAATCATAGAAGGCAAATTAATAATTCAAGAGTCATTGTTGTGCATGGATTAGTATATGATTAAATATATATGCATGTATTGTGTAAATTTCTCTTTTCTATTTTATTGTATGCGTATTTTATTTATTCTGAAAATTATAAATTGCAAGTCCTTCCCACTCACATCAGGAGTAGTATTTAGGTCCCCTGGTTTTCTTTTGTATGAATTAGGAATGTAAGAATTATATATGTATTTTGTTCTTAAGTGACCATGTAACTCGGAACGTAATAGTGTCATCCTTGTAACTTTGTGTTTGGAATACTGGATAGTATTATTTTGTGTTTGGAATTCAAATATTTGTATGCTTCTCTTATTTGTTAAGTTATGTATGATAAATGTGAAAGAAATTGAGTAGATAAAATGTCATATCTACATTCTAGAATATATTGTTGAGTTGGACTTGTTGTGGTTGCGATATGATTGAGATATGAGTATAAGATGTGTACAGGATGATAGTTGATAACTTGGGACCTCCTGATATAAGAGAGACTCTACCGAAATTTTAGTGGAAATTTCGATAAACCTTAAATAATGGGGAAAAAATTACCCACAAATTTGGTAGTATAATTGTGTTTGATCCCAGAAATGAGAATGTTATACCTGAGCATGGTTTAGATTCCAAGTGTTCAAAAAGTCAGTTTTGAATTAAAAAAAATGATGTTTTAATTGGCTATTACTAGTAGTAGTTATAAAGATGGAATTTAATGTATATCTATGATGATTTGATGTTTTTTGTTTGTTCTTTATATTCAACTATGCTTGGTATTGGTGATGTGGTTTGTGAGGACCAAAATAGTGTGTTTAAAGGCTTATAAGGCTAAATCTGGGTTTTGGCATTAGTTTTTCAATTTCTGGAAATTTTCCAAATTTCGAGTTCATGTTCTTCGCATGAACTTTACCTTTACCTCTTGTTTTTAAGCTGTTTTGATTTAATTCTTGGCACATACATGTTAGCTTGTCATCTTTAGCAAATATTCTAGGGTTGAAACACATCAATAACACGTATTCATGCATATAGATTTTAGGGTCATTTCGACTTCTCAAACACAATTTCATCAAATCATGGCTTTTGAGTGTTAATCAAAGAAAATTTATGCTTGATTCTTGATTGCATGATTACAAACAAAATATTGCCCTTGATTGCATGAAAACTTGTCAAGTTTGCTGTTTGTGTTTTCTAGGTTTCGATTTCAATATTCATCGTGTTCTTCATGTTCGGTATATTTTTGTTAGAAAATTTTATGTTTTTGTGTCTTTTTTAGTTTTGATATGTTTTTTGTTTAATTGTTTATTTTGCTTTAGTTTCGGATCAAACTATAATTTTCTGTTTAGTTCAGGATTGAACCAGTAGTTTTGAGTCATCCCGATTGGTTTTGTTTTGGGTCAAGTGCTAAGCTTTTTTTTTTTTGCTTAGTTACTTTTGTTGTTGAGAAACTTTTGGCCTAAGGTGTGGTTTGGAACCTATTTTGACAATTTTGCTTTGAATAGAACATTTTTTTTTGCCAAACAAGCCCTAAATAAATTTCAAAAACAAATTCTAAAAAATTTCAAGGACTAATTTAAAATTATTTATGAGTTCTTCACATGTTTTCTCAGCAGTTTTATTTAATATTGAGGTTGTAGACTTATACTGTAAGATAATGACTTGATATTAAAATACCGCTTTTGGTCAGAATCTCAAAATTTTCTAAAATTTCTAAAAAAAACTTTTTAAAAAAAAATACAAAAAAAATGTTTTATTTGGTGTGCATACGACCAAGTCTCTCAAAAATAAAAATAAAACATATTTTGGCTTTAAAAAATACATGGTATGATTTAACATTTTTATTTTATATACACAAAAATTCAAAAAATATCTTTGCATGTAATTGTTTTGGATTTAATAACTAATTTGTTAAATCCACGAGAACTTGACCAATATTTCAAAAACTCTAAAAATAGTTTCCAAAGAATTAATGGTCAATATTCTATTATTAATATTAGATATATAAGTAGGCTGATATTTAAATATCAGGAGCTGATTATAAAATTCTTAAATTTTTTTTGGATATTCACTGATTTTAATTGAGAGTATTTTTCACCGTAATATATAAATTGTGGAAAACCCTTTCACTTTCTAGGATAGATGAATCCTGTCAGGGCACTTACATGAAATTTTTTTCATAAGAATTTATTTAGGTATATGAACCCATAATAAATTCAAAATATTAGATTTATTCATAGGCATAAATCTTTATTTTAAGTCATAGACGAACCATCGGTTAGGAATCCATCAATACCTTTAAACTATATCTAGACCATACAATGCAGCTTACCTCAAGTAAGGTGTTTTAAGGGTCTTAATACCTTTCCTAGCTACAACTAGTTCTTACCCAATAATTTCATATAAGATCAGTCCATATGTGTATCCTAGTGACCTTGAACAAAACAATTAGGTGGTAACTCCTCGATTTTGACGTCCCGTTATGTCATGTATGCACATACGACAAACATTATTATCAAAAAGAGCTCAACTAAGCTCTTCACCATTACTCAAGCGAAAAGAGAAAGTGTCAAAACATATATAAAGAGATTTAATAAGAAATTATCAAAATAGAAGTCTTGTTTGAACATGTGGCTACAAAAGCCTTAATTAGTAGAGTGTATAACTACTCCTTATGGAAAAGATTGTTTGCACTCCCGAACGGAATTTTTCTCAAAGTCAAGTAGGTTATAGAGAACCATATATGTGTAAAGAAAGTGTATGTATGTGTGTCTTTATATTGCAATATACAACTTCCAACTGAAAATGATATATTTATAATCTAATTGGAGGATGTTTCATCTCAAAGCTTGAAAGTTATCTCATGGATAATCGTATTTTTTAAATCAAGAAAAATACATGCACATGAAGACTAAGATTTTATTAGATAGGTTACTCATGTCTATTTATGCACGTGATATTAATTTTATCTTTTGAATATAATTTTCCTTTTTAATATATAAATTTTTATTCAACGATAAAAGATATGTTTAGATTAATTTACATGTTAATCAAGACTAAATCCTCCCTTCAGATTAAATTTTAAAATATATCCAAGAAGAATTTAATAAAATAAATTCTACCACAAGATATGTTTTTTAAATTTAAAAAAACTAGTTGATATTAGTATTATTAAACTTAGTCTGGCCTCACAAGTTGAATTGGTTACCTATCTGCTAACAAGTTAAATCTTATCTAGAAGATGCAACATAGGAGGATCTTGAAGAACTTAATATGCAGTTTCCAGAATTCAATACGTAGGCTTGAGAAAGAGGCAATCTTATGACCTTGGATACTGTGAATTCTTGTGGACAAGAATACATTCAAGGAAGGAGTATTGTTACGAGCTCCATTGGTAGTTCAAGAAAGCTGATTGGTGCCTTTAAGGATTCAACTTAAGAAGCACCATTAAATGAAGTATCATGTCTATTTTGATATGTTGTTTGCTTCATTCGATTAATGGATGTTTCCATGTTGGTTTAGAGTGTTGGAAATAATAGTGAAAACAAAGAAGAAAGAAGATTGGAAGGATAAATGGTAGAGCTGCAGCTCAATACCAGAGGCGATCTTATTATTTCTTTATTCTGGTTTTTCTTACTTATAACACAGAAGAGAAAAGGATTATATAACAAGGGTTTAATTAATAAAGTCTAGGAACACTTAGACTTCCACGATCTAGGGAAAACTAAAAGAACAAGAGGCATAAAAGTTAATAATAAAAGACATTAAGAATTATAAATTATATTTAACATTGAGAAGGCAAAGTAGCTCATCCCTGGACATAAAGCTTTGATCTACTTCTTCTACCTGTGAAAGTCCACCATGATAAATTGGAATTGTTGGTGGCAAACAACCATACAACGTTTGAAAGGGAGTCATCCTGGTAGACACATGATAGGTAGTATTGTATTGTAGTTCAACCCACGAAAGATAGACACTCCACTTGTGAGGCTATAGATGAACTAGATAACAAAGATATTATTCCACACAGCGGTTGACCACTTTAGATTATCTATCAGTTTGTGGATGGTATACAGAGCTAAGTTGCAATTTGGTGCCTAACATCTTGGAAAGCTTTTGTCAAAATTTGTTTATGAAGTTAGGGTCCCTGTCACTTATGATAGACCTTGGCAATCCATATAATTTGATGATTCCTTCAATGAATTTCTCAGCCATAATTTTAGCTGTATATGGTTGAGATAAAGCTTTGAAATGGGTAGACTTACTCAACCTGTCAACAACCATCAGAATTGTGCCCTTGTTGTGGGAAACTGGTAGGCCTTTAATAAAGTCTAAGTTTATATCATCCCACACTTGACTTGGAATGGGAAAAGGGTTCAAGAGGCCAGTTGGAGATAATGTTTCAGATTTCATTCTTTGACATACCTCACATTTTCTAACATATTCTTGGACTGCTTGATATATTTTTGGCCAATAAAATTGTTTTAATGGCCGCTTGAATATCCTTAAGACTCTAAAATGTCCTCCAATTGATGTGTCGTGAACTTCATGCAATAGTTTTTCCTATAAGGCTACTAGAGAAGGAATGACCACCCTTCCTTTAAACCATAGCAGTCCATTGCGCCATGTATATGACCTTTTTGGATGAGTCTTGGCCATGTCGCTCGTTGATTGAATATATGAATCTGTTTCTAAGGCTTTCCTAATTTCATCCCATAAGGATACCTCTGGTACGTATGTGTAGATAATGGAGAATGGGATTGTCAAGCTTGCGAGAGAGGGCATCTATAGTTAGGGGTGATCATTTTCGATCCGGTTTAGTTTTTACCTAAAAAAATAACCAAACTAAAACTGGTTCAAACCGACCAGTTTTGATTCAGTTATTTTAGAGCAAAAATCAAAACCCAATCGATTGGTTCGGTTATTTCGGTTTGGCTTGATTTTTTCTAGTTTGACTCGATTTTTTTCTAGTTTGGCTCAATTATTAATTTTGGTTCGATTTGGTTTTTTGATTTTAAGCTTATGAAACCGAACCAAACTGGTTGGTTTTTTTAAATATTCTAATTGGTTTAATTGGTTTTTTTTCATAGTTCGATTGTTTCAATTATTTTTTTCTAGTTTTCTCGGTTGTCAATTTTTTATTTTTTATTTTGCTCACCCCTATCTGCAACTGAATTCTCTTTCCCTGAACAATAGATGATCTCATAATCATATCCCAAAAGCTTTGTCACCTATTTCTATTGTTTCAGAGTAACTACACGTTGCTCCATGAAATATTTCAAGCTGCGTTAATCTATTTGGATGACGAATTTCATTCCCAGCAAGTATGGTCTCCATACGCGAATGGCCTCCACAATGGCTAGCATTTCTTTGGCATAAATTGACCAAGATTGTTTTTTAACTCACAATACTCTACTCATAAATGCAATAGGCTTGCCTTGTTAAGATAAAACTATCCCAATTCCATCTCCTGACACATCTGTTTCAATAGTGAAAAAGTCATTGAAATTAGACATTGGTAACGTAGGAGTTGTTGTTATCGCTTGTTTGAGAGCCAAGAAAGCAGATCCAGCCTCATCATGCCAACCAAACTTTCCCTTTTTTGAGGAGGTTGGTATGTGCGTGGTTGTGTTATGATGCCATAGTTTTGAACAAACTTACTGAGAGTTGGTCATGCTACAATGACTGTAATTTTGCTTTCATTAACCTTCACTCATTAATGAGTGACAATGTGCCCCCAAATACTTTAAATTTTTGTTGGTCAAACACACATATGCTTGCTTTGGTAAAGAATTTGTGATACCTCAATGTTTTCAGGGTCTGTTTAACATGCATTACATACTCATCTTAGGTGGGATTATATATTAAGATCTCATTAAAAAAAAAAACAAGATAAACTTTTAAAGATAAGGTTCAAATATGAAGTTTACGAGGGCTTGGAATGTTAAGAGTGCATTATATAGGTTAAAAGACATTACTAAATACTCGTAATGGCCATTATAAGTATGAAAAGCAGTTTTAGTTTTAGAAATATCAGGAGAGTGTACTTTTAACCAGCTCTCAGGTCAAGCTTGGTAAAGTAAGAGGCTCCATACAATTCCTCCAACATGTCATCCACCTTGGGAATAGGAAACGATCCTTGACAGTAGCTGCATTGAGTGCTTGGTAGTCCGTCAAAAATCGCCAACTTCCATCCTTTTTCTTTACTAGAAATGCTAGGGAAGAGAATGGACTAGTGCTAGGAGAATGCGCCTGGAATTTATCAACTCTTAAACCTGCTTCTCAATCTCTGCTTTCTAAAAATGAGCATATTTGTATGGACGTACATTGATTGGCTTAGTCCCTTCTTTCATTGTAATGCAATAATGTATCTCTCACGTAGGTGGCAAGCCTGAAGGTTCTTGGAACACATCTTCGTATTCTTTTAACATTGCTTGCATGCTTGGCTGTAACTCCTATGACGCCTCCTCCAATGATGTAATTGTCACGGTCGGTTGTGGACATACAACAAACAATGCATGCCCCTAAATCTGATTGTCCCAAATAAATTCCATGGTTAGCTGCTTCTAATTACAGACCACAGATCCTAACATCTCCAGCCATTGGATGCCCAGCACAAGATCTAATCCTGATAAGGGTAAAGAGAAAAGCTTGAGATAAAATTTAGTGCCTTGTAAGTCTACCAATACTTTGTTAAAACACCCTTGACATGTTAACTTCTCTCCATTAGCCACTCGTACAATGAATCTTTCTGCAGACACCACTAGCAGCCTGAGCATACTTGCCAAACACTCACTGATAAAGTTATGAGTTAAACCACTGTCAATTAACACTACTGCTTCAAGATGTCCTATTTTTGCTATCATTCTCATAGCTCTTGGGGCGGACCAACTTGTCAGTGCGTGCAACGTGATTTCAGGTTCAATTCCAGGTTCTTGGGCCTCCACTGCATCTGTCTCTTAGTTAACTTCTGAAGCTTGTTGAACACTGGTTTCTTTACATTCTACAACATCCCTCTGATCCTCTAAGAGTAACAATTGAGGTTTCTTACATCTATGCCCTGCTGTGAAACGATCATTGCAATAGAAACAAAGGCCTTGCGCTCTCCTCTTTTGCATTTCTTCCCATGATATTCGCTTGATTGGAGTAGCAGGTGTCAAGGTGTCATCACAAGCTGCTGGAGGAAGAGCCAAAGGAACTTGTGCAGGTATGGATGGTCGTGTCAATTTCTGTTGTCTTATGAGCTTATTACGGGACATAAATATTCCTACCAATGGAGCCACGATGACTAGTCATCTAGCTCTCCCATCACAAGCACAAGATGATAGATAACACATGCTTTATTGTATTCTCCTTTTTTGTTACTAACATTTTTTGCTTTTAGCATGAGTTGGACAACACTCTCCTTTTCCTTTTCTTTTCATAGTCAATTATACGATACTAACAGAATAGAATATACAATATATATATCACTCCCTTCTGTAAAAGTAACGCAAAAAGTGTAGGAGAAATAAATTCAATATAGGTAGAAAACTTCTTCATCTCTTCCATGAGTCGGTTGTTCTTTTTTTCCAGGTTTTGATAATTCTTACATGGTATCAGAGCACGGTTAATGATGTGCTTTCTCCAATCAAACCATGGAAGAACAATCCCCAATTTCACAATCTACAAACACCCAAAGTCCCAAACCAGTTTCTCCCTATTTCAACTTCACAGATCCAAATAATCCATATCGTATGGAAAATGGAGACCACACAGCTTTGATTCTTGTCACTGAGTTGCTCACCACTGAAAATTATGTCACCTGGTCACGAGCAATGTGTCGAGCACTTAGGGCGAAGAATAAGCTTGGCTTCATTTCTGGAATCATTGCTAGGCCGGCGAGTGAGGAGGATCCTCTGTTTGAAATGTGGGAAAGGTGCAATGACATGGTGGTTTCTTGGATACAAAATGCAGTCAGTATTGATATCAAACATACTCTGGCTTTCATGGATGATGCTCAAATGGTGTGGACAGAGCTTAAAGATCGTTTCACCCAACAAAATGGTCCTCGCATCTTCCAACTTAGAAGATATTTGGCTGTTCTTCGATAGGACAGGGACTCTGTGAGTACTTATTTTGATAATCTTAAAAATCTTTGGGATAAAATGATTATTTATAATCCAATACCATTATACACATGCGGCCAGTTGAAAATGTTGAATGAGAGGTATCAAAGAGATTATGTTATACAGTTTCTTATGGGTTTGAACGATCAATATACTAATGCTAGAGCTCAAATCATGCTAATAGAGCCTCTTCCCAACACTAACAAGGTGTTCTCAATGATCCAACAACAAGAGCAGCACCACCAACTCGCCAACAACACTCCTTCTTGTGAGTCTATGGCATTGGCCAGTAAGTTTTTCCATACCCTTTTTAACACTACTAAGAGAAATTTCACAAACCAGAGGAAAGAAAGGCCTTACTGTCCACATTGTCACACACAAGGTCATACACTCGAAAATTGCTATAAGGCTGGAAATGCTGAGCCTCCAGTATGTTCTCACTGCAATATGAGTGGTCACATGGTTGAGAAATGTTATAAGCTTCATGGGTATCCCCCGGGTCACAAGCTTTACAAAGGAAAAGTTACAGATTCCTTTGCTAATCAAGCTGTTTTGTTGGCAAGTCCTTATCAGGAGGAGGTGAGTGAGGAGAAAATGGTTTTCACCAAAGAGCAATATCTTCATCTCATGAGCCTTATTCAGCCCAAAGGTCCTTTAACTGCAGCTCCCCCAACAAGTCAAACTCCACCCAATTCAAAAACCAGTATCACACCTTCAAAGATGTCTGGTAAAATTATGCTTTGTAATGATATTCCTGCTGATTTTTTAAAGTCAAATAATATTTCCTGGATTATTGATTCAGGGGCTACAGACCATATGATGTGTAACCCTTCCTTTTTCATTTCTAATGTTGCAGAGGTATCTTATAGGGTAAGTTTGCCTAATAAAACTTTTATATCAGCCACACATCTAGGCAGCATTCAACTTACTGATAAGATTGCCCTTGATGATGTTTTGTGCATTCCTTCCTTTTTTTTTTAATTTGATCTCTGTTAAAAGACTTACTGAAAATCTGAATTGTTGTTTGGTTTTTATAAATAATACATGTTTTATACAGGACCTTTCCACCTGGACCACGATTGGAATTGTTGAAGTGAGAAGTGGCTTGTATCACCTTCTTCCTAGAGTAGTTTCTCCTTCATCCTTGGCCGACCTTCTATCATGTTTGTCTCCGAATTTCCCTTCAGTTGCTATTTCTGTTCAAAGTAGTATAGATGTGATTGATCTTTGGCATTATCGCCTTGGTCATATTTCTGATTCACGAATGAAATTGATAGATGATCCTGCTGTAAGAAACACTTTGCTCATAAATAAAACTTCTCCTTGTTGCATCTGTCCTCTTGCCAAACAACATAGACTCCCTTTTCCTATTAGTGCACATAAATCTTCCACTATTTTTGAATTAGTACACTGTGATATTTGGGGGCCATGTTTCACTAATGCTTATGATGGTTCAAGGTATTTTTTGACCTTAATAGATGATTTGTCTAGAACAACTTGGGTCTATTTACTTCAAACCAAATCTGAAACAAGAAAATGCATTGAATCCTTCTACCACCTTGTAGAAACACAGTTCAACTATAAAATCAAGAACATACATAGTGATAATGGTATTGAGTTCAAGATGACTGACTTTTACAATGAAAAAGGGATTATTCACCAACGAACTTGTGTTGAGACACCCCAACAAAATGGGATAGTTGAGAGAAAACACCAACACTAATTAAATGTAGCTTGTGTGTTATTTTTCTAATCTAACCTTCCCCTCTCATTTTGGAATGATTGTATCTTGACTGCAGTCTACCTTATAAATAGAACACCTACCCCTACACTTGCCAATCGAACCCCTTATGAAGTTCTTTTTAATAATAAACCAAATTATTCTCATTTGAAAATTTTTGAGTGTCTTTGTTTTGCCACAACCATTTCACATGGGAGAAGAAAATTTGATTCGAGAGGTAGAAAGTGTATTTTTCTAGGTTACCCCTTTGGAGTCAAGGGATATAAGCTGATGGATTTAAATAGTAAGACCATTTTTCTTTCTAGGGATGTCCTTTTTCATGAAACTAATTTTCCTTTTAAGTCAACCTCTAACACCACTGCAGACCATTCCACTTCCAATTCCACACTAGGACTGCAGAACATTCCTTGTTCAGATCACTCATATGACTCTTATTGTTTTCCACAAAATGAAGACACCACCCGTGCTTCTTTTTATAGTAGTCCTGCTTCCACCCCTAAGGATTTTGAGCTTGAAAACTCCCATGTCTCTTCTAGTCCTATTGCACATGATACTCCCTCATCTTCCCCTCATATTGCACTTCAAAAATCCACTAGAAACAGGACTGCCCCTAAATACTTGCAGGATTTTCACTATCAACAAGTATGGATGGTCGTGTCAATTTCCGTTGTCTTGTGAGCTGATCATCCCTCACCCTTGCTAACCCAATAGCATCCTTTAATGTCTTTGGTTTAAACATCTGAATCTCATCAGTTATTTCAGCCTTTAAACCTCACATGAATGTTCCTATTAAAGCTTTCTGAGTCCATCCTCGAACTCTGCTACCAAGCTTCTCAAATTCTTTCTGAAAGTCCCTACGCATCTGCATGACACGTGAAAGAGCTTCATCGAAGTCTTCACAA
>Ga0325411_1003265_pt1 | contig 18273 bp, 15 predicted proteins | sample PopdelMetagenome_13_FD_206181 | JGI IMG/M metagenome (GOLD analysis project Ga0325411, IMG submission 206181) | Populus deltoides microbial communities from Bellville, Georgia, United States - Xylem-PdIQD-R4 | ecosystem: Host-associated > Plants > Phyllosphere > Stem > Wood/Secondary xylem...
GCTATTAAAGGTTCCCCCCCCCCCCCCCCCCCCATTTTTTTATTTATCTATGCGTGCTTTGATTTTTTTTATGAATGCAGTTATTATTATATATAAAACAACTGTAAGGCTGCTTTCATTAAAAATAAAATCACTGAAGTAATTATCTGGGGTTAGAAATTCTTATCGTGATGTATATTTTAAGAAATAGGTGGAAATCAAAGACACGGATCGCGACAAGAGATAACCACAGCTCTTGCTTTGTGGAGCCTGCATGTGGGGGCTCACAAATTTGATGGCTATGATTATTTTTTCTCTCTTGTCGAAAGTGTTTTTCATGCGTTGTTATTTTTGTTTTAAGTGATGTGTGTTGTGTTTTCTTGTATTACTGGATTTGATGCATCGAGGAAGCCGTACTGATTTTTAGAGTTGAAAATCATGCGTATGGATGTTATGAAAGGTAATTGATTCATATAAGATGCTGTAGAAAGCGAGAGAATAATGCTACATGACATGAAAGTAGTCACATGGAACCAATCCTACTTGAACGGATGCAGCGCCATTGGATGCGTGGGACACACCTTTGGGTCCCAGCGGAGACCAAAAATCCAATGGCTACGGACCTTCTGCGAAGGGATCAGTGTCGTTAGTTTGTGTGTATAACACTTTGCAAAGCGAGAAGGAATAGCTTTGCCCTCATGTAGTTCGTGTTCAATGTTCTTCAATTTCCTTGGAAATTTTTCGAAGTGGATAATATCTTTATAAGTTTTTATGAATGTGGAATTTTCAACAGGGGATACCACCTGTGAGTAAAAAACTGAAAGCATCTGATGCATGGGTGACTGCACTTTGTAAGAAACTAGCCACGTGGTGGCCATGGGTAAGCAACTTTCAACTTTCAACTGTGTAGTGAGGATTTTCATAGAATTTGAAATTTGCACTGCTTATTACAGGTTGCTGAAGGTGAGTTACCACTGAAGGAAGCCAAAGGGTAAAACCACCAATAATTTGTCTCATGCCATTTCCTAAAAGATAAGTTTTCATTTTTCATTTAGACTAACTCAGATCATTTGCTACTGTGGCATGTGCAGAGAGGAGATATCGGAATACAAGGAACTAGATCCAACTAATAGATTGCTGATTTTGAAAGCACTCTGTGAAATCAGAGCTGAAGTAATATGCCTTGCCTTTCTGATTCAACATTTTTCTCAAATGTCAGAAGTTCTTTATCTTGTTTTTAACTGGATGATGTTCTAGATAATTGTATTTCTGATTGGTACTTTTGCATTCGTTTGTTTTTCAGAGTATTTTTATTTTGTGCATGCTTGGTTTGTTTAAGGCTTAGTGATCATGTGTATTTGGGGAAAATCACGTTCTCTATCTGGGTGGATATATTTAAGATGAATGAGATGTTGTAGTTTTTCCGTGTTTCCTTGTTAATTTGGTGTAACCCATTCACCCTGTTTACAGCAAGATGATATTGCATCATATGTTAATACTTCCTTGAAAGATGGAACTGAAATTTCTTATTTCCGGAAAGATAAGGTCGGAGGAGATGGAACTGCAATCTCTTACTGGTAATTCTTGTGCATGCTCTGAATTTCATTTAATTTTCTGTGCGTGTGTTGATAATATTAATTGTACGTACAGGTATGATGGAAGTTCTACCATTGGCCATAGATTATACAAGGAAGTAAACATGACCAGGGCTAATAATAGAAAGAAGGGTAAAGCATCAAAAAATCTGCCAGCTACCTGCTTGCAATGGGAAATACTTGCAACCAATCTCGAGGGATTTCAGAAAGTTGTGGTAAGTTTAGCATTCTTCTTATTCAACTGCTGGAAATTTTAGTTACTTTGTTTCTTGCTGGTAATGGCAGAATGAACTCTCTTCTAGCAAAGTTGTGGCAGATGTTGCAGCTGGCAAGACTATTGAAACTGATGTCCTGCCTATTATTCAAAAATTTCAGAAGGTATGCTTATGTATTTCTTTTATAATCATGTCTTAATAGTGTGGGTGTTGTCACAGTTTTATCACGTGCTAGTTTATTAATCTTTCATGTTGATGATAAGTAATCTGTTCATTGTCACTGTATTCAATAGAAGAAAGATAGGGCCCTCAAACAAAAAGAAAGGCAAGAAGAGCTCCTGAACGGTTTTAGATCCTACACTGCTGGGATTACTCGTTCCTGCCGCAGTCGCAGACCTATCAGTTATACATTTGGTATGATGTGCATCTCATCTGTATTCATTCTGTGGCCTGCTTGTGGGGCATATAATCAATATTTGTTGGTGTTTTTGCCTCATTTTCATTGTCTTGCTGAATGACATCAAATATCAAATAATCATATAGACCAACAGAACATTTTTGGAATTATAACTGCCTCCCTGTGGTCAAGTGCATTACTAAACTTCTACGGGATCTCAAATTCTGATTAAGATGGAGAAAAAAGTCATGCACTAAATGTCACAAGCTAACTGATATTTTTCTTTGTTTTTTGGTTTCAATTTACCATAGTTTCTTGCTTGTTTCAAACATTTTTTTGATCCGAGAACCTTGGTTGTACTTGAGCAATACTTACAATTAACCTTTTGATTTGGGATCCAATATGCAGATGATTATGACCGTGCGATTGATGAGGCTATAAAAATAACAAAGTAAGAGTTGGCTGTTATCCCTATATGAGATATACTTTTGTCGTTGTTGCTTTGTGAACTGCATTTCTATATTCTGAATGTACCAACAAAATTCTTTGCTAATGCTGTTCTGAAGTTCTTTAATACCTTGAATGCAATTTGTCCCTCTTATTGAGAATACAATACATAACCTTTTCTAGTTGCTTACTTCAATTTATTATCCAGGAAAAGGAACACAATTGAAGAGGAGAGCAATGACAGGAAACATGTTAAGCAGGAAATTACTTCTAATGGGGGTTCAAACATGGGCATAAATTCAAAAAGTCTTGGTGAAAAAGGTGATTCAGACATGAGTGCAGACTCCAAATGTACTATTGAAAAGGGAAACTTCTCGGATAGTGAAGAAAGTGGCAAGCTTGATGAAGCAGGTAATGATGATGATGACAGCGATGATGATTATGATGACAAAATGGATTATGATAACAGGAATAGATCTGGCAAATCTGATGAAGAAAATGAAACTTTTGGTGGCAAGAACATTGCTCGGAAGTTTGGTTCTCGTTGGAGTTCAAGACTTGCTGGAGTTGCAAGCCATCCTGTTGTGGAAGCTGGAAACTTTGGTACAAAGAATAGGTTGAGGCAAAGACCCATGCGTAACTCTGCCCTGGACTCTATTAACGTGCTTGATTCAGATGATGAAACTTCATCAAAACATAGCGACAGCGAGATATCTGGACATGAAGATTTGTCTCCAGTTTGTAATTCAGAAGGGGCGAGTGACTGTTTGTAAACCTGTTTGTGCAAGTGATTATTCTTGAGAATTTTGCTGGGAGGAGATATCGATGCAGAAACATATCTTGAAGTCAGTGCATGTTAACAGCAAGTTTTGAAAATGTGCCAATCCCTGTTATTCCGTCTAGGAATCCAAACTCTAATCTGCACCCCCTGCCCTGTGCTTTCTGAGATCCTGATTTGTTAGGATTTATAGAGAGAAAGATGTCCTGTACAGAGTTGTAAAGCTACCACTAAGCAGGCACCGACGGATTTACATCTTTTGTTTGCTCTGTTTAAATGGAATTCCTCCCTAGCATGGAAGAATCATATGTATAATTAATTTATTAAAGGCTTGTAAAAGAGGTTGTCCGATAATTGGAAAAATGGGATTTCGCTAATTTCCGGGCTACAAACTGATACAATCATCGCGAAGCTCTTTTTGACAGGGTACCCAACGTATCTTGAACCCACTCATTCCGCTCCTCGTAGAGATAGTTTTACTCTTTGCAGTGCTGTAAGTTGGTTCTTAATTGCGAAGGGTTATGGAAGGAAAGCTTACCTCCATTGTATGGCTATAAGGTCAAAATGACCTTCCAATGAATCTAAAAAAAATTCCATTTCTCACTGTAAAGAATTATGATCGTTAATTTCAGGACTTGGATTTCCGAGAGTAGTTAAGTTACGTGTAAAATAGTTAGAATAAAGAATAACATTAATCAACAAGAGTGCAAGATAGTCGGAATAAAAGGAAAGGAAAAGAAAATGAATAAATTTAAATTTTACTCAGGCAATGTATATACTCAGGCAATGTACATGATGCATTAGAAGTTTCCAAGAGAAGAATACAGTATCAAATATCTGCTTTAAGTTCAAATAAATCTTGAAACGATAGCAATAATCTTCTCCTCCCAGCATTCTGCATGCACCATTGAGCCAGCCTGCACTGTTTTTGTCTTTACTTTTTTCAAATCCTGGCTGACGTCTGTCAGAGTAAAGCCCGAAAATGTGTTCCCAAGTGGAAAACAGAGGTCTGGATTAAGAGTGCTTAAAACTAACGTATGGATCAGAAAGTTCATGGGATTTCTGTCCACAATCTTATTATTAGTCTCCTTAGATTAGGCAATCCTTTGAGGAAAGAGGCTATGATTGGAACTTGGTCTGTATATGAACCATCGATTAGCAGAACCAAGTGGTGTAGCTTCTTGGAAACCATTGGAAAGTCTTTTTGCGTAAAGAAAATCTGCAGCAACAAAAAGCCTAAGGTCATCGAAAAAAACAAAACAAACAGAAACGGGAACGAATGATATCAGGAAGAACCTCAATACGCAAGTGTTTATCCTCAAGAATCTGGCTTCACTTAAACATTGAAGGAACCTAGCAGCACAATATATTAAACTCTTCAAATGCTTGCGCCGACGAGCAGATTCCTCGCTTTGATGCTGACAAGTATGGTTTATTATTAGAAACTTGCCTTCACTAGTGACAGCATGCCTGGATTCAAATAACTATAATCTACAGGATCTCCAGTCCACCATAAGTCTTTGACTTTGGGAGCAGAAATTGCCGAAGGAAATTCGTATGAATATGAATCTGACGAGCTTATATTCCATGTCTCAAGGTTTTCAGCCATAATAATAACTCGTCTGCAGGGAAATTTTATTTTCTTGTCTCTTCTTTCCCACTCTCTTTCCGTCTCTTCTTCCCGCTAAAATGATCAAAACCCAAATCCAATTCGCAATCAACTACAATAATTCAAATCTAAGTTCTGTTCTCCTATCCATACAGCTGAAAACTCAATTTTCTTTTAAGGACATGTAGAGAGAAAGTTACCAAATAAACATAGCATTCATAGACTTGAAAGAGAATAAGCTCAATGGCTACAGTTTCTTCACTCCCTATGCCTTCTCTACTTTCTCCATGATCTCTAGAGAGAGAAAGATTAAATCTTGATACAGAAATCTGGATCAGAGAGCAATGGAAGTGTGAATTCACATAGAGAAAGTTAGGGAATTTAGGGGAACTAAACAAGGGTGTTTAAGGAACAAGGAAACAGTTTGCAGAGGGAATTGTATCTGTCTGGACATAGAACAGCAGCAGTTCATGTAGTTTAATGTATCTGTCTGTGCCTTCTCTACTTTCTCCATGATCTAATGTAAAACTACTTTGGTGGAGCGTTTTGGATATGAAACTGAACATTTGAAACGGTTAATTCCACCACTAACATTTAATAAGGAATTAATGGCAAAATAAATATAAGAATACTTGTAAAATTTTTTGTATTTTAAATAAGGAGGAGATTAGTTAAGATTCTTAATTCAATTAAATTTTATATGATTGAATTTAATTCTATAATTTAATATTTTATTTTAAAATTAAAAATTATGATAGATTATTATTTCAATTCAAATAATGAAATTAAATTGAATTCTATATATAATTTGATTCTAAACAGGCCATTAGTTAATAATTATGTATTTCATGTCTAATTTACAACTGCATGGAAAACAAAACATATAAATATAAATAATGACTATTTCTATGTTAATTTGATGCTTCACAATCAGAACATATGTAATTAAATTGGTAAATTAACATATTGCACTAAAATTCTTCATGAAATAAAAATAAATCTCTGAATTAATTAAATCTCATAAAACTAATCGTGTCCCAAAATTTGTATAAATAAAAAAACTATGTGAAGATAATCCTAATCTATAACGAAAATCGGACACAAAATAATTTTAATTCTAAAATAAAAAATTACTTGACGTAATAAGAACTCTAATCTAGTTTCAATTTTACCCTGAAAAGCATTATCTCGTTGAATAAAATAGATTCCTTGCAGATTGAGGTGTCATTTGAGAGTGACTTTCAACTTTTTTTTTTTTTTTATAAAAATTAAATTTTTTAATACTTTTAAATTATTTTAATACGCTAATATCACAAATAAATTTTAAAAAATATAAAAAAAAACACTTTTAAAATCAATTATTACCACGTTCTTAAATAAATTCCAGAACATAACAAATACCAAACCCTAACATTGTTTTAGTATCTTCGAAATGTGTACGTCCATTGTCCCTTATGCAAGAAATTATTAAAGACTTTTTGGTATCATATCGGATTTTTAATAAAACAAAAAAAATATTATTTCCAAATCTTTAAAAACAAAAATCACAACCCAAAAATTCTCGCAGTCCAACAATACGTAACAAGATTTTTATGGCACAAAAACCTAAAATTAGAAGGCCCAATATAGGAAAAAGATTTCTTCATTCAGCCCAGCCCAGACTAGACCAGCCCAGCCTAAACATCATTTAGCCCGACCCATACTAGCCCAAACAATCCCACCAAGCAACCAAAACATGAAGAGAAAAAAAAATATAAATATAAATCAAAGCGAATCCGTCAAGCAATACAGGACGGCGAATAATGGCATCCACAACTAGAGAATCCAGAAGGAGAAAGATCGTCGATAGAGGATCTGACCGTTTAGCCCTCATCACCGGTCAGATCCAAGCCATCCCACCCCAAAAGTTGATTTCCGAGGACTCACTTCCTCATATCTCCGATGAAATCACCGGTACGGTGCTCCCTCTCTCCGTCTCATATCACTGGTCAAATCTAATTGCCCCATTATTTTCTTAGTAGATTCTGAGAGCCTACAAAAGCGGTACGGCTGTGTTTGTTTTCATGCTTTCTTGATCATTATATCATAGTTTAAACGTTGCCTGAAGGCTGTGTTTTGAAAGGTAAGGTTTAGTTGCTGCTGCTAGACAATGAATGTAATCTGTTTAACAGTTACTTTAGGGATCTACGGGTTAGGATTATGAAGAATTTAAAAGGTTATCGTGCTTTTATATCTATAGATTATTCAGGATTCTAAATTTCGAAAAACTTGATTTTTGTTGCAGTTTCTCCTGACGGGAAAGATGGAGTTTCTGATTCTACGTTGGTGAATAGTGAGCCCACCACCATTGCTTCTGGAAGCGATAGAAGCACTGTGGAAACATCTTTACGTGGATTTGAGACAGGTGTGGGAGCATCATTAGCTCCTTCTGTGGAAACAAGCAGCAAAGTAGAATCATCTTTGGCCACATCCACGGTTCAGAAATCGACCAGGTCATCTTCAGGAACAGAGCAAAAGATAAAACCACGACCACATATAAGTAGTTTTGTGACTCCAAATCAAATAAGCTCCGCCATCGCAGCATCAGAGAAATCCCGACTTCTTAGTTCTGTAGTTGTAGGCCTTTTGGTTGTCTTATCGTATTTAGGATTTCCTCTACTGGGCAGCAACTTTGTGAGGAGCATTATTGGTTTTAGGCCTCTTTATCTACTTTTGTTAACCAATTTAACCCTTGTGTTAGTGCCGCTTCTCTTCAACAATCAAAGAGGTTTTGAAAGGGCTGTAGATGCAGAAAACAAGATTCCTTCAACTGATGGTTCTGATTGGATTGAACAAGCAGGTAACGTGATGGAGGTAGGTTTGGTGATTCAAAGGGCCATGGATGCAGCATTTATGGATTGCAGTGTGTATGCCGTAATAATCATTTGCGGCCTTGCCTTGGTCTAGTAATTTAGCTACTTGATCAAATATGTTATTTCTCTTAACATGTATTAGTTCATTCTTTCTGGAACAACCTTTGGTTTCTGAATAAATTTATGATGATTTTATTTTCTGCACTCACTACTTCTCTGTGATTTGATCCGCATATGGGACATGCATTTATGGAAAAAAGATCCTGCTTTGCAAAACATCTCTTATCCTGTTATACTGTGCTTTGAAATTCAAGTGGGTTGGGGGTGGAAGCTCCAATTTCATAGTGCAGGTTTTGCACTTCATCACGAGCTGTCTGGATTTGTTGCACGAACCTGGTAAACGATCCCATTCACACATACAATTTGACCTATGCATTTTTGTGCCTTGATAACATTAATCATAACGAATTATAACTTTCTTGTTCGGGCACTGTGAAACCTATTGGCAAGCAACAAATCAGAATCAAAGACATTTTGGTCATGGTGCACATCACATATTGCTAACATGGCACAGTAGAGCGTGTACAAAGACGTTGCACGTACACCTTCGAAATCAATCAATGAATATTCGAGTTTGTCAATCATACGAATTCAAAAGGCTTCCAGATGAGACCGTTCACCAGAAGAAAAGATTCCCATCAAGCTGCGTGCTCTGATTCTGCAAGATGCCATAAACTTTATGAATCCCAGTTGTTCTTTGGATGGGATCATGAATTTTATGTATGAGATCGAGAGCTTCTTTCTTGCCAAGGAACTGTTCTTTGTCCAGCACCAATTCTAAGCTGTAGCTAAGTGGACATTTCCCATTGGAAGTTCTTGTGTTAACCCAGACATTCACTCCCATCCTCAAGCATTATTTCAATTAAATGAGGATCAGTTGTGTCCTGATGAGAAGTCAGCAACTCTAGCAACCAGAAAATGTCTCTTGAAAATGGCTTCGAATCATCCCATGATACAAATTCTTGAACCACATTGTTGATGTCAATCAAACTAGACCCTGGTGTTTTCTTCATGCTCTTACTTTTGATAAGCTTTCTCATCCTTGACACACCATCCCACTTGCCAAGATCTGCATATATATTGGAAAGCAAAACATAATTTCCTGTATCATCTGGTTCAAGCTCTTCAAGGTGTTCCATTGCAATAATAGCAATATCAAGATTAGAATGAGTCCTGCAAGAACTTAATAATGAACCCCATATCTTCGAATCAGGCTTCATAGGCATCTTCTCTATAACATCAAGAGCCTGACTAAGGCGCCCTGCACGTCCAAGAATATCGACCAAACAGCCATAATGCTCAACCTCTGGCTCTATATGATAATCTTTACTCATGGAATCGAAGTACGCTAACCCCTCATTCCAAAAACCAGCATGAGCACAAGCTGATAGAAGACCAAGAAACGTAATACCATTTGGTTCAATCTTTGCTTTCTTCATTCTTTTAAACAATTCAATGGCTTCGCGAGCTTTCCCATGATTTGCAAGCCCTCCAATCATGGTACTCCAAGAAATCACATCCCCTTTGGACATTTGATCAAACAATTGATAAGCTTGACCAATGCAACCACATTTTGAGTACATTTCCATAATAGCATTACATATAGATGTCTTCCTCAACAACCCATTTCTGTCACAATACATATGTATCCATTTCCCAACTTCAAGAGCTCCTAGCTGCGCACACGCTGGCAAAACAGAAATAATACTAATCTCATCAGGCTCAACGCCCACAATTTGCATTTGACGAAACACATACAACGCATCGGCGTACGATCCGAGACGCGTGTAACCAGAAATCATCGCCGTCCAAGATACTATAGTCCTGTAAGGCATTAAATCAAACAAAGCACTTGCCTTTCTCATCTGACCCGCCCCAACATGCCCAGAAATAATACTATTCCACGAAATTGCATCTCTTTCAACCATACCATCAAACACCTTATGTGCGTCCAACAAACTAGCACACTTTGTGTACATATCAATTAGAGCATTCTCCATGGTAATGTTAGACTTTGGCCCAAACTTGCACAAGTGGGCATGGACTTGCTTACCTAGATTATAACATACAAGCCCTGAACAAGATTTAATAACAAAGGGGAATGTGAATCTGTCAGGGAAAATTGGGTTTTCACTTTCCGGGTCTTTTAGCCTTAGCATTTCCTTATAAAACAAGATTGCTAAAGTATACACTTTATTGTGTGTGTGAGCTCTTATCATTGCATTGTATAAATACCCATTTGGTTCCTTCACTTGCTTAAAAAGCAAGCTGGCGTAACCAAGATCCTCAGTTTTATCACACACATCTACCATTTTTGTCACCAAGAAGCTGCTCTGCGAAAGTGAGTACTTGATAACATGAGCATGGATGCTCTTCAACCCTACAATGTTTTTGCAGTTTTGCAAAATGGGTACAAAGAAATTCTCTAGTTCTCTGATTTTCAAGGCACCAATTCTTGTTGCCATTATTGACTGTAAAGAAGGGAGCTTTTAGTCTATTTGGCAATCAATGAATAGAGGGTTGTTTTCAGTGCTAGGCGAGGCAGAAGTTCGTAAACTTTTTGCGGTTTTGCTCAAAAAAGTTTGTTTCTTGATCAAGGAATGCAAGTGCACGGAGCTTTAGTGAAAATGGGGTTTGGGTTCGACTTGACGTTAAGCAATGATCTTATTATAGCTATGTATGGAAAATGAGGTAGAGTGAATGATGCTTGTGATGTGTTTGATAGAATGCTTGTAAGAAATGTGGTTTCATGGAGAGCTCTTATGCGTGGGCACATACAAATTGGGAGCCCCCTAGAGTTATTATTACTCTTCTCCAAAATGGGCTTATCGGGTGCGACACCGAATGATTTCACCTTTTCGATGAGTCTCAAAGCCCGTGTTTTGTTGAATAGCTTTGACATCGGAGGACAAACTCATGATATTCGTGTGAAAACTGGATTTGATATGGTGAATGTGGTACGGAATTCTATCACTTACTTGTTCTCAAACGTACTATGGAAGAACCACTGAAGCCGCCCGTATGTTTGAAGTTATGCTTATTAGGAACCTTGTAAGCCGGAATGCTGTGATAGCAGGATATACTCTTGCAGGATTTTATGAGAAAGCTCTAGTTTTGTTTCGAAAAAATGAAAGAAGGTGGGGAAATCCTTGATGAATTTACGTTTGCAAGCACATTGAAGGCTTGCACTGTCTTGGTGCAATCAAGGAAGGAAACCAAACTCATGGTCTCTTGATTGCTAGTGGGTTCTTGTATTCTGCTAATACTGCTATTGCTGGCGCTCTTGTTGTTCTATATGTGAAATGTGGGAAGTTTTTTGAGGCGAGGAGAGTGTTTAGTCGTATTGAAGAGAAGGATGTGATATCATGGACGGTACTCATTCATGGTTATGCTCTAGAAGGAAACTCAGCAGAGTTCCAACTTCCATGAACTTGTTTAGGCAGCTTACAGAGAGCGGCATTCAAGTAGATAGGTTTGCCGCTTGTTCATTAAGGCAAGCAAATGCATGCACATGCCATTAAAGTCTCCTCTGGCGCAGACATCTCAGTATGCAAGGAAGTTTTGGATATCTATCTGAAGTGTGGAATGATAGATGAAGCAGAGAGACTTTTCGGTGAAATGCCCGCTAGAAATGTGATTTCTTGGACATTTATGATCACTGGCTATGGAAAGCATGGTCTTGGCAAAAAGGCAATTCGTCGCTTCAATGAAATGCAATGATGTAGTACGGAGTATCTTTTTTCATTCCTACACAAATTAATAAAACTCAGTTTAAATATCAAAAATTAATTAATATATAAATAAATCATCCTAAAATTTAATGAAATATTTAATAGTCAAGAGATAGATTTAAAATTTAATGGCTTGAAACAGAAGCTGACATGTCATGAAAGAAAAAAAAATAGAAAAAAAAAGTTATTATAGATATATTAAAGTTTTATTAGTGATTTTTTAAAACGTGGTTAAAAATATCTTGTCAAGATTTTTATAATGATATTAAATGTATAAAAAAAATTCTCAGTGTCACTTATCTTTCTTTTTATTTTATTTCTTTTTTTATTTTTTTTACTATATTATCTTATATATTTTTTTTAATCATTGGATCTTGAATCTTGTTTTTATATCATTAAAGTTTTATAAAATTTTAAATTAATTTATACATGACTAAGCAACCATTATTTATAAAATAACAGTTATTAACAAAATCAATAATAAAAAACACAATTATATGGTGTGATATTTACAAATACTTTTTCAACCTACCATTCATTCTTCCAAAGTTTTTACTAAACTGTGTAATTTTTTTTTTTATAATAAAAATCCTATTACCGAGCCTGATGATTTGATTTATTTGGCGGTGCTCTTTAGGCTGCAGTCATTCCAGGACTAGCAAAGTAGCGCGTCTTTCAGTGCTCTTAAAAATGTTAGGCTCGGACAACCGCAAAACCAGCCAAACAAGGTGCGTTTGTTTTGCATCTTTTTTTTGGTTCGTGGTTTTTACTTTTTACATGATTTTTTAACTGGTTTTTATAAAATATTATTTATTTTATATTTTAAAAATATTTTTGAAAAAAATTAATTATTTTTTATTTTTTTCTTCAAATTAATATTTTTTTGATGTTTTTAAATTATTCTGGTGCGCTGATATCAAAAATAATTTTTTAAAAATATAAATACATTATTTTAATACATTTCTAAATAAAAATATTTTAAAAAACAACCATAACGATACAACTACTAAATATTTTATATATATTTTTTATTATATATAAATCTCAATCATATCTAAATTCAACTAACCACGTTTAACCTTTCTTTTCTTGAACTTATTTTCCCATATTACAATTATAAAAGCTAACTGAAAAACATACTCCCTCTCGACACCCAAGTCGTTGAGGTTGGAGGAAAAGGCTTGTGAGGGTATACCCGTCCAACATAACGAGATTAATGATTGAGGGTCCCCCATGGGTTGGGAATACCCTTGGGTAGGAGCTAGGTCACCCGGGTGTGGATGGTGCCACCTGAGGTTATGGGCTGTTTACTGGGCCTTAGGCCTGCTTGTTAAGTGAGGGGCTGCAGACTAGTCTCGTGTCTGGGCCTATGCGCCAAGATTCAATCTCAGCACTTTTCAAGGCCATGCAACGACCATAGGATCAAAGCTAGAAAACAACACCATGCAGGCATGGTTGATCTTCTTGGCCGAGCTGGGCGCTTAAAAGGCAAATGTAGGCACATGAAAGACATTGGTTTGTGCTTGCAGAGTACATAGAGACTATTGTAAAGAATGTGAGAGGATAAGAGAAAGTGTGGGGCTGGGCAGAGAAGTAGGTGACATTCTTTTGAGGTTAGAGTTCAGTGAATATCCTATCAATTATGTGATGGTACTGTACGTCCAGCATTTATGTTGATGCATACTATTGGAAAGAATGTGAAAGGATAATAGATTTGTGAAGTCAAAGAAGTCAAAGGAAGACGCAGGTTGGGTAGAGATTAACAAGGAGGTTCACCTTGTCTATGGCAGAGATGATACACATTATCCTCACAGAGAAAATACATGATATCTTGAAGGAAATGGAGAAGAGGATGAAGAAAGAGTCAGGTTGTTTTTATGGGGTGAAATATGCATTGCATGACGCGGATGGAGAGTCAAAGATGGAGAACTTGAGAAGTTCGCAATAGGGACGTTGGCCTTGAGAGTTTGGGGGCTTTGAAGACGAGTTTGTGGGAGGTAGAGGCTTTGAAGATGGAGGAAGGCTGATTCGTCTGTGGGGATTAATGTCAGGAGTTCATGAAAGGTTTATCTAAGATCTTGAGAGTGGTACTATTTGTGGTGAGAGATGCAAATAAATTTCACAGGTTTAAGGATGACCCATGCTCTCGCGGAGATTACTAGTGATTATGTCTTACAATCATCTCGCCTCCTACAATATTATGGTTATGTGAAATTAACTCTTTGCAGCTAGGAGAGGGAACGAGGATGGGACAGCATTTGGGGCTCGAGAAATTTGTAATAGGATTTATGGAGAGATGAGCAAGCTTACAAACTGGAATGAAGTGAAAAGGGGACCTTAATTCTTGAGGCTTAGCCTCCTCTCCCCTCCCCAGCTTCCACTGTACGTTGAGCAAGGAATCTTCCAGTGTGCGAGCTAGCAACAGCACCCGGTGAAGACTTGTAGCCTGAAAACATTGAATCAAGCAAAGAATAAGTAGAGAATCAAGCCCACTACAGTTTTTGCTGTGCACTGTTTTTCTACCGAAACAAGTTTTGGATTTGATAAATCATATATCGTCTTTATACAATGAATAACATCATAACCCTCAAAGATGAACTCTTCACCAACTGCTCGCTCGTTTCTCACTTTTACAGTGTTACATTCTACTTGTTAGCTTAGTATCATGAAGGACATGCTATCCAAAATCTGGGTTCCACTCAATTGAGGGAAAACTTGTGAGAAAAATAAAAAGGATTATTCTCATTAATTTAAATTTCACATATACATGGGGATACATGTAACTCATTAATTTTTTTAAAAAATATTTCTCAGCTCCACTGTTGTATATACCTTATTTATTGTGGGACCTATTATGCATATGCTTACAAAGAATGGACAAAAAAAATGAAAATCACAATTTAAAAAGAAAAGAAAAGAAACATTTTTCTATTTTAATTATTATTTTCTACTTGTAATGTTATTAAGAAAGCCTGAAATCACAAACACATGATAACATTAAATAATAGAAATAGAGTAAAATTATATTTCATAGAAATAAATAGATTTGATTTCTCCTATTTTATTGTTATTTTAGAACTATTGTGTTTTGGGATTTCTTAATATCATATTAAAAAAATAAAAATAAAAATTTCCCTTCCCAAAACAGGATTAACATCTTCATCTTCATCTTTTTTTTTTTTTTAGAAACAAATTCTCGCACAATAACATATACATGCTTAACGGACACACAATTCAAAAAAAAAAAAAACTCTTAATTGAAAAAAATATGAAGACACGGACAATCAAAAAGAAACAATGAAAGTGGGGAGACTTTCTGTAAGAGGTGAAATCGAAACTTTTAGTTTCAAAACTTCTGGATTAATAACGGAAAATCTCAAGTATAGGGGTAGAGGTTGATCATTTATGAATCTATAGGGATGAAAATGTAGTTTACCGAACAAATCCGAAATCAATAAGGAACGCGCTAAAAATAAAACGGCCGTTATAAGTCGGTACAAAGAAACAATCCTCTATCCATTCGGACTCCTTTAAGATATATGTAAGAAACAGCAAGCCCTAATTTTCACTCTTCACTTCCTTGACAAAAACATCAATTCTCATATCTTGAAACGTGAGTGAATAAAGAAGAATGGCCGCTGGTGCTGGTGCTGCCGCCAAAATCACTGCGGTGTGGAGACAAAATTTTCAGCGAGAGATTTTCAGATTGGACGCTGCCCTGTTCAGATTTCCAGTTGTCTCTTTTGATACAGAGTTTCCTGGTTTCTTTCGAAACACTCCGATGAACGCCACTGACTTGACTCGTTACGAGGATTTGAGGCATAATGTTGATCCATTAAGGTTAATCCAATTTGGTATCACCGTTGCAGATGCAAGTGGCAAAATCGGGGGTACTTGGGAGTTCAATTTGCGGTTCGATTTGTCAAAGGATTTGTTTGTCTCTCAGTCTATACAGTTCTTGCAAGACAATGGCATCGATTTTGACAAGCTGAGAAGAGATGGGATTGATTTCGACATGTTCGCACAGTTGTTGTCACGTGTTGTTGCCAAGCATCGAAACCTTTGTTGGGTTACCTTCCATGGCTTGTATGATCTGTCACACACATTGAGGACAGTGACAAACAGGCCATTGCCCCATTCTTTGGCTGGTTTTACGTCTCTACTTGGTATTGTGTTCGGTGACGTGGTGGATATCAAATACATGGCACGCTTTTGCCAGGGATTACGTGGTGGCGAGTTAGGCTTGGCAGCCATTGCTAAAATCTTGAACGTGGAAAGAGTTGGTGGGGCACATCAAGCAGGATCTGATTCTTTGTTGACGGCTCGTGTGTACACAAAGATGAGGATGGTATACAAAATTGATGGCACTCTTTGTGTGGGCTGCTTGTATGGTGTCTCAGCTAGAATTTGCAAGCCGATTGCTGTGCCTAATACCAATGGCCGCTGCTTTATTCCGTACTTCAGCACTCCAGCACCGTTCCAGCGTTGCATTCCTCCCCTTTGTTCTGGTTTCATGCAAGCTGCTCCAACTTTTAGTCATGTCCTGTAGGATATCTTCTTTTGTAAGAATTTGGTGTTTGCAATTTGGATAAATGCTTTCAAAATGTAAACATTTATGATTTGATTATTCAAGAAAATATATTTCTTCGTTTCCTTTATTATCTTATATCAATATCATTCTTGAAGAAATTATTAGATTATTAAATAAACCTAATTCAATGTCTAAATGCAATGCAAATTGACAAGAGATGAGAATCAAATTTCATCACATGTTGATGACTGTTATCTTTCCCATTTATCACATAAATAAATATTCAAACAAAAGGCAAGTAAAATTAAAAACACGAAAGGTTCCTAACAAACTTCTTTGTTATGCTACCGCCAGTCCCTTACCGTGTCAGTTATTTGTTGTTGGCTCCTATCACCAAGCCATCAGCACCCCTGCTCTCATTGGCACCGCAATCCCGTTTGTTGACCTCCAAATCCTCATCCTGCAGATTTCTATGTATAAACTTCCCAGTTCATGTGCAACTGCATAAGCCCAACAACTTTGTTGATCACTTCCAACCGTCTGCATCATCCTACAAATAGCACAAATAACGCACCAACTCACTATTAAAAATAATCCCTGACCAGATACACGTCTGAACCATCATCCAAATGCCTAGGTCCCACCAACCTTGCCACCAAAATGCTCCATAATAGCTGTTTCTTTTGCTACAACTTGATCCCCAAAACTCCTTTTAATGGAAGGTTTAACAGAATCAATAAGCCTGGTTTGTTTGTAGAATCAACTAAAACTTCAATAAAATAAATAGAGCTCCTGTCGAAGGTCAGGAAGAAATATGTAAGAGATTCCATAATGATGAGGTGGCAACACATTTAGGGCTTATGAGAAAGAGATGGTATGTGCAATGGCAGCACAATGCAGTAGCTACCTATGATTGGTTAACAAATGAAAGCAGAGAAAAGATTAGACAGAGTTTGAGGGATCCAAATTGCCCTTCAGTGTTTGTAGTCTGTGACCATCAGCTGCCATTTCTATAGAAATCCATAAAGGAAGCTGACAGATTGGCTTGATTGATTTACCAGGAATGAACTTGTAAAAACATTCATGCTTCTAGGAGTATGACTAAATTGTAAAGATAGTGAGGTTGCGCTCAGGAAAAAATAAAACAGGACAATGGAAAAAAACTCATGCAAGGATGGGGAGAGGGGTTGCTACCTCTAAGTCTTGTGGAAGAAATCCTTTATCAACAACAATATATTGATTTGTGCTGTAATGGAATCCTGTTGCCCGAAAAGCAGCAAAGAAAAAAAGTTTGCTATCGGATAGGTCTTTCCAGCTAGTGTCTCAAAACAGCAAGTTAAAGGAGGAAATTCCAAAATAAAACTAAAAAATTAAGTGTAATAGGACTCATATCACGTGAATTTCCTGAACAACAGCATGTTTTGTTTTTGATACCACATTTTGATGGATTAAAATGGAGCTCGAATAAGGATGCACAAGCCTGTGATCCCAGTTATGGTATGATCGTGGCCATTGTGAAACAATCATATGCATGTGCTGCTAGACCATAAACCTGTAAAACAGCTGCGAACGACCCAAAGTGCAACATCTAAGGTGAAACTTGTCTAAATGGAAAGGGGATCTCCAATCCCTACTCTTGCTAACTAGCAATGACCCCCCGAAAAACAACTAAAAGTTGTTGGGATAGATGTATGAGAGAGGAGTTCCTTTGCTTGATTGGTAATTATCCACGCAAGGACCAACAGATGTTGTACAGTGGAAGAGATATCTCAATTTTACAAGTAATTTGTTATTCCTTACTACTAATAAAATTGAAAAAAAAGAGAAGCAAATGTACGGACACAAATCAGTTAGCAGTGAAGAGAAGATGTATCACCAAATTAAGATTATGGATCCATCTTTGCCCACAGTGTATGTATCGCAGCTGTCCATGTATGATTACATCAACTTGAACAATGAATGCTTGTAAAAATCATCATTCAAAGTGAGTAACTGCAAACAATGACAATATATATATATATATATATATATATATATATATATATATATATATATATATATATAAAATCTCACTAATAT
>Ga0325411_1003268_pt1 | contig 18261 bp, 13 predicted proteins | sample PopdelMetagenome_13_FD_206181 | JGI IMG/M metagenome (GOLD analysis project Ga0325411, IMG submission 206181) | Populus deltoides microbial communities from Bellville, Georgia, United States - Xylem-PdIQD-R4 | ecosystem: Host-associated > Plants > Phyllosphere > Stem > Wood/Secondary xylem...
TTATTTAGAGCTCTCTCTCTCTCTCTCTCTCTCTCTCTCTCTATATATATATATATATATATATATATATATATATATATATTATTCGACAAACTTGTGTATTAATTAATAATTATATTTTAGGCATGAATTTGATTCTAGTGTACCGATCGATGTCAAAGTTGGTCCATCCTGCCACACAAGTATAGTACCCACTCCTAATTATATTTTAACTACTAATATTATTCCTTAATTATGACAATAAAATTAATGACAATCAAATCAAGCTAACTACTAATATTATTCTTTATGACACAAATTCACTTTTCGTTGTTGAAATTATCTCTTTAAATTTTTATTATTATTATTAACTATTTTTCTTATTTATATTTATGCATTGTTTTTTTTATTGGATATTCAAGTTAAGGGTGAGCAAAAAAATCAAAAAATCGATTAAACCGAGAAAACCGGAATAAAAAAACCGAAAAACCAAACTGTGAAAAAAACAGATTAAACCAATTAAAATTTTGAAAAAATTAGCCGGTTCAATTCGGTTTTATAAGCCTGAAACTGAAAAAACCAAACCGAACTGAGTCCAAACCGAAAAAAAACTGGAAAAAAAACCGAGCCAAACAGGAAAGAAACCGAGCCAAAACCGAGCCAAACCGGTTTGAACCCGTTTTTGTCCTACAAAACCAAACCGAAATGGTCGGTTTGAATCGGTTTCAGTTCGGTTTTGTTTTTTTTTAAAAAAAAACCTCGGTTTGATTATTTTTTTATAAAAACCTTGGTATTGTATACTCTCTATTTTTTCTGTTTTTGAAGTTATTGAACAACATTAATTGGAACCTTGGTTTTTCAGGATTGATTAGACAATTACATGTATTTGTTAGATTGTAGAATATATTTTTTTCATGAATATTTATTTGTATAAAATAAGACAATTTATATTGTGTTTACCACATGTGGAAGTAATTTTTTTTTTAAATAGTTAATATGCTTTTACTTTCATTTAAGTATTATTTCAATATATACTTTAGTATGGATACTAGAGGTTAGTTTTAATCTCTTATGTATGATTTAATATTTGTTTTGTATGTATACTAGTCTTATTTTATGATTGCAAGTTTATAATAAACTTATAATTTTGCATGATTATAAACTAAATAATATACATGTGACAATTTGAACAACAATCTTAAGGCTTTAATTATTTAGACTTTGTTTAGTTTATACATGCATTTTTGCAATCTTGTATGGTATGCCTTGTTGTTTAATTTTATTTAAACAAACTCATATTGGCATGATACATGTTAAAAAGATCTAAAACTATATAATTGTTTTTTTATGATCTTTCTTGGTTGAATTATTTATTTGTTTAGATTTTATTGTTGTTTATAATGATTTTTTTTATTAAACTTTATTTTTTTAAAAAAAAAATTTTGTTTACTTCAAATATATATTTATACATACTTATTGGGAAGCCAATTTTGATTATATAAATATTTTGGCTTTTTGTTAAAAAAAAAATAATTTTATCATGACTTTAATTCAAAAATTGGTTGTTTCCACCAATATTACTTTGGCAAATATTAATTTGGTAGTGAGAATTTCACCATCATCTTTCGTAGTAAACGGTGAGAAACCTGAAAAGTTCAATGGATTCAATTTTAAGAGGTAGCCACATAAAATGTTGTTTTATGTGACCACCTTGAACTTGAAAAAATTCTTGTTGGAAAGTTTTGGACAAGAAGTTTAAGGTTGAAGTTGCTCATATGGAAAAGTTAATAGTCGATCAATTTTTGGATTTTAAGATAGTTTACTTAAGGATAGTTATAAGTCAAATTCAAGAGTTTCAACTCACCTTATATGATATTTACACTAAAAATATGTTTATAAGTGAATCCTTCCAAGTGGCTGTAATTATTGAAAAATTATCATCATCTTGAAATGAATTCAAAAACTACCTTTAGCATAAAAACAAGCAAATAAAAGTTGAAAATCTCATCTTGAGTCCAACGAAAGAGGAGGACAATACGTTGTCTTAAAGAAGACCTAACTTCTCTAGTATAGCTCTTAAAACAAACTTTATGGAATAAGTGGCAATGTTCTACAATAAAGACCAAGAGATAAAGCTTATCGAGAAGAGGAAAAGCATTATCAAACAATTTAATGGAAAATATTTTATATGCAACAAGATAAGGGACGCAACCAAGGGTTGCAGAAATAAGGCTCAACAAAGTAATCCAAGAAAATAAATAATTATTAAAGTCAATATCAATGAGGTTGATCACTTCGCTGATAAAGTTTTAGAAATAAACATGTTTGTTGTTGTTTATCAAGTCAACCTAATTAAAAATCCTAAATAGTGGTGGGTTGACACTAGTACAACTAAATTTATATGCACTGAGAAAAGGATGTTCTTTGCTTACAAATAAGTTGATGGTGAGCAGTTGTACATGGAAGATTCATTAACCTCAAAAGTACTTGGTGTTGGAAAAGTCATTGTAAATATGACTTCTTAAAAACTTCTAACCCTCAACAATATTTTTTATGTTGTTTATATTAAGATGAACTTAATGTTTGGATCATTGTTAAATAAAAATAATTTTAAATTGGTCATTGAGAGTGAAAAACTTGTACTCTTTAAAAATAGAGTGTTAATAAGAGAGGAGTATATTTGTGACAGCTTCTTCAAAATGATTGTGATGACTATTGTAATCATAGATGAGAAGAAGAATAATAGTAATGTGTATTCTTCTTACTTATTACATTACTTTTATAAATGATGGCACAAGGTACTACTATACCTAATTTATGATAAGCAAAGATGAGGCTTTTGAGATATTTAAGCATTTCAGGAATAAAGTTGAAAATTAACTTAATAAGAAAATAAAAGTAATAAGAAGTGATAAGTGTGAAGAATATGAAACATCATTTGGTGAATTGTGTTTCTAAAATGATATTATCCATCAAATTATCACTTTTTATTCTCCTTAACAAAGTGACATTGCAAAATGTAAGAATCAAACTTTTAAAAAAAATAATGAATAGCATGTTGATAAGTTTGGGGGTACTTCAGAACTTATAGAAGAAGACAATTCTAATTGTTAATTATATACTTAATAATGTACCCTATAAAAAGTTAGAAAAGACATCATATGAATTATGAAAAGATAGAAGACTTTCCTATAAATACTTCAAAGTATGAGGTTGTCTTGCAAAGGTAGGAGTACTTGATCCTAAAAAGGTCAAGATATGACTTAAAACTATGGATTGTGTATTTATTGGATATGCTTATAATAGTAGTGCATATCGATTTCTTGTATATAAGTCAAGTATTGAGAACATTCATCCTAATACTATTATGGAATTAAGAAATGCTACATTCTTCAAAGATGTGTTTTCATTAACACAAAAAAAGTTGTTCACTTAAAAGAATAATTGAGGCTAATTCAAGTAGTTATCATCAATCAGAAGATAATAAAGTTGAGCCAAAAAGGAGTTGAAAGGAAAAATTGACCAAAACATTTGATCCTAATTCTCTAACATACTTGCCAGAAAATGAACCTCATCCATATTTTGAGGCAATGTCATGTCCTGAAACATTCTACTGGAAGGAGGTTGTCAATAGTGAAATAGAATCCATTAAAAATAATTATACATGGAAACTAGTAAATCTTCCTCTCATAAATAAACCATTAGGCTATAAATTGATCTTTAAAAAAAAAAGATGAGATTTGATGAAACTATTGACAAATATAAAGCTAGACTTGTTGTAGAATTCACACAACAAGAAGGTATGGATTATTTTGATACATAATCACTTGTATCAAGAATAACTTTCATATAAACTTAATAGTCATTATAACTATTAAAAAGCCTGAAATACATCGAATCAATATATGGTTTGAAAAAAAAAATTGTAAGCTTGTCAAATCATTATTTGGTTTATTATAAACTCTTAACATTGACATGAAAAATTTGATGAAGTTATGTTATTAAATGAGTTTAAAATCAACAAAATTAATAAATATATTTATGTGAAAAACACAGATAGAGGTTATGTTATTATATATCTTTGTGTTGTAACATGCTAATTCTGAATAGCAATGATCATATGATCAAGTGTACTAAGAAAATGTTAACTAATAAGTTTAACATGAAAGATTTGGGTGTTGTAGATGTCATAATAGGAATAAAAATTTATAAGACATCTAATGAATTAGTATTGTCTCAATATTATTATGCTGAGAAAATTATTGATAAATTTTCTAAAGGTGACAATAGCACTACCAAAACATCAATTGATATAAGTGTACTTCTATCTAAAAGGTAAAAGGATAAACCAATTGTAATATTCTCAAATAATTAGAAGCCTAATATATATCATAAACTGCATAAGACCTAATATTACTAACTCATTTAGCAAACTGAGTAGATTTACTAGTATTACATGTATGGATCATTAGGTATTTATGGTGTTTTTTAAGTGTTTTCAGGTCAAAATAATTGAAAAATAGATTTTTGGATGAAAAAATCATCTTTTTCAATTTTTCAGTCACCTCTTTGATGTCTGGATTATGGAAAAAAGATGATAGATAATCTATCATAACAAACGACCTAACATCTCCTTGTTTGATTTTCAAAAAATAAAAGGTGGGTCATTTACTTTCTATTAAAAAAATGAAGCTCAGGTGTAGTTTTAAGATAGGATGCCTAGGCTTTGTTTTTTAGAGGCTTAAACGCGCTGGGCCAACTAGGCCAAGCCTGCTCCTCACTTTTTAATTTAGATTAGTTTTTTATGAATTTAGATTTTAATGTACTATAAAAAATTGTTTTATCCTTCACAAATAATATTATAGGTTTGTATGGAAATTTTAACTTTTTTTTTTTTTCTATTCATGTGTTTTTAAGATTTTTAATATATTTTAATATAATTTTATTACATTTATCAATATTTTTTCTTCAAATATACAAAATATCGTGATATTTTAAATTTTATTTTAATATCATAATGGATTTTTTTCTTAGGAAATGACGCTTACATTTTACAAATCATCATGATTTTATGTTGATCTTAGGTTCTGTAAATATCTATTTTTTATTATTAAATAAAATATAGCTTCAAAGAACACTTAGACGGGTGGGAAGTGTTTAAATTTGACCTATTAAACTTGTTTTAATAATAATATAAAAGAGTTTCACATACCCAGAACATTCTTTTTTATATATATTTAAAAATAATTTTATCTAATTCACCATCTAGTGATAGAAGTAACCTAGTTTTGTTCTATATTGTGATTTTATCCAATGATTGCATCCCTTTATTGAACTTAGTTTAATAACAATATTAATAAGTTTTTTATAGCTAGAATATTTTTTTTATATTTAAAAATAATTTTGTCTGGTTTACAATCTAGTGCTAGAAGTAAAATGACACCTAATTATTGGACGAGTAAAAATAATAAGCACATAAACTCACCTAATTCCGCACATGTTAACATTCACTGCATCAAATTAATGACAATTAAATCAAGCTAATTACTAGTATAATTTTTCCATTCTTTATAACACATGATTCACTTTTCATTGTTGAAATTATTTCTTTAATTTTTATTTTATTACTTACTAACTACTTTTTCTTCTTTATATTTATGGGTTATTTTTTAATTGAATATTCAAGTAAAAGATATATGAAATAGATAACACATGAAAATTATATGCTCATATTCACAATATAATAAAAAAAGTAAAAATAATATAATAATAACATGTAAATATTAATCAAAGAAAGGGTAGATTTGTTCTAATAATAAAATAATAACACAAAATATTAAAGGGTAGATTTTTTTTTTGTACCATACATACAAACATATGGTACAAAAAAAAATCATTCATATTGATGTGAAATTTCTATTTTCATTTTGTCCAATTATTATATAATTATAAAACTATAACGTCATATTTGGTTGAATGTTATATTCATATATTTGATTATGCAACTTTAAAATTGTAATTTAATGAAGAATTGCAATTATAATGACTCATTAAATTACAATCAACAAGCATATTTTATATATATATATATATATATATATATATATATATATATAAACTATGCAATGAAAACATGATTAAAAATAATCATGCAAGGATGTAATTGTAAGAAATCTTATCACAAGAACTAAGTTGTAGTTTTCATAAAACATAAGGAACAACAATCTTCGAGTCTGTAAGCAAAAATAAAATATATAAAGACTAAAACATCATTTGTTTGATGAAAAGTAGTTTTTTTTTTTAAAGTGATTTTTTAAAAAAATTAATTCCTGAAAAGTGAATTGTTTTTCAATATTTGGTAGCATCATAAAAAATAAGTTAAAAAATATTTTCTAGTATTTGGCCATGTCATGTAAAATAAGTTAGAAAATAAATTGTTGATAATTTTTTTTCAAGCTTATTAAATTAATGAAGAATAAATCTTACAAATTAAAAAGTTGAATGAAAATAAATTTTTTAAAAAAATCTATTTCATATGAGCATGTAATAGAAAATATATATTATTATTTTTAATATTTACATGTTAAAAATAATATATATATATATAAGAGAACATAACACAAAATATTGTATTTCTAAGAAATATATTGACTTGATCGTTAAAGGGTAGCCTTATGGTTGCAGGTACTGCAGAGGCTTGAATCAAAAGACTGGAAGGAGGAGTGTAAATTTATGGAAAGACTTTATTTATTTTATTTTTTATTTGTAATAATTTCTGTACATATGAATCTCTACGAATAAAAAAGCATGTAATAATCTCCGAGAATAATTTGATTAGGGCCATATATATTTCACCAATTACAAAACAATTATTTATTAGGCTTTTATATTTGTCAACTTTCTTGAAAATCGGCATCTTAAAAATTGAATTGAATAATGCACTGCATAACGTGGAAAAGAATCCTAAAGTTTCTTTATGCAAATCAATGATAATATTAAAAAAAAATATATTACAAAACAATTATTTATTAGGCTTTTAATTATTTCACCTTTTGCTCCCAGGAAATAAAAAAACTTTGATGAAGATGGTTAATGTACAAATAATCCATTAATCGTTTTGGTTTACTCATTAGATAAAGTGATTAAGAAAACCACTGATTTAAATAACTATATATATAATCTTTTATATATAATTAGGTATCATGTACATAATTTCTACGCGTGTAAAGGAAGAGCTAGCTATATCTAGGGTGATATGGAGCCAAGGGTGGTTGTATTATCGTGGGAAACTAACTACATTATTTTTATTTATTTAATTCATTTGATTTGAGAAGACTGATAATTAGTTAATTAATCGTGTGTGTTCGTGTTTCTATATATATATATATATATATATATGGGCAAACGTATTCCATCGAAGCAGACAAGAACTTGCCTCATCATAATGCAACCCACCATGCATATTGAGAAATGTAGATGGTTAACATGTCTTAGTCTAATCTACCAGACTTGTTCTTAATTTGGATATTGTCTTAACCTTCAGCCTCTAGTTCAAATTAACGCAGTGAGTTGACTCACGTTGTCGGTCGAAGAATGAGCTTATTTGTTATAAACAAACCTTGCAGGTTAAGACGTCTTAGACTACATTGGCATTGTTCGTAAACTAGCTAAGCGAGGTGTATGTTTGATTTTGTCGTTGTATTTGTTTTTAGCAGTAGAATTCATCACTAGAGCAAAAAACACAGCATAAATTTATTACAGTAAATCCAATATATAGCGTTGAATGCACTTTACCTTTTAAGTCGTGTTCATGTTGTGCAAGCTCTAGGTACCACGATTATATAGAAAAATATTTCTTGAGGCAGACTAATTAACTACAGCGAAGGCTCTAATATATTGTTTATTTGGTTTATACCTTTCAAAAGCTGGAATCCAAGAACGGCATTCAAATTATTTTCAGAATATGCAAGAAATATAATACCTAACCACTTAATTATAATCATGATAGGAGATGTTTGTCATTACAGTCAACCACAATGTCCCTTTCAAGTGCCCATAATTTCATTCATTTGGACAATCTTCCTAGAGCTAACAGAATATACGTGAGGTTGGAATAGTTTTCCAATAATAATAATAATAAACCTCAACGTCCTCTTATTGAGATACTTTAATGGCCTCAAGATTTTGCTTTACCACACCTATTATTGAACATAGAGTGCTTGACAACTAGGCTTAGAAGCTTAATATGCGCAGCTTCTTCTCTGAACAAAAATTTTAAATTAAGCATGTTCTTAGCCATAAGAGAACAATGTTTTAGTTGTGCGAGAGATCATACTTTGTAGGGTTTTTCTTAGGCTAGGAAGGATGATGTATGATACCGTGCTTGCTAGAAGCTTTAGCAAGCATGAGCAAAAGAGGTTGGGATACTGGGCATTGATTGCTTGCTTGTTCATTGTGTTGAGTTTCTTCACCATCTTTAAACCTTACTTGGGCCCTCTACAAGTTTGTAAGTCCTCCACTATTCTTGCAATTCTGCATTCGAAGCTTAGAATATCAATTTCTCCACATTTAGTTGAAAGTTTTAGATTTATTCAGTATGCTATTCGCGGAGTTCGCCATCTTAACTCCAATTGGTTTTGCAGTGAATTTAAGGTTATCAATGGGAGAAGACGAGAAACTTCATCTTTATAATGATACAACCAGCTCCAGGCTGATCATAGCCAAAGAAGGTAAGTTTTGATCAACAAAAATGTGTCGAGAGCTATATATGGACTATATATCCATATGATATTATATTATATATATCCATATGATATTTTTTGTGTATATATATCTAACTTTCTTGTTTTGATAGTTTTTTGTTATATCTTAGCTTATATCCATATATTGTTGATTTCTGATGGTGCAGAAACTATAGACAGTACTTTGATTGTCAATGATAAAAGAAGCTCCCAAGAAGAAGCAGAAATTATGAGTGGGGCATTAATTGTCAATGATACAGATAGAACTCATGAAGAAGCAGAAAGTAGTGGTAAATTCTACATTTATGTATTTTCTTTTAAGAAAATCATCTACACACACACACAAATTATGCCAAATAATGTTTTCAGTATCTGTACTTGTTTAATTATTTTTATTATTATTGGTTTGTAGAATACTTGTCTAACATAAAATCAATTTAATTGATTGTTGAAGTTGCAGAAAGTATAATGAATATTTCTTCAATTGTCAATGGTACGAGCAACTCTCAAGAGGTATTTAGGGGTAAGTTTTTCTTTATATATATAAAATCAGCCGGTAAAGGATCATTTCTATAGTTCAGCTTGCGTTTAATCTCTTAAGGAATCCAACTTTAGAATAATTTATTCTTGATTTTAATGCAGAAAGTGTTACACAGAATGTGACGACCATTGATACAATTAGTAGCTCTCCACAAAAAGTCAAAGGCAAGTTTTCATAAATGTTTACTTCAAAGAGAAGAAAAAAGAAAAGTGACACTGATAATTATGTCAATGCAGCTTGGTTAGCTGTGCAATGATGAGTTCAAGAATGTTGGTTTATTGTGACATGAGTCAATTGATGTTGCAGAAATTACAAGCAAGGATGATTTCATGGTCAACAATACAAACTTCTATCTTCCAAAAGCAACAGGTGAGTGCTCAAGTTCATTTCTTAGAAATCATTACTGATCATTAGTCTAAAAAATTGAACAATTGAAGATGTGAAGAGAGTGAACATCGCATGATGATGAAAGTTCATGAATCTCTGGCTTAAGTCTGATAACCATGATTACTTTTTTTTGAAGATGCAGATGCTGTAACAAAGAACAGCAAAATGGAGCCTCTATGCACTATCATGGGTAGATCAGATTTCTGCGAGATAAAAGGGGACATCAGGATTGATGGAAGTTCCTACACTGTCTTTATTGTTTCATCTGAGACTGATATCCTGGCAGCAGAGAATACTTCATGGAGGATTAGACCTTATGCGCGAAAAGGTGACCAGACGGCAATGGGCGCGGTTAGGGAATGGACACTAAAACTTGTGGCTGGTGGTTCAGATATCCCTCAATGCACTCAGAATCATAGTGTTCCAGGGATCCTTTTTTCGGCTGGTGGATATGCGGGAAACCATTTTCATGCCTTCACTGACATAATTGTTCCCCTATTCTCGACTGCTCGACCCTATAATGGAGAAGTACAGTTTCTTATCACCAACGGTTGGTCTGCGTGGATCGCGAAGTTCAAAACAATACTGAAAGCACTGTCTAGATATGATCTCATCAATATTGATAATAGAAAAGATATACATTGCTTTGGTAGCATGACAGTCGGCCTTAAACGTCCATCCTACAAAGAGCTCAGTATTGATCCTTCAAAGTCTCCATATTCAATCAAAGACTTCAGGCAGTTCCTGAGAAGTTCCTATTCTTTAAAGAAAACAAGGGCAATTAAAATCAGGAATGGGACGAAGAAAAGGCCGAGGCTTCTAATCATTTCAAGAAAAAGATCGCGAGCATTTACAAATGTTGGTGAAATTGTTAACATGGCTGAGAGATTGGGTTTCAGAGTAGTTGTTGCAGAACCTGGCATGGATGTATCAGGATTTTCTCAGATCATTAATTCCTGTGATGTGGTGATGGGAGTTCATGGTGCTGGGCTAACCAACATTGTTTTCCTTCCTGAAAAGGCTGTCTTAATCCAAGTAATTCCCTTTGGAGGAGCAGAATGGCTTTCAAGAACTTTCTTTGAAGAGCCTGCAAAGGACATGAACATAAGGTACTTGGACTATAAAATCAGGGTAGAAGAGAGCACTTTGATACAGCAATACCCAGCTGACCATGCAGTTTTGAGGGATCCCTCTGTAATTGGGAAACAGGGTTGGCTTGCATTTCAGTCTATATATTTACAGAAGCAAAATGTAACGATAGATGTGAATAGGTTTAGACCCACTTTGGTAAAAGCCTTAGAGCTTTTGCATCAGTGAATACACCACGATTTTTCTCATGATATTTTCTTTTCCTCATCACCACAATTTTCAATTTTATTCTTAAAGCAAAACCTTCGACGCCTGGGTTATCATTGCGGGACATCCGGGATTTTGGCCCACAGATAAATACTGTGACACGCATTCGGCAATGATATCGTAATTTCAGTAGACCTGCGCTGGCTAGTAACCATTACTGTTATAGGATTAAAAAACAATTATGAGATTAATTTTGAATTAGTCTATCTTCAGAAGGTCTACAATCATTTTAAAACCCCACTGATAAATCCCACGAAATCGACCATGCTGGTTGTTGGTGTTACACAATCCTCATTCGTTTACAAGTAACTGCTTTTACCAAGCAAATGAAGAAAATGACAGCAAGGAATTCAAGAGGGAGACTTTGTATAGACAACTTGGCATGGAATACTTATACATGTGCCTGACCTAATCCCGCCGTCAACGGTGAGATTAAAGGAAGAAAGACACTGCTCCTCCACGGCCATGTTGACCTGAAGCATATTTTAGTTAGCTGTCCTCAAGGATATACATACATACCAAGGCATATTTCGTAACACAAAGTCAACAAGATTAGAATGATTAATCTTATAGACAGTTTGGGTTGCTTAATCATCAGTCATCATGGATGGCATTACGGCATCCCCGCAGCTGGGCTCTTGTTGTGCAAAAAGAAGGTGGTAAAATCCACTCATGCATTAGCATGATTGAGGAGGATTATGAGACATGGGGATTGGAGAATGATGGTCAATTGACACCTATAACATCTTTAATTGATGGGCAATTAATAGCCCTTCGGGCGATAGGTGAATAAACTCCTATATATGCATGTGGTTGGTTATCAAACTCTGAAAAGATGAACACCTACCCCAACCCCTCTCACGCGCATACAAAATGAAAGTGAGAAAAAGGCAATCAAAGGTCAAACCAATGTAAGTTGGATGGTAAATTATAGCGATTGCCTTGGATTAACAAAAACTACTTCTACTTGAAAAAAACACCTCATCCAGAGAAAGTTTATGTTTACTGAACAGTGTAATTGTTAGTGTACGTGTGGGAATGTCTTGTACTTAAATGATTGTTTAAATAAAGTATGTAAACATATTAAATTTATTAATAAATGTTTATTTATATTTAATATTTATTAAATATTTTATTAATGAATCTAAAGTAAAGATAAAGTTACAGGGATAAAAATATCTTGCAAAGAAAATTATGAAGTTGTTATAATTATGGTATTTATATTGTATCAAATAATTGTTTCTAAATATTCATGATCAATGAATGCTCTATTAAGATAGGATATTAATTAGAGTTGTTAAGACTGATAAATATTTTGTTCTTTCTTTTATAAAAGAAAACAAATGTTCTTATAATTTGAGGTATAAAAGATACCTAGAACTAATGTATAGATGTTTGTTAGATGGTATGTACATTGAACGAATCCATATGAGAATTTCGCATTGAGATATAATCTATGTCTATAGAAAGGTTCACATGACGGTTATGTAACTGATCACTAAACTTGATATCACTAAATTATCTTATATATAAAATGTTATGCTTTGATCATGCTACAAGTTGTCCTAATTAATGGTAACAAGCGGATAGGTATTAGATACAACATGAACTATATGAATATATTTGAGTAATCAATAAAAATTCATCATCTTATGTGAATTAGAGAAAATATTTTATTTATTCACAAATTGTATTAATTGTAAATCCTTACGCAATGTGAATATAATTTAAAAAAAGTTTCAAATCTTATTCAAACAATCAATGACTATGATGTTGAGAACAAACATTATTTGAGAAAGCAAACACATTTCTTGTTACAATGTCTATATTAGAATATTATTGCTGAAATGATAATAATTACAAAGAAAAATTGGTGACTAAAATGTTAATTCAAATCATTTATGACTTTGAAAGTATTTAAGAAATCATGACAAGTAGCTAGAAATTATACATGATATTCAAATATAAATTAATCAATTGTTGAATTGATAATAAATTAATTTATTTAATCCTATTTTATTTAGAATTGTGCTTTATATTTGGGGCAACTTATTATGGAACCAAATACGTCACACATATAAGAATCATTGGTCAAAAATTAAACTGGGATGATCAATCAAGTGTGACTTGATTATAATAACTTTTAGAAATTGAGAACTAAAATATAATTTATATAGAGAATTACAATTCTAAACCTAGAAAAATCAAGTAGGGACTTGATTGAATATATTTATATAATTTTTCTGAAATAATATATGTGATATTATTCAGAGGGTAAATTAATATTTTTTTTGTTTATAGGTTTTCAGGTTTCTCTATAAATAGAATTTTATGTCTCTTATTTTATAGACAACACACAAAACAGTATAGAACACTTGAAAAACACAAAAAAAAAAAAAAACTAGTACTCAAAGGCATATCAATCTCTCTCTCCTTAAAGGGTTTAAAAGATTTATCACTAGTCGTTCGTGTGGATTATTGTTAGAGATTAGACACTTAGATGGCTTGTGGTTTGCAATAACTCAGCATTAAAGGTATTGTTAGAGATTAGACACTCAGATTAGACACTTTTAGAAATAATCTTTGTATAAACCTTAAATAACTCTTAGATCTGTCTAATGGGAGTTTGGGACTGCCGAAAAAGTTTTAAATTTATCGTTTTCACTCCGTTTATGTGCTTCAAGAAACCCAATCGTAATGATGATTTTGTCCTTCACATAAAAAAATCCCTGAACTAGATATTAAAGGTAATTCAATCTTTTCACAAGACTCATTAGTCATTATTAGATTAATTAAGGAAAACTATTTTTTTCACATCTCTAAAGCATAGTAAATTACCCACAAAAGCAAAAATTTTAAAATTAGCATACAAAAGTTTTTTTGTACTTTCAACCTAGTTTTTTTAGTTATAATCAAGTTCGCTAGAGGTAACTTGGTATTTTAATAAATATAAAATATAATAAAAAATGTGGTTGGGGCGTGTTGTGATAAGTACTTAAAAGTGTATTTTTATTAAGATTTTATATCATTATATTGCACTTAAAGTATCATTAAATTCCTTAATTTAAGTATGTTTTATAATAACAAGTCTGATAATATAAGATATATTTAATTTATGGTAAATGCTCACTTTAAATGCAAGTTTTGAAAATAGACATATCTCACAATTTAGAGGATTGATTGATGTGTTGAACTATTGAAATTGAGGAGACAAAGACATGGTTGAACTTAGAGAAGAAATTCTAGTTGGGTTGATTCAATTCAAATTGGAACACCATTTGATTTTTGGGTCATAACTGAAGTTGTAGACCTTAGATTTAGGTGTGGTTTTGATTGATGAAAATCTAAGATATAGGCCTAAAACATTCATAAAGAGTCCAAGATTCAACACTGCTCTTTTGAAGTTCCAATCTTAGCAAAACAAGAGAAGTTCGAATCTGTCATGTAACCCAAACAATATTCGATGTTTAGCCAATATCTCAAGTTATAGAAGTCCAAATAAGCCCATTTTTTTTTGTCGGGAAGCTGAAACAAATAACCACAACTTTCATGAAGACCATCTGTTCAAATTCTGATGTTATCAATGATGTGTTGTTCAACCACTCAATCAAAAGTTCTAAATTTTAGCCTATAAAAGGAGGCATTTATCATATATTTAAGCATCTTGGTTTTCAGATCAAGATCTTGCTCTTGCTTTCTTTCTTTCTATTTTTGTAATGTTCAAGTTTTATTTCATGTTATATTCTTATTAATCTCTTATTTATGTTTATCATTTCTTTTACAATACTTAGTTAATTTATATCATAACTATGTTCTTATCTTGTTTATTTATGTTTTTCTTCTTCATTATGTTTAGTTAAGTTTATTTTTTCCAAGGTGAAAATGTTACACTAATGGTGTAAGAATAAATAAAGTACAAACTTAACATGGTATTTAATGTTTATATTCAAGAAAGTTTGCTATTAACATATTTTATAATTGTTATCTTACTCATTCTTAATACCTTTCTTGTGAAATGGTAAGTCTAGATTCATGATGTACAACCTTTGGCACAACAAATACTTAATTCTTTCATAGCATACTGTATGGATAACTGACACCTATGTTATGAAAAGAGCTCGATTTGTTTTTGACATAAGTTAGCATCATAAATACTTGATAAAATTTACAATCATTGGCGTTACTCAATTAAGGTAATTAATATGATCATGTTAATAAATTAAAATGAGTCATTAATGATAAATCATTCGATTGGAACCTCCTTTGTGTTTAGTTTCCAGATAAATAATAAAAGAAGTTTAGACTATACTTATTTGAAATACCATTAGTGGATTCTTTAACATTGGTAATTGCTTTATCTTCGTGTAATCTTTACATGCATTAATATCACATCTTAGAGTTCTCTTTAACTCTATTTCTTTTATTATTTGTGGTTTTGTATAATTAACCTCCATGTGGATCGATCTCGGTCTTACTGGGGTATTTATTACTTTGACACTCCTACACTTAGAAGAAGTCATCAATCATTTGATCGTGTCATGCAATATCGTGTCAGTGTGTGAGAGATGCTCATGGTCTTCTAGCGACACTTGCGACATCTCTCATAGAAAAATTTCTCTTCTAATATGTCATTGGAACCATCATGGCATCTTCTTCCTGTTAGGGACGTGTGTGGTGTCAGTGGTGGGGTGGTTTGTTGCCGATGGTGCTTTCTTTTTTTCTTTTCCTCTTTTCTCTCTCTTCCCCTTAAAAAGTGTGTTGACCATTCAAAATTTTATAGTTGTCCTCTTATTTATTGAGATTTCAACTTCGATCCTTATTTTTTTATTCTAATTTTTATTCTTGGTCTTTTTGTAAAATTTTAATTTGTTTTCAATTTCATCCTTTTTATTTTTCAATTCGGTCCTTGTTCTTTTATTTTTTAATTTGACACTCCTACACTTAGAAGAAGTCATCAATCATTTGATCGTGTCATGCAATATCGTGTCAGTGTGTGAGAGATGCTCATGGTCTTCTAGCGACACTTGCGACATCTCTCATAGAAAAATTTCTCTTCTAATATGTCATTGGAACCATCATGGCATCTTCTTCCTGTTAGGGACGTGTGTGGTGTCAGTGGTGGGGTGGTTTGTTGCCGATGGTGCTTTCTTTTTTTCTTTTCCTCTTTTCTCTCTCTTCCCCTTAAAAAGTGTGTTGACCATTCAAAATTTTATAGTTGTCCTCTTATTTATTGAGATTTCAACTTCGATCCTTATTTTTTTATTCTAATTTTTATTCTTGGTCTTTTTGTAAAATTTTAATTTGTTTTCAATTTCATCCTTTTTATTTTTCAATTCGGTCCTTGTTCTTTTGATTTTTTTATCATTTTTTTATTTTTTAATTTTACCATTCAATAATTTTTTTTATTGTTTTCCTTTAATTTTGTTTTTTTATTTCAGTTTTCATCCTCATTTCTTTAATTGATATATTTTTTTAATCCTTTTGTATAATTGAATTTTTTTTTTCCAATTTCATTCTTCAACATTTGATTAATTAGGAATTGGGCTTTATGGTTTTTTCAAGTAAGGTGCTTCCAGCCTAATAACCAAAGTCACGAGTTTGAAAAATTAACATGGGTTGACATCGTTTTATTTATTTATTTTCTTTTATGATTTCATTATCATTCCATATTGGTTTTTTTTATTAAAAAAAATAGGTCTTGTGACTTTCTTTGTTTTCTTTTCTATCGGGTTATCCCATCTTATGACTTGAGTTTTGTTTTGATAGGATAACCTAGATTGGCTCCACTCTTTTTATGGAGTCAATTTTTTTTAAAAGGAATTGTAATATTTTTTTTTAATTCCAGCCTTTAAAACTTGGTTCTTTTTTAAATTAATCTTTATTATTTTTTCTGTTTTGAGTTTGGTTGGGTTATCCTATTAGCATAATCTAGATTGTGAGGTTTGTCTTACCTGGTTTTAAAATTTTTTTAAGTCAATTTTGTTTGTTGATTTGTTTTTTGATTTCATACTTTTATAGTTAATTTGTTGATAATCTAGTTTTTTTAATTTTTTTTCCATTTGTTTTCTATTAGGTTATCTCGCTTTTATTACCTAGATTATAGATTTGTCATGTTAACTCGAGTTGATTTAAACAAATTTTTTTTTTATCTAATTTCATTTTTCCATGATCACTTTTTGGAATGAGTTATATATATATTTTTTGGAAATAAAAAATTCAAGTTATCATGATCATTTTTTTATTTGATTTTTTTATTTTTAATTAAAATAAAATCAACATTAGTTGAATTTATAACATGAGTAGCAAATTTTTCTTCTATCTTTAAAACATGCATGTGATACATTAACATTAGTTTTAGAGCAAAGAATAATAATAATCTAATCTCACTGCATAGCGCCTATAATTGCATTGACCACCACTTGCGATCACACATATTTAGTATTAACTCCAAGTATGTTTAATAAATTATAATAAATGGATTAGAGAAAAACTTAACAATCCTTTAAACAAAAAATAAATAATAAATTTGTAAAGAAAAAATAAAGGGTTGAAAGTTGAATAACAATTTTAAAAATAAATAATAACTAGTGAATTCATAAAATCATCAAGAAAATATATGTTTGTTAAATAATGAATAGATACTCATTATGTCTTATGAATTTAACACTCGTGTGTGTTGGCCTCCCAATTATAAATTTAAATTATATTATATACATTATCTAATTTGTATTTCAATAAATACTTGCAGTGTCTTATAAAGTTTTTTAATTTTCAAACATCGAAATCAATACTAAATTGGGAGTAACATTAGAGTAAAACTAAAGTAATTAAATCATTTTGTTTTTTCATAATGAAAATTATGTATATTATTGCATGATTTACGCACACAATATTTACGTACATATTATTATAAATCCACCGCTGAATTAATACATAATACTTTTTGTATTTTTATTTTATTTTGAATTTAATTTTTTTAAATACGTACGTGAATACTTTAAGACCATGTGAATTTTTATTTTTTTTAACTACACTACTGAATCTAGTAGTGGTAGAATTGAAAGGAACTAGAAAAATATGAGATCAGGAACTCTTACGCCAAAGGTGGACATGTTTTGCCCCTCGTACTAGTTTGGAATCAGCCAATGCTTTCATCCATTGTCTTAGAATTCGGATTGGCTCGACCAGATTGATTTAGAACCTATTGATTTTGATCTAAATTAATCTCGGTTAAAGAAAAATAAGATTTTAAAAAAA
>Ga0325411_1003271_pt1 | contig 18256 bp, 11 predicted proteins | sample PopdelMetagenome_13_FD_206181 | JGI IMG/M metagenome (GOLD analysis project Ga0325411, IMG submission 206181) | Populus deltoides microbial communities from Bellville, Georgia, United States - Xylem-PdIQD-R4 | ecosystem: Host-associated > Plants > Phyllosphere > Stem > Wood/Secondary xylem...
ATGCTCAAAATATCAAATGTTCTCCAGATCTATAAATAAACTACTATTACTTCAGTACCTTAATCTGTCCACATAGAAGATAGAGAAATTGGGATCTCTCTCTCTTTCTGTCTGTTTCTTTTCTAACACATACAGAGACAGCTACTAAAACCATTATTTATTACATCTAATAAGACTCTCTGCTAGAATTTAGAGAGACAGTAAGATAAAAATATGGGACAAGACAACTTCGTAGCTCAGAAGAGAGCTAGCGGCGGTGGAGGAGCTGGTGGGCTGCCCACAACAACCACCGCCAACGGCAGAGCTCGTACAATGCTCCCACGTGGCAGGCAGATCAACAAGACATTCAACAACATCAAAATCACAATCCTATGTGGCTTCGTTACAATCCTCGTCCTACGTGGCACTGTCGGCATTGGAAGCCTCAGTAGCTCCGACGCTGACGCCGTCAACCAGAATCTAATCGAAGAGACTAACCGGATCCTTACAGAGATCCGATCCGACAGCGAACCGGATGATCCTGCAGAATCGGAGATCAACCCTAATGTCACCTACAGTTTAGGTCCCAAAATATCCAATTGGAACCAGGAACGCAAGGTATGGCTGAGTCAAAACCCTGAATTCCCCAACTTTGTTAATGGGAAGCCTCGGATTTTGCTATTAACCGGGTCTCCTCCTAGTCCGTGTGATAACCCGATTGGAGATCATTATTTGTTGAAGGCTATAAAGAATAAGATTGATTATTGTAGGATTCATGGGATTGAGATCGTTTATAATATGGCTCATTTGGATAAGGAGCTTGCTGGGTATTGGGCGAAATTACCAATGATTAGGAGGTTGATGTTGTCCCACCCAGAAATCGAGTGGATTTGGTGGATGGATAGTGATGCGATGTTTACTGATATGGTGTTTGAGATCCCCTTGTCCAAGTATGATAAGCATAATTTGGTGATTCATGGCTATCCCGATTTGTTGTTTGAGCAGAAGTCGTGGATTGCCTTGAATACAGGGAGTTTTTTGTTTAGGAATTGTCAGTGGAGCTTAGATTTGCTCGATGCGTGGGCTCCGATGGGTCCTAAAGGTGCCATTAGAGAGGAGGCTGGCAAGATTTTGACAGCCAATTTGAAGGGAAGGCCGGCATTTGAGGCAGATGATCAGTCAGCTTTGATCTACTTGTTGCTTTCGCAGAAGGCTCAGTGGATGGACAAGGTTTATATTGAGAATCAGTATTATTTGCATGGGTATTGGGCGGGCCTGGTGGATCGGTATGAGGAGATGATGGAGAAGTATCATCCGGGACTGGGTGATGAGAGGTGGCCATTTGTCACTCATTTCGTTGGTTGCAAACCTTGTGGTAGCTATGGGGATTATCCAGTCGAGCAGTGCATGAGAAGCATGGAGAGAGCTTTCAATTTTGCTGACAACCAGGTTCTTAAGCTGTATGGATTTGGTCATAGGGGATTGTTGAGCCCTAAGATCAAGAGAATTAGGAACGAAACTGTGACTCCATTGGAGTATGTAGACCAGTTTGATATTCGGCGTCCAGTGCATGACAACAGTGGATCAAGGAGCTAGCAATCGAAAGGCGTTCCATAAGTCATTATTGTAGGTAATGTAATTCCTGAGTCAAAGGCAGATTTAAATTTGATAACTTTCAGTTTAAGTGAGTTTTGCTTGTGATATTGTTGTTCTCTTCCTGCTTCTGAGAACTGCAGGGTAAAATTCTTTTATTAACTCAAATTTGTTTTCCAGCCGTGTATGAGTAATCAATGAAGCAAATTTATAATCGAAACTGCAGTCCTGTGTTTTTTCTCCCTGATGCCTGATGGTTTCCTTCCTTCTATTTTTTATTGTTAGTTTATATAATGCATGATCTATTTATTTTCCTTTCCATTCTTCATTTCTCCAGTTACCTTTGGTTGAATTGAAATGTTAACAAATTCATCCCCTTTTTTTTTTTTCTCTCGTGAAGTTCATTGCAAACTGGCATATGATCCATGGACTGAATTTGGTGGGTGTTCGGCATTGTGGTTAGCCAAAATGGAAAACTCACCATAATTGCAAAAGTGCTCAGTCAGTTATCATCATACCTTTGTAGGGGTGCCTTTTTATGTTTTTTGACAAAAGTTGGATCAATGTATTTTGGGAAAGCATGATTTTATGCTTTTGAAATTCCTTTTGGTTAAGAGATTATCATTTGAACCTTGTATTACAGTAACATTAATATTTTCACAATTAAATTATATATATTTTCTTCATCTTAACATCAAGGTGCTTTTAGTGGTGCGGGTCATCAATACCTCTTCCAGAAAGCTTTCCAACAAAAAACGCAGCTGCTTTCCTCCCCACTGATATCCCTTGTATTGCCTATCTTCACATTAACTGATTCTACATTCTGAAACATATGGTTGCTGTTATTTTTCTTCTTTGAGACTATAAACATGCACACAGTTTTTGTTAGATTCCTCTAGTTTGCGTGCCCTCATGATTTTGCGAAAAACTGGGTTGTATGAACCTATATGGAGCACAAATATTCATACTAAGGCAACAATGCTATATGGATTCATATCATACGCATGCATGCTTTACTCTTGTACATATTACAATACAACTCCATTATCTTGCTTTCCATTCCATATCTTCTTCTCCCTTTTCTTTTAAATACTATGTTTGCTTACAATTCATCATCACATAACTACTTCCAAACCATTCGGTTGACTAAAGTTAATTTCGTTGATGCTCAAGATCATGGGCGACCCCATTTTAAGGTTATTTAGTTGCTCTTTGCCACAGATATCATTTATGTGATATCATTTTTCTTCATCTCTCATGATATCATTTTTTCCCGCTCTAAAAGCCTAATTTCTTACGATATCAATATCTCGTTTTGAAAGCATACATTTTTATTAATTCAATTTTCCGCCATGAAAGCATAATTTCTGTAAATTAAATTTCCAGCTCAAAGGCATAACTTTAATGAATTCAATTATACACTATGTATAAATTTCTTTGTATTCTAACATTACATGAACATTGGTGACCCTTGTCGTATGTGCTCTCGACAAGTCGGGTCCCAAACCATATGTTCCTCCTACAATTTCAACGATATCTGTTTTTGCTAAACATGTACCTCCATTCATTTAGAATTAATTTAACCCAAGTACTTACATACACAACTTTCATATGCAATCATACAAACTTAGTTCATCCATTTCAACCAGTAGAAACACCGAATCTGAAATATTATTTATGCACACGTATGATTATAGACGATGAATGATAGCCCAAACAATTGAGAGATTGAGCTTTAACTTATATTTTTAGTTTTAATTTATATGAACTTTCAGTTGAGGTTTATTAATTTGACTTTATTTGTTGGGTTTGATTTAATTATTATTGGGTATTTTATTTAGTGGGCCATAAGCCCAATCGCTTGTTCTAGTTAGAATTTTAGTATTAATATTCTACTTTTCTAAATGGTAAAGAGTTTTTGATGATTAATGAAAATATTGCAGACTTTGCATATCTCCAATCCCCTTTCTTTTCTTTCTTTGCTTTCTCTTCTCAGCTTCTTCTCTAAAAACTTCTTTTTTTTCTTGCTTTAATTTTTACTATTTATTGTCCCGCATCAAATTTGGTATCAGAGCATGACTTTTAATTGTTCTTACAATTAAACGATCCATATGTTTATGTTTAACCCTAGATTGATCTAAAATTGTTTTTTGAAAATTGTTCACTGTTAAAAAAAAAAACCTACTGTTTTGATTGAAAGAAGAAGAAGAGGGAAACACTGTTCATCTTGTCCATAGCAAACAGCCATCGAAATCAAAATTGTCACTGCTCATCATAAAAAAAGTTTACTGTTCATCAACGCCGATCGTAAACTCTGCCTCAACGCCGGTCACACCAAGACTCACGATGACAGATTCTCCTACAGAAGGCCACTCCCCACGCCACCGGCAAATTACACCAAATCGTCTTCAGCAGCGCCTCCACAGGACCACAGCAGACCTGCGGCTTCAGCAGCCAAACTAGCGACACAAAACCATCAGCCATAACCACTCACAAACATATCACCACCAGTACCGACTAGTGGTTCCTCCTAGCAAAGGCAGTGCCTCAGCCAATGTCATCCTCTTCAGCTGCCACCGTCCACAGCGTTATCGCCCTCAACCATTAGCAACAGATAGAGAAGTAGAACCGGCCAACGACAACCACCACCTTCAACAGACTGCAGTTGTCCTCGCTTCCAACAGTCACGCCCCACCGCCAACAACAACCGAAAAATCACAGAATACAAAGGAAACTCAGCAAAGCAATTGCAGCACATAAGAAGAAATTGAGGCGAAATTAATTAACCCTGCCACTTCATTCGCCACATCAACTCTCTGGATCCACATTAGCCGAAACGTCAGCACCCCGGAGCCACATCATGCCAATCATAGCAAACCGCCGCCGAAATCAAAATTGTCACTGTTCATCATAAAAAAGTTCACTGCTCATCAACGCTGATTGGAAACTCTGCCTCAACATCGGTCACGCCAAGACTCACGGTGACAGATTCTCCTATAGAAGGCCACTCCCCATGCCACCGATAAATTACACCAAATCGTCTTTAGCGGTGCCTCCACAGGACCACAGCAGACCTGCGGCTTCAGCAGCCAAACTAGCGACATAAAACCATCAGCCACAACCACCCACAAACATATCACCACCAGTACCGACTAGTGGTTCCTCCTAGCAAAGGCAGCGCCTCAGCCAATGTCATTCTTTTTAGCTGCCACCGTCCACAGTGTCATTGCCCTCAACCATTAGCAACAGACAGGAGCAGTAGAACCGGCCAACGGCAACCACCACCTTCAACAGATTGCAGTTGTCCTCGCTTCCAACAGTCATGCACCGCCGCCAATAATAACAACCGAAAAATCACAGAAGACAAAGGAAACTCAGCAAAGCAATTGCAGCACATAAAAAGAAATTGAGGCAAAATTAATTAACCCTGCCACGTCATCCGCCACATCAACTCTCTAGATCCACATTAGCTGAAACATCAGCACCCCGGAGCCACATCATGCTAATCAACCACTCCACGGGATGCCACGTCAGTAGGCATCACCATGTCATCACCTATTGCCACGTCATCTGACACGTAATTTGAGGTCCATCTGTGAGCAATTCCATAGTTTAAATCTTGGTCGGTAAATTACTGTACTTTTGGGTTTGTTGATTTTACCTCTTTGGTATTGTACTTGGTATTCAAAATTATCATTAATATTACTTTTGTGCCAAAAAAAGAAAAAAAATCATAAAAAAATACCACATAACATTTTTAATTGTTAATTTTTGTTCATCAACCTCTTTCATCAGTGATAGTTAATATCTTATTTTATTTGATAATTATGAGTTCTTGCTTATGACATTGTTTTTGATTAATTATTTATACTTAAGAATCTAGTATTACATGCTTACAATTTTATTAGTGTAATTTGTTCTTGATTAATCTCCACATCTAAGAAAAAAAAGTAAAAAAAAGATTAAAAAAATAGCTTTATTTTTGTATTGTGATTTTACATGTAAGAATCATTTTTGATCTCAATTCCATTTATAAGTTAGTGTTACATGCATTTGTGTCATGATCATCTAGTGTCCAAGCTTAAGTTTACATTTACTGTAGACTCAACCTTTAGTGATACTCTCAATGACCATTTAAAGGGAACTGCAAACTTAGGTGATCAACATGTTTAGAAGAATTGAGCCCCAAGAGAGTTTTCAAATAAAGCACTCAAAGACCAATAAATATCACAAGAATAATCATTATAGACAAGTTCACTCTGAGCGCCACCAATATGACTATCATTTAGGTTACTCTAAACACGATGACTTTGATGAGCGAGTCTTGAGTCCTAACAAAATAGAAGTCCCCACTTTGAACGGTTGTCATGACCCTTGGATATTTGATATGTGGATTTGTGATATGGATAGATTCTTTGAGTGGCATAACTTTTCTAATAATAGAAAAGTTAGATTTGCTAAGATGAAACTCATTAATGAAGCCAAAATTTATTAGAGAGATGTTGATGATTGTTTAGAGATGAGAGGTAAACCTCCTATAACTGATTAGATCAAAATAAAACAAAAACTTCAGGAGAAGTACCTACCCAGTCTTACAGGAATAAACTCTTAGACTAATGGAACAATCTAAGACAAGGGAATAAGTCTATCAATGAGTATTTAACACAGTTTAACGATTACATGATTAGATGGGCCATAAGAGAGAATGAATCCATGACTTTGCGTAGATTTTGTAAAGGCTTAAATGATAATCTTAGAAGAGAAGTTGTATTTCAAGGCTTATCTCTTTCAATCCCCTTTCTTTTCTTTCTTTGCTTTCTCTTCTCAGCTTCTTCTCTAAAAGCTTATTTCTTTTCTTGCTTTAATTTTTACTATTTATTGTCCTGCATCATCAACCATACATAAAATCAGTTAATAATTACTCGTATTTATAGCTATCCTAGCAGCCCATATTTATATACTTTTAGGTTGTTGTAACAACCCTCATTGTTACACATTATGGCAGCCTTTATTTTCCATGTGTTAGGGCTACCATAGTAGCCTTAAATTCCTATTGTTTGTGTTGTTGTAACAGCCCAAACTTTCATAAATTTAGCTTGCCACAACAATCCTTATCTTTTGCATGTTAGGGTTACCGTAACAACTTTGATTTCCATCGTTTGACCTGTTATAACAACCTCAATCTCCTTGAATTCAGGCAATTGTAATTGCTTTTTTTCCACAAACTTTTAGACTTTTATTTCTTTATAATATAAAAATAATAACCACTCATAAAAATTCCAAATTACCATATTTATAACATATTTAACATATTCATAACACTATTAAATACCAAAATCAACACATTTCAATCAATTTTCCACACATTCATCATTCTAGATTTTAACAACAATTACTCCATCTTTAGAGATCACATCACATATTAAAAAAGCTAACTTAAGTATCTCCAACAACATTTAAAACATCAAAATCCACACACTATGATCAAATTCCTAATCCTCCTAAAATTCCCACCTTGGCCGGCTACTTTAGCATTTCCATTATCATCATTTGTTTTTATAATTTCTCAAACCAATTATAACAATTCACACAATTAAATCAAGTTTCCCCAAATCCCCCAAATCCCTATTTATGGTCAACCACTAATGGAGTTTCAATATCAATAGTTGTTTTGATTTTTCTTTAATTTGATGTTAACATACTGTTTCCATACTTATACAACCAAAAATCAACCCAAACAACCCCACAAATATGGCATAAATCCTAAAATTCTTAGAATTGAGGATTTTTCAATTCCCTCACTAAAACATGTAAAAATGTAAATTCAATTGGAAAAAATGCCTTACCATAATCAATTGACCCAATTTAATACACCTTTTGTAATTAATCCCAGTAATTTCTTCTCTCTCTTCAATTAATAGCTTTTTTCTCTAGCTTCTTTACTTTCAATCTCTCACTAAACTAACTAGGTAGGTTTGATTTTGGTGATAATCTTGCTAATTAACCTCAATGGCAATTGATATTTATGAAAAGAAGTAGAAAAGAGAAGAATTGAAGAAATTTCCAAGCTCCATTTTCTCTCCCAAGCTATTGACCTTAACTATAAAAGGGGAAGACAATCTTTTTTTATTTACAATAATGCCATTCATTTAATATCCCATAAGTTATTCCATTTAAATCTCTGATCGTCAATATTGTTTTAGACAAATATATCCTTTATTTCATTTGAAGTTTTACACCAGTAACTTGGGATTTTCACAACAATTCACAAATATTCTTCATTTAATTTATTATTTTTCATTTGAGATTTTACGCGATTCATCATGGGGTTTACCATCTTACTATTCTGCTCGACTTATATTTCCTAGTGCACATTTCTTCTTTTAGGCATGTGATATGAAGGTTTTAGCAGGTATGAAAGTATTTTGTGAATAAAAAAAACATATAATGTCATGTCTTACCATTCAGTGCCCATATTTTTATTATGCTTTACCTTTTAGTGTTAGAATGGATTTTCGAGGGAATATCTTTTGATTGTAATAGTTGCACATACATATATAATGTAATTAGATATGATTGGATACATGATGCTGTTAATGTAGTATCATTTCACGAGATGTACTTTTCTAATGTGTTTGGTATTGTAATGCATAATGCTTTTTAAAAGTTCTTTTTGTTTGAAAATGTATCAAAATAATTTTCTTTTTAATTTATTTTTTTATTTTTGACATGAACTCATCAAAATCATTAAAAAACACTAAAAAAACATAAATTTGATGTTTTTTCAAGTGAAATGTAATTTTAAAATGCACCTATAAATAGAAGCTACCATACTCTTAAACACATGAATCTAGCTTCATAGCAAGTTTCCACTAACAAAAAATGCATGCTTAAATAGGGTTAGATGGAACCATTGTTATCGCACCAGAGTACAATTTTCTTTTGATTTGCACTTTGCATATAAATCTTTTTGGAAGCCTTAAGGTTTTAGGGGTCATTGTTTGATGAACAAGATTATAACTACTTAAGGCAACTAAGTGAAAATCTTAAGGGTGGTATTTTGTAAAGTTTGAATTTTCAATATAACTTATTAACAAAAAATGATTGAGGAGGGAAAAACACACTATAAGAGGATTCATTGTTCATTGGAACAATGTAATGATCATTTTATCCTTTCCTAAAATATTGATGAACTAACTATTAATGTTAATACAATCTTTCTGTAAGGTCCATTAGTCATTATTAGATTGAGCGGGGACAGGCATAACTTTTTTGCATTTTAAAAGCATAATGAAATAACTAAATTAATGTTAAAAGCATATTTTTGTTTAAATGGTATCCAAAGGCTTTTTGGTATTTTCATTCCGTGTTTTAGTAATAATCAAATTAGCTAAAGGACAATTAATATTTTTAGTTATATATTTGAAGGACTAAAAGGTAGCTTCTACTATGCTGTTTGAAGCTTTATGGTACGCTCTTTCTAGTGGTATAGGGCGTGTCAGTGGTAGTGTCATGGTTGGGCCTTGGTGAACTTTTCCTTTTCTCCCTATTTTCTTTATCCTCTCATCAGGAACAACGCTACCATGCCAAAAATGAGAGTTGTCCTGTCATTTGTCTTTTGTATCAAATTTGGTTTTTTTTTTTTAATTGTTATCTATTTTGTTATGGATCATTTGATTTATTTTTTATTCAATTTCATCCCTCAACATTTATTTTCATTTATTTTTTATAGTAGATTGAATCCTCATTCTTTTGATGTCTATTTATTCTTTTTTTAATTGATTGTTTTTCAATTTATCCCCAAGCTTTTTGTTTCATTTTATTTCTTTTTTAAACTTAATCTTTTTTCTTTTGATTGCTATTTGTTTGTTAATTATTTTTTGATTAATTATTTTTTCAATTTCATCCCTTAATATTTTGTTGATTGAGGATTTGTTTTCATGCTTTTTTTCGGGTTGACCTTCTATAAGGTTGGTCCCGACCTTATAATTCGAATCATGTGTTTCGAAAATCAGCCCGAGTTAACTTTGGTGTCCAAGTTGAATTCGATAGTCTTTTTTTGAAAATGATTTTTTTTTTCAATTTTATCCTTAAACATTGGGTTAGTTGGGGACTAGGCTTTGTGATTTTTTCACTTTTCGTTATATGGAATTATCTTGATCTTCTGTCCCAGGTCATGATTTTAGTAGGTTAACTAGAGTTGACTAATTTTTTTTTCTATTGTTTTTTTTGGATTTTTTTCAGTTTCACCATTCAACATTGTGTTATTTGAGATTGGAGCTTCATTACTTTATTCAATTTGATCTCTACAGGGTTATCTTGATCTCACGACCAGGTCACGTGTTTGATAGGCTAACTTGGATGGTCTCGGGTTGGTTTTTTTATCATTTTTAATTTGATTTTTTCTTTCAATTTTGTCTTTTAGCACTTGATTTGCTAGGAATTGAGCTTTGAAGTTTTTCATTTTGCTTCATATGAGTTATCATGTTCTCATTTAATTTTTTTCTTCATAATCAAATATTGAAAGGATATATTTCTGTGATTTTGGCAAGCATTCATTTTTGAGTTGATCATTATATATATATATATATATATATAAAATATAGTTTAGTTTATTTACTATCATTGCCTATTTTTAAATCATATTATTAAATTAATTGTGCTTATTAAACCAAGTTGAGTTAATGACCTGATTTTCAAATTTTTCTTGCTTCTTTTAAAACACGACTCAACATTTTTTTAACGTTGAGAAAAATATGCCTGACATGGACCACTTATTTTGTTGTTTGCCATATCATCAAAGGGTAAACCAGCCTTCAAATCCTAAAACACGTTCTTTCTTTGTGATCTAGAATTATCTAAAACAATTTCTTTAATATTTTTGGAATAATTATATAGTTTTTCTAAACAAATGCTGATATCTTCCTAATCATGTCCCAAAAAATTCAAGTAGCTTGGAGGCAAGACTCATGTCTTGAATAATCAGTTAATCTCTTGGTTTTGACAATCTGTTCCATTATCTCTTTGAGGTGACTAGTGACCTGATACCTAATACCTACAAAAGATTAATTTTAGTGAATTTAAAGACTTTTTGATAATTATGTAAATAATTTTTTAAGAGAAAATATAACAATATTATTAAAAAATACTCTAAAAATAAATATAAAAATACCTCAAACACGTAATTTAGTTAGGTATGCAGGCTAGGAAGCTTGGTGATGGCTTGTACAGTGCTTTCAAGTAATGGTTACTTCACTCTTTAAGGAAATGGTTACTTCACATTTCACTCTTTTGATGAAACATGTTTCAATTTTCTATTATGGGTTGGACTTTCCTCAATTATGTTTGACTTGAAATAAGATGTTTTGGTAGTTTGATTGTGTTTCCTCACTCTTTTGATCTTTTGTTAGTTCCTCAAATATGGGTTGAGCAATAATCAAGCTAGTGTCTCATTAAAAGTACACATTCGATCTATTATAAGTTGGCACGTACAAGATTATATATTAAAAAATTCTCATCGAATTTGGAATTGGAATAAGGATAGAAATGTATCTATCCAATTAAAATCCTTCTATCTTATAAACATGTTCAAACTTTTTTTTTGGCAATGCTTTTGTAATATTTGTTTTTGAAACATTTTTTTTGGGCAATGCTTCCTCTTCTAGGCTGTCACTGTTCTAGAAGAGGAAGCATAACTGGCACAAATTGAATCGATAGCAGGGTAAGGAAAAACCTTTTTAAACTAACCGTTACAAGTAGGTCTTCATTATTAAAAAATAATATCATGATGATTTTGATGCAAACCTACTAAAAAAGAAAATAAAAACAAAAGAAAAATAATATTATTCTTTTATTATTGTGAGAATTTTTTTTACAATGTTATTAAACTTGGTCTGACTAGGTAGGTCAACTTGGAGGCCTCTGACCCAACCCCTTGAATGGTTTGAGTTTGAACTGAAACCAGGTGTGAGTTTACACGATGTGACCCGATGATCTAACGGGTTTAAACAAAACTGAATTGACTCGAGCAAAACCCAGTTCAATTGTTAAAATTTTTTAAAGATGACATTGCTTTAACCCTTTTTTTAATATTAAGATGACATTTTGGATCGTTACGGGTCAACCCAAACTAACCTATCAAACATGTGACATATATTCGATTGAATTTAATAACTTTATTTTTTGAAATCTATTTTTTATTTAGTTATATGATAATTAAAATAGATATGTAAAAAAAATCCACCGAATAATTTTTTTTTAAAAACCATCATGAAAGGAAAAAAAAAGGGTAGCTAATGCCATAAAAAAATCCAAGTATCAAATGTTAATGTTGCTTGTTAAGGGTGTTCAAAAAAACCGACCAATCGATTAAACTGAAAAAACCAAGAAAAAATTAACCAACTAAAAAAAAGAACCGATAGAAAAAATTGAATAAACCGATTAAACCCGGTCCGGTCCGGTTCTAGTTTAAAAAAGTTTAAACCGGACTAAACCGAATCGGTTTAATTGAATCTAAAAAAAGGTATAAAAAGAAACATCCTAAACCTAAAGACCCTAACCCTACCTTTCCGCCCCCCCAACCCCCCTTCCTTTTCCCCTTTCCCCCTTCCCCTTTCCAGCAGCCCCACCCCTCCCTCCCCCCCCTCTCCCTCTCCTCTATGCTCTTCTTTCTCATTTTCTCTCATATGTTAACATCAATTTTTATTTTATTTCATCGCTCTGGTTTATTTCACGGTCGACTTCTCCTACAATCACTTCTGCTCTCTGATTTATTTCATGGTTGACTTGCAACAACGGCAACAATAGAAACGTTTCGATTTTTCTGGTTTTTAATGCTAAAAAACCGACCTGAATCGAACAAAACCGGTTCAGTTTAAACTGGTTCTCAGTTCAGTCCGGGTTATATTAACAAGAAATACTATTTTACGGTTCGGTTGAATTTTTGAGTTAAAACCGTACCGTGAACACCCCTAACTTGTTATTTTCTTTCCTTCAATTGTGGCTTCATTCACGGGAAGGATTAAAGGAGATTTGGTGAGATGTTTATAACCCATCCACATCAATGCTGAATGGTTTTATTTCCTTTTCCTTCTCCCTTTTCCTCCACTTTGAACATAGAAATTAAATACCACAATCCAACTATCTGCCAAGGAATTCACTAAAAAGAAAACTTAATTCGTCGTCAAGAAGAGATAAAAACGGAAAAAATAAAAATAAATTGACGCTCGAAAATATGAATTAATACAAAACTTTTGACCCACAGAAACTAAAAACAAAAAAGATTCTCCTTTTCTTTCTCCAGTCTTTCATGAAGCTTATGTGGTGGCTAACTAGTTGAAACTGGCCCAACCAATTATGTGAAACCTGTCAGCTAGGGCTTGCCTCTGTTTCTTTTTCTTTCAATCTCAACATATAATTTTTTGTTTGTCTATTTTTATTTTTTAAATTTACATATGAAATGAATAGGGCGTTGGTTATTGGCTGGGTTGTTTTTTCTAACAATTTTTAGAAAAAAAGTGTCCGAAATAGCTATGATCAATTTTTAGTTTTTTTTTTTTCATGTATAAAACCGTGACAAATTGCATGGTCAAATATCTCATGGGTCAACAAAAATGACTGATGAAGAGGATCCATTTTTCATCCAATCCGACGGCCCACATCTTTGGTTTAAGCATGAAGGAATAGTGCAAATCAAACTGAGATAAGCCAACTTGCACTAAAACATCCCGTTTTGGCTTGGCCTTTCCTATTTATTTACACCAAGCTATAATTGCATGCAATTACTTTTATCTGTTTCAAAATTCAAAATTGATGAGATATATGAACCAATAAACCTGAAGCCTCCCTCTTCCTCGCTAATACAAACAACCACGGCCTAACATTAGAATCACCGCAACTGACCATGAACCACTGCACCTCGAAGCGTCATGTTTTAGCGATCAGCCACCTGCCAACTCTTAGCAAATCAAACAAACCAAACCACCATAGCTAGAATCTAGCCAACAATAGATCAAACCGAACCACTATAACTAGAATCTCGCCAACACAAGATCAAGAAAGACTCATCAAGAACGATTCCATCACAAAACAGTCGAACCACCCCAAAACTGCAATATCAAACGCCAAACAGTCCCTGCAATACTGGTCTTTATTTCTTTCCAATGAAAAGACTATAGCAATGAGTTGATTACATGTTTTGTTAATATAAAAATATATTTATTATTAATATTAATTTATATCTGATTAATGAATTTAATGTTTAATTAATAAATCTAGAGTAAATATAAAGTTATTGAGACAAAAATACTTTACAAAAACAATTATGAACTTATTATAATTATGAGATTCATATTTTATCAAAGCATTGTTCCTAAATGTTTCTAGTCGATACTCTATTAAGACTGTATATTAATTACAGCCATTGAGACTTTACAAATTATGTTCTTTTTTTTTTTGATAAAAGGAAGCAACTGTTCTCATAAACTGATGTATAAAGAATACTTGAAACTAATATGTAGGTATTTATCATATGACATATACACGGAATCGATCCATATGAGGATTCCGTATAGAGAGATCACTTGTGTATATGAAAAAGGCTTATGTGAATGTTGTGTAAATGATTCTTAGACTTGAAATCACAATGTTATCTTACATAGAGAATGCTATGCTTTGATCGACAACATGATATTCTAATCAAGGGTAACAAATGGATAAATATTGGATATAAGAATGATATAAAGTTATTTAAGTGATTAAGACAGAACTCATTATCCTAGATGAATTAGAAAAAATGTTTCATATGTTCTCAAATAGTATTGATTGTGAAATCCTCGCCTAAGGTGGAATGGAATTTTAATTTTTTTTAAACCTTATTCAAACAATCATTATTGAATAAATTATAAAATCTTAATTAAGGTTCTTCCAAAAAAAATTATAAAAAAAAGAAAGAGAAAAGAAGCCCTTTCATTATTTTTTATTGTTAATTAACTTAATAAACAATTTTTCTAAACATTTTTATCCCTATTTACCCTACAAAGATATTAAATAAATTGCATAGTTTTCATGACACTATTAGAAAATTGGTAAATTGCAATAAAAACAATGGAGAATTTCCATTAATATTTTCCAATAAAAATGACAACAAATTATGTTTAACCGGTATTTACCGATGGTATAACCGATAAATTAAAAAACTAAAAAACTATTTTAAAAATCCATCAACTATTCTGTTGGTAAATTTACACGTCAGGACTTGCTGATAGAATTGCCAACAAAAATTTTCATCAGAAATTGTTAATATGTTAAAACAGGCAATTCCTCTTCTTAGTTTTCTTCCTCCTCCTCCTCCTCCTGTGAGAAATATACTAGCACTCCCTATTTATCACCCTTTCATTTATCACAAAGCCAACTACTCTAACCCATATCTACATTTATCAGTAGTGTCAACATCAATAATTGAATTTTTTTAAAGCTTCGATTATATTGCCAATGTTTTGATGAATATTTTGTTAATGAATATGTTATTCATATAGAAGATTATGATGACAATATAAAGACATATAATAAAGAGGTTTGTGTAATGGGTTCAACTATCAATGAGTTTGAAGTTGATTATAATGACAAGTTACTTTGTTTTTGTTTTTTTTTTCCAAACAATGCCAACAAGTGTAATACACAAACACTTATTCCTTTAGAAATAATCATAATAAAGTTGATTAGCTATCCATTGTGAAAACCAAACCTAGAAGCATGTTGAAGTTAAAGATGGTAACAATGAAGTATTTGAGCGAGACGATGTATTCCTAATGGATGAGCTAGTTGATTAATATTGAGTTGCACCATCTAACAAGTTAGAAAATATAAATTTCTATGTCATTGAGAATACTTAAGTTGATGTTGACAAGTTAAATGATATATTAAATATCAATGGACATACTAAAGTAGATGAAGATGAAAAGATCAACTAGCTTGAGTTTGATTAAGAAAATAATGAAAATAAAGTGAAGGATTCCGATTAAAGGGTATTGTATTGGTTTAGATGTATAATAATCATTGTGTGTGTGTGTGTAATTTTATAATGCATTATGTTTTTTTTAATATATTTATTGTAATTTTGGGTCTAATGTTGACAATTGTTGGCTTTAAAATACTTAGTGTTGTTGAGGTTGTGTATTTAGGTTGGATAGGGGATCATATAAAGAAAGAAAAAGTAAAAAAAAAAAAAACACATTAAGACATAATCACTGATGAAAATGTATTTTCATTGGAAAATTCCAGTAGGTTTCAGAAATGGCGATGGAATTACCGATGAGCTATATGTCATCTATAATGCTGATAAAATTGCTAATAGAAATAAAAATATTAAAAAAAATTAATTATCCATTAGCGATTCTGTCAGAACATGTTGACGTGATAATATATCGACAAAATCACCAATGAAAATTCTATCGGTGATTTTAGGTTATAACCCGACTCTTTTTTCTATCCTTTTCATCTATGTTGCAAAATTATTGTTAGAAACCAACTCCTCTCTTTCTCTATCCCCCCACCACTTGGCCCCCCTCTTTCTTTTCATTGCCAGTCTTTCTCTTTCTCCACCACCAATTTCTCTCCTTCTCCGCTGCCTAGTCCCTTTCTCTCTTAGTATTTTTAAGGTAAGTCCCTTTCTCTATTAATCTCCTCTAAAATGTTTGTAGTTGCCAAAAAATTATTATTATTGTACATGTGTGAATGATTTTAATTTTTTACTATGCATTTTATTATTTGTAATTATTTATTGTTGTCATTGTTGTTGTCGAGTGTATTTTTCCAACAAATTTTAAAATTTATTATTGTTGTTTACTAGTGTGTTATGAATTACATTAAAATTACATAAACATTAAAATAAAGTGTAGATTGCTAAGAGAATGTATTTGTTTTTCCAATAAATATGATAAATTACATCAACATAATTGTAAAACAAAATAATGATGTTCAACAACATTTAAAATAGATAAATGATTATGAAAATTGTTATACAAAGTGTTTAAGCCCATAGACAATAATAGTAGTAGTATTAGTACTATAAAGTAAAGTATTGAATAATTTAAATAGCTTGTTAGACTTAAAAAATGCATTTTTAAAATGTAGAATGTTTTAGGACATGTAAAATCTAGATTTATTACATTGAAATTGAGAATTAACTTGTATAATATTTGGAGATGTTGAGAAAATTTTCAAAAAGAGCTACTACTAGTTCAACCAACAACATTTGCAACTTATTTTATGTCACGTATGAAATTAATTAGAAAATTTTGATATTGTTGTGGAATTGTTACAAATGGTTAAAGATTATGTTGTATAATCACTATATGGAAAAAAAAAATAAATTGACTGGTGGTACGCTAGAAGCTACTTGTGTTGTGATGAATGTTTGTGCTGTGTGGTGTTGATTATATGCAAGAAGTTAGCGGAATGAAATTTTAGTTAAGGCCCTGTATAAGGGAAATTCTACAGAAATTTTGTTAAAATTATATAAAATCATTCATGTTGAATTTCACATTCATATTTGTGTACTTATATATGAAAAGAATTATGTGTAATATGATGCATAATGTGAAATGTCGTAATAATAATGTACGAATTGACAATGCAGGAAAAAAATTACTGGAAAAGAGAAAACAAAAGTGTGGGAAAACCACAACACAACTAGGTAATTATCAAACAAATTTTATATTAGAACTTATAAGGTAAAATTCTCAAATTCTCATTTATATTTAACAAATGTTTTTGTACCAATTTGCGAGATTTGTGGTATGATGCCCACAAATATACAAAAAACTGAGCTAGCTCTAATGACGTTGAGGTATCAAAGAAGTATAGACCAAGTCACGTTACATAGAATGATTGGGAAAAGTTTAAAGAGTTTTTTATTCGAGTCACAAAATCAAAATAAAGAAATACATGGTTCTGTGAGCATATACTGGTGGATCTCTCCCATTTGTCAACCATGCAAAACACCTAGTAAAAAATTTGGAATTATTTTGTCCTATTTTTCAATATGATGTTTATTTGTTATATCTTTTTACAACACATTTATTTTGTAGCAATAATAATTTGGGCACGAGCTTACACCGATAAAGTTATATGATGAAACTCATGTAACGAAGGTGGATGAAGAAACTTATAGATAACAAAGCTGAGGCATTCATTGTAAGTTTTTTTATTTTTAAATCTTGTAATTTCTATAATTCTTAAAATTATAATTGACTTTTAGTTTTGTTTTGTAGGAACCATACAATGCTGCAATGTTTGAAAACCATGATACAAACACTTTCACCCATCATCCTCACGATCATCAGTTGTGATTGGAGGTTAGAGCAACTGATGAACCCGACATGGCTTGGGTTTATGGGATGCATATCATATTAGCTAGAGAAATAAGGCTAGGCCATACTACTTTAACTATAGGAACACAACAGTCTAGCCTAAGCAAATCAACACTGGAATTTGAGTTGATAGTCCTAGAATAGGTCGAGGATAGCCAAATTAAAAAAGGAGATGAAAGCCAAATTAGAAGAAGAAGCAAATGAAATTGGGAGAAAATGATGGAATATTTATCTTCATATTATCCTCTTTATTCCAGTTTTTTTGGTTTGGGATTTCCCCCTTTCACCTTCAGTTCTTTTGGTTTGCGATGAAT
>Ga0325411_1003272_pt1 | contig 18255 bp, 8 predicted proteins | sample PopdelMetagenome_13_FD_206181 | JGI IMG/M metagenome (GOLD analysis project Ga0325411, IMG submission 206181) | Populus deltoides microbial communities from Bellville, Georgia, United States - Xylem-PdIQD-R4 | ecosystem: Host-associated > Plants > Phyllosphere > Stem > Wood/Secondary xylem...
GTCATATTATTTGCTGATTATATCAAATTTGGTCCTCAAACTTTTGATTGCTATATATATTTTGTTTTGAATATTTATTTTTCAATTTCATCTCTTAAAATTTAATTTTTATATTAATTTTGGTCCTTATTTTTATAATTGTTATTTGCTTTTTCCTTATCATTTTTTTATTGAAATTTTTTATCTATCAAATTTGATCCTCATTCTTTTGATTGTTACTTATTTTATTTGAAATAATTTATGAAATATTAATTATTATTATTTTAATTTCTTCATCTTTCATTTTTTTTAGATTTGATCTCTATTATTTTGATTATTATTTATTTTATTTGAGATAATTTATGAAATTATATATTTTTTTAATTTCATTCTCATCCAACTTTTTAATTTATAAGATTTGTTCCTCATTATTTTAATAAATTTGAGAAAAATAAAACATTAATAAGTAATTTTCCAGGTCATTTTCCATGACATAACCAAACACTGGAAAGTGTTTTCCAACTTATTTTCCATTACACTACCAAACATAAGAAAATAATTCACTTTCTTGGAATTCACTTTCTCGAAATTCAATTTCCAAAAAAAATTACTTTCCAGCGAACAAACAGGCCTTATACTAGCAACAACCCAAGCTTTTATTTTTGACGTAGAGTACTTTAAATTGTTGTTATTAGATATTTACAGTATGGGAGATAAGCAGACACAAAAATGAGAAAGTATTAATTAAAAAACATTAATTGAATAGAGAATTTTTATAATTTTTATGCTGATATATATTCACTCTCATTTTTTAATTTCTTATCCACAGTAAAATATTTTCATGAGCATTGATTTTTTTTTTTATTAACGTGAGTGCTTGGATCAGCTTGCTCGCACCGCGACTAATCCCACGGGCCCTAAAGTTAACGACCATGTAAGCCTCCAATGACTCTGAGGTTTGTGAGACTTGAACTGATGATAATTAGAGAGTAAAACTAGGATCTGAACAATGAGCTACACCTCTCAGGGTTAGTGCTTTTTATTCTTTATAATTTGTATTATTAGAAAGTAATTTGAAAGTATAGTGATGATTATTTTTTAAAATTATAAAAAAATATATATTAATTTTAAAAGTATTATTTTTTTAAAATATTTTTAAAATACAAAAACAAAAAGTAATCACATGCTGTTGATGCGGGATCTGTTTCGAATGATCTTCAGCTAATGTTTTCAGATCTGCACCATCTTTTACCTGTTCTTGGGATTAGGGGTGAGCAAAAAAACCGAATAACCAAAAAAACCGAGAAAAAAACAACCAAAAAAACCGAACCGAAAAAAAAACCGAATTAACCGATTAAAAAACCACAAAAAAAATCCGGTTCGGTTCGATTTTGGTTTTTAAAGTCTGAAACCGATTGAATCGAACCGAACCGAACCAGTTCACCCAAACCAACACTTAAAAAAAAAACAAGTATAAATATGACATTTTTTTGTAACCCTAAACCTAAAGTAACTTTCTCTTCAGACAGCCGCCCCTCCTTTTGCTCTTAGCGTCTCTCACTTTCTCTTCTCTCTGATTTTCCTTTATACTCCACAATACACATCCTACAATTGTTAGGCTTCTGTTGCTTCATACTCATCTGTCTTCCTATCACATCTTTTTTCATTTTTGATTTTAATTCTTTTAGTTCAGGCACGTCTTTCTTTACTTTTACTTTTGCTTTTGACATTGTAATTGTTATGTCATTTTTCATACCCATGTAACTGAAGAAGATTGTTATGTCAAACCAGTAAAAGGTTTTTCTTTGATTTCTTGATGTTGGTCTTGTGAGAAGATTGTTATGTCAAACCAGTAGAAGATTGGACATCGGGTTTGGTTATTCATTGAAGAAACCAAGTATAAAAACACCACACGCTTAACAGATGGTGTGAATCTGTGTAAAAATTTGCAATTGGTTTCCTCTCGTTCTGGTTTTACATTTGAATAATTCATATATTTTGATCTTTATTTTTTTTTTCCAGTCAAATGGCTTCTTTTCTTTCCTTTTGGTTTGTGTATCTTTTGTGCAGAGATTAATTTTTGAGCAAGGATCTAACAAAAAGAACGCTGAGGTTCGATTTCTGGATATTATCTTGTTTAGCTTGCTGAGTAAGCCAAGATTTCTCAGAAAATAGGCACAAAACTATGAAAATAGAAATAAGACGAATCGGTTTAAATGGTTTGGAAGGAAAAAAACCGAACCGAACCGAATATGGTTGGTTCGAACCGGTTTTCGGTTCTGTTCAGTTTAAAAACTTAAAAAATAATAATTTTGATTTGATTATTTATTTGGCTCAAAACCGGACCGAACCAAAAATACTCACCCCTACTTGGGATCCCACATGTGCTTGACCTTGAAAGGAAGAGCCTTAGCTCTCTTTTTTTCTCTCTTAAAACGAAGCTTGCCGCTTCAAAAGCAAGACACCGACACTGAATTTAAAAACTTATTTTGCATAGATTTCTTGTAGAATGATTTTGTTTGATACTTGTGTTCTTTTGTTTTATTTATTAAAAATAAAATGTTTTTTTTTATTTTTTTTCAGTTTAATTTATATATAATATTTTTTGATAATTTCATACCGTATCAAAATTTTTAAATTTTTATGCCGAATCAATAAAATTCTATTCCTTTCTACTTTTATTTTTTAAATTATTTAATATAATATTAAAATATAATTTTATAAAATAAAATTTAATCTTAAACATAGCTTTCACGGAAGCGGATAAAGCCAATTTAAAAATGTAATTACGGTTGTTTTTTAAAGTGTTTTTCACTAAAAAATATATAAAAATAATATTTTTTTATTTTTTAAAAATTATTTTTGATATCAGCATATTAAAATGATCTAAAAATATATAAAAATATTAATTTAAAATAAAAAAATATCTTAAATTGTTTTAAAAATACTTTTAAAATAGAAAACCAATCCGTCCAAAAATAAAGCCTTGAACACTGGGGAGTGGGGACATTCATGTACATTTCCATCAAAATGCCTAGAGTGAAAAAACTGCAGGGCTGTATTTGGGCCTAAGCCTTCTTTCTTTATTGTTTTCTTTAAATCTAAATTGCCGTATTTGACCCTCTTGAATTTTGGGCCTTACATTTTTTATTTTGCACGTAAATATCATTATGCTTGGTTCGGGAAAAAGAAGCTGTCATAACGTGATAATTATGGGTTTAAGAAGTTCGGAGTTCGGATTACCTCTTTGAGACAAGCAAGTAGCCAATCTGATGACCTTTAATCTCAATGTTTATTTAATGTGTATTAAAAATTATATAGAATCTATTTACTTTAAATATATTTGATTTTGATGTAGAATCTATTTCTATAAATATAAAATTACCAAAAGTAGCATAAAGTGTTTTTTAAAAGTAAATTTCAATTGAAAATATATATATATATATATATATATATATATATATATATACATATATACATATTGACATAAGTAGATATTTTTTTAAATAAAAATTATTTTAAAAAATAAAATTACCACAATATTAAAATTATAATTAAAAAATCATTTTTTTTTATTAATTAGAAGTTTAGTTTTACTCGTACAAAGTTGAGTTTTTCTTTTCAAAAAAACTAGTAAGGTTTTACACGGTAATGTTCTTCTAGAAAGGTTTGAGTATCCGAGAAAGTAGTTATTTTTTAAAATATTTTTTATTTGAAAATATATTAAAATATTTTTTATTTTTAAAAATTTATTTTTAATATCACATATTAAACCAATTTAAAATTAAAAAAATAATTTGAAGAAAAAAATAAAAAATAAACCAAAAACAAATAAACACAATCATATAGGTGTGCAAAAAGGACACATCCATTCCTTTATTTAAGGTCTATTTATTTTTATGTTTTAAAAGTGTTTTTTTTAAAATTAATTTTTATTTTATTTTTTTATTTTAAATTAATATTTTTTGATATTTTCAGATCATGCATTAATATCAAAAATAACTTTTTATAAAAAATATTATTATAATACATTTAAAGCAAAACATATTTTAAAAAACATTACCTACCACACCCTTAGAGCATGTTTGGGAACGCGGCCGCGGCTGCGTTCTTAAAAAATTTGAATTTGTTTTTGCTAAAATTTAATATAATTTGTATGTTTTGGATCGTTTTAATGTGCTGATATCAAAAATAATTTTTAAAAAATAAAAAAAATCATTTATATATATTTTAACATAAAATATTATTTAAAAAACACCCACAACCACACCACCAACCATCCAGAAAACAAAAGGTTGCATTCTTGCATAGCATGAGTGGTCAGCAGTCTTATCGCCCCTGCCATTAAAGGATAACACCAACGCCATGACCAATCATGGTGGGGTAAAATCAAAATGAGTTGTTTGTTTTGTTTTCATTCCATCATGCGAAGGAAAGAAGATCAAAATGAGTTTCTGTGGTGGGGTAACATCAAACAGCAAAAATCACATGCCAACTCTTTTCTTGTGCATGTCTTAACAGCCGAAAGCACCCTAGTCAAAGCTCTTGTCTTCCACCTTGAAAATATATATATATTTCTGTAATAATTTTCAATATGGTGTCGTGGTATCATACTACACCCTCCCACGATGCCGACGACATAAAAATATCTTCACATTAGTGTTGCTATTTTTTGCATTTTTTTAAAGATATATTTGGATTGAAAATTAAGATATATTTTGTTATGTTTTTTATTTATGATATGATATTTTTATTTTATTATATTTTCAAATAAAAAATACTTTAAAAAACATTAATAACCGTACTCACGGACACCTTTAAATGAAGTGGGGGCTAATGTCATTTGGTGCCTTCATCAGGAGGGAGAATGGAAATGACTTTGATTGTACTCTTTTTGTTCTGGCAGCCACTCGAGCATTGCAGAATATATATATATATATATGTTTTTATTAATGAATGGAAGCATAGTGGAGTGGAATATCACGTGCGTCCCGTACCATCACCATGTGCTTTCATGTCTTGAATACATTTCATATTCGTAGAAATATTGCCTTTTGAAACTTAATAAAGGTGAGGATAAGTATTTGTTTGATGATCAGAAGGCATATGGGGACTTGGAGATTTGAGGGAGATTTTTCTGATTCCGAGATTAAGGCTCCTGCTATATGTTCAAAAGAAGACCCTGTGTTTTTGTTTGCTGCCTCCAAGTTTCCACACATGAATATGAAGTGTTCCTTACTCTTCTTCTTTTTTTTTGTTTCTTTGTGTGGATTCATTGAATAGCATATTGGAATTTGGGAATTGACTTAGGCAATAAAGAGTAGCCGGCGGATATACGAAGGAGGTGAAAATGAATAGGGCTCGATTGGGCCCAAACTAATATTAAAAAGAAAAAGGAGAGGAAAAGATGAGGAGAAAGAAAAAAAATAAATAAATTAGTCTCAACTAAGACTAACAGGCCTAACACCGTAAGCCCAACCAGGTCTAATAGCAACTCCAACGCGGGAGTTAATAGGATAGTTAAAATTAAAAAAAATAATATTTTTACCTATTATTTTTAGTTTTAACAACTCCAACAGGATATCTATATGAATAGCTGAAATATCTTTTCTTGCTCTAAAATGTCATTTTTACACTTCTTTATAGAACAACCAAAAGCAAGAGAAAGTATATATATCTGTTGGCCAACATTTCTTTTCTTGGTTTCCTAATTTAAAAATAGAACAAAAAAAAAAACTGCAAATCTCAAAGCCTTGTGCCTCAGCTTCTTTGTGGTTTGGAAAAACAAGAAGCAGTTGTCCTTCGATTAATTAATAACATCAGTTGTGTCCCTGCTATGTTAATTAGCTGAAACCAAAAGGAATGCTTGCTTAAATACTTTTTTATTTTCTTTTTTTTATCTCTTGATTCTTGAGACCTTTTGATGTTAATTTGTTATTTGTGATGATTGCTTTCTTTCTTTGTTATTTTATACCTTTGATATGGGTTAAGGAAGACAGTTTTCTTATATGTTGTTGTCTATGAAAAAATTAAGAGGAAGTAATGGTGGTGTCTGGTATTGATGAAAACATAGAGTGACATATCCTAAATTTATTCTTGATTGTCTGTTTTAATTCGGGGTCAATTATATTTTGTTTTATTGGAAATGCAACCAAACCAGTATATCAATACTCTTTTAGTTTCCAAAGATGGCCAAATTCTAATGGTTGTATGATCAGATTAATGTTAGAATAAGTAGGAGGCAATACTTATTATTAATTCACATTTATGGAAACTACAAAATTGCTAGACATCGAATGTGAGCTTCCCTTACACTCTCTTATGAGGTTCTAACTTGAGTTTTTTTTTTTAATGTAGATGAATTCAAATTTTCCAAGCTCCTTTACCAACCTTCTTTTAAGCGAGTTAGAAGATATTCTCTCTTAACCAAGTGATTCTAATCAATTAATTGATAACTTAACATACTCGAATTTAAATGTCTATACAATAAAAAAAACACATAGAAGTAAAAAGTTCTCACCGGAGGAAGATTGTTTACTTGTGTCTGCATGGTTAAATACAAACAAAGATCCAATTACAGGAGTTGAACAACAAACAAAACAATTTTGGGCTCAAGTACATGCTTACTTTGTAGAGAATGAAGAAAACTTGAATAATCATTTCCAAATAAGCATCTCAAGTAGATGGCAAGAAATAAATAGAGAAGTCAGTAAATTTGTTGGATTTGTTGCTCAAATTAAAAATCGTAAGCAAAGTGGAATGACCGAAGAATCAAGGGTAATTTTAATATTCATTTCCATGTTAAATTGTTTAACACATATTTTAATATTGTTAAATTTTTCTAATTTTAACCAGATTAATGATGCTCGACAAATATATGCTTCTTGTGTTGGCAAATAATTTCAACTAGAATATTGTTGGGTTATCTTAAAAAAAGAACCCAAATGGCAATTTAAGCGTGCAAGTCAACATCAAAGGTTAAACAAGAAATAAAAAAAGTCATGTCAATACAAGTCCGGCATCATCAGCTTCATCTACCTCTGATTCTGTTAGTTTAGGAGAAGATAGTGGACCGTTGATCTATCAAGATAGACCAATTGGTCAAAAGGTTGCAATGAAACGACTTAAACGTAGATAAGGAAAAGATAAAGTTGGGGAGATAATTGTAACCAATCTCTTACAACAATTCAAGGATACTCTAGTTGAAATTGAGGATAAAAAAAACGAGATAAGAAAATTATGTTAGAGCAACAAGCTATGATAATTCAACAAAGTTAAGAGAAACAAGAATTGGACAAGATTGAGAAAGAAGAACAAATTATGAAAATGGATATTTCTAATTTGGATCCAATTTCTGTAGTGTATTTGCAAAAAAGAAAGTTAGAAATTATGCAAAAGAAGGGTTTTAATTTTTAATTAACTTGATTGATTTATTGTTTGATGTAATGTATTTTTAATTAAATATGTATAAATTTCTTAGTTATTTTAAATATATTGTTATAAAATTGATATCAATTCACAATACTTTTTTCAAGTTCTTCTAACACTCAACAATAATAAGTAGGATTAATTAACTTAAAAGATAACAACCATAATGAAAAAAAACATAAAATACTTGAAATTATGATAACATAAGAAGCTCAAATCTAATGATTCTACTCGTTGCCATATTGTTCTCACAAATGTTCAAATCTTCTTGAAGTTGAGAGCTAGTTGCTCTATCCCTGATTCAATAGTGAGTTTGAAGAAAATCATGTAGTTCTGGTATTTCACCTTATGACACTGATATAAAGGAATTGACTTCACTTTCACAATCAAATCCAATGTTCATTGCTTCTTCATCCTTAATAATCATATTATGCATTATTATGCAAGCTTTCATAATATTTGCAAGCATTTCTTCATCCTAATATCGCACAAGTCCATGTGCAATTACAAAATGAGATTATTGCACCCCAAATGCCCGCTCCACATCCTTTCTTGCAGACTCTTACTTACTTGCAAAATATTTTCTCTTTACCTTTAATGGCCTTGGGATTGTCTTAACAAAGGTTGGCCAATTAGGATAAATCTCATCTGCTAAATAATATCCCATTGTATATTCATGCCTATTAATTGTATAATTGACAGGAGCAGTACAACCTTCAACAAGTGCAGCGAAGATGGATGATCGATCAAGAAGATTAATATCATTTAATGATCTAGGCATTCTAAAAAAGTCATGCTATATCCAAAGATCTTGTGAAGTCACTGCCTCTAGAGTTACAGTTGGTTCACGACAATGACCAATATACATCTCATGACATGCAGTTGGACATTTCTCCCATTTACAATACATACAGTCAATACTCCTTAACATCTCTAGAGATCCACGCTGCTCTCAAGTTGATAATAATCGAGCAATATCGGTCTCATTCGGTGCCCTTAGATATGAATCACCAAAAACTTCTACAATTGCTTTGACGAAAGCCAAATCTCTAAGACTTTTTATCGCAGTGCTTTCCCCAATTTAAAGATATTCATCAGTAAGATCTGCAGGAATACCATATACAAGTATCTTGTGAGTTGCAGATACCTTTTGAAGGCAAGATAAACCAAAAACACCAAGAGCATTTGTCCTTTATTTGAAATATGGATTGTGAGCTTCTACTGCATTTGTGATCCGAAGAAAAAGACGACTACTCATCCTAAATCTCTTTCAAAATTGACTTTCAGTGAATTTTGCAAAATAATCATTATATAGCCTTAACTCACATTCCTTTCTATTATGATTGACAATATTGTGACTAAGAATAGAGCCACGATACTCTGTTCTCTGCGTTTTGTTATTCGATTCTTATTCAGTAACCACTACGATAGCAACTTGAAAGGCGAACATGGGAATGCCATCATCAAAATCAAAAGCATCATAAAATTAGAATTAGAATGATTCATGATGAATTTTAATGAAATAAAATAAAGATTGGAGAGAAGAAAATGATGAGAAAAAATGTTTAGGTATATGAGAATATTTATAGATGGATTTGTTTTTCTAAATTTTGAAATCTTAGAATGTTGGCGGTTATTTTTTTTGAAATTTGAAATCTTAAAATTTGAAATGTTGGCGGTCATTTTTTCAAAATTCAAAATCTTAAAATCTGAAATGTTGATGGTTATTTTTTTTCAAAATTTGAATATTGGTGGTTATTTTTCAAAGTTTGATTTTTTTTAAAAAAAATCTCAAAATAAAAATTTATAATGTTTGCGGTTTTTTTCAAAGTTTGAATTTTGAATTTACTTTTCAAAAATCAAAATTTTAACACTAATATATAAAATTGAAAATTAAAAATATTCATATAAATAAATTTAAAATTTAAAATTTTTAAATTTGAACTTAAAATTATATCTTTTAACTTTCATAATACTTCATTAATTTTAAATTTAATTTTATAAATTATTCATATTAATTATATAATTAATAACATCATGATTATATTATATATCATATAAAATTATTTTAATATAAAATATATTAAAATATAATTGGCTCTTCTAAATAGCTTTTTACCATTGGAATGCATATAAATAAAAAAACTATTTTTACACTATTCAAAAAGCCATTTTATCAATTTGGCTCTTTACTATAGCATCTCCAATAGGAGATGCTCTAATACCCCATGCCTAACCAAGTCAAACAACTCGATGGATATGGAAGAAAAGAAAAGAAGGAATGCAATGAGAAGCAAGCATGCATTGAAACAGAGGAGAAGAGAGATAAAAATAGATGAAAAAGAAAAGAAAAGAAGAACAAGTCATCACAACACAACCAAGCTCCTTCAACAATATGAGTCACACTAGAAGGAAGGCCCCACCGAAACAAATTCAACAACAACAACAAGGAAGGCCATCATCAAAGCCACAACACCACATTAAATAGCTAGTCTTGTTCATATGCTAGCACGTGTAATACACGCACTAGGAAAAATCTCTCATTTCTCTATTTCAATCATTAATTCTTCAATAACTCTCTAATTCATTTAGTGTTTTGGCCAAACCAAGCTCAATAAAAGAGTGGAAAAGAAAATGAAAGGAAATAAAGAGAAAAAAATGGCCTAAAGCCCACACACTTGACCCAATTAAGCTTGAGGAGAAGAAAAGGAAGAGAATGAGATAAGGGAATAGGAAAGATGAAAGATTGAAGGAGAAGGAAAGGCCTAACCAGGCCTATGTACTTGGCCCAACCGAGCCCAAATAAAGAAAAAGGGAAAAGGAAGAAAGGAAGAAGAAAGGAGAAGATAGGACCTGACCAGGCCCACACATTTGACCCAACCAATCCCTAGAGGAAGAAAAAGAGATAAGAAAAGGAAATAAAGGAAAAAAGAAAAAGAATGAGGAAGCCCATCTAGCCCCAAACCCTAGACTCAACTAAGCTTAAGAGAGAATAAATAAGGAAGAAGGAAGGAGAAATAAAGATGGTTGTTCGGTGAATCTCCTTGCGTGGTAAACTAATTTAGGTACACTCTTGCACAAACCACCACCTAAATGACTCGCTTGACAATTTATTAGTGTGAGCACCTACCTCTATATATTGCTTTACAATATAGACAATGTGGCACATATATAAATAGTTAATTTTATAGATTACCTATGCGGTGAAGGTAATTATTTTCTATAATTACTCTCGCTTGGTATGTTTGCTACTCTAATTTAGCTGTAAGGATGAATCATGTTAGAATCAACCACACATGACACCTGTGCCTAGTGCTAGATATACAATAAATGTAATCATATCACTTTATCATGTTCTTTTTGCTTTTTAGGTGTTGGTTTTTTTTTTTCATATAAGAAACTCTTTAGCCTCTTTAATCATAGATCCTTCACCTTCGACCAATGCTACTTCAGCTAGTCACTCATTTTCAAATCATAGCCAATCATAACATCTTAATGTCGGGGCAACATATCATTTTACACCAAATACCACATGACTCATTTATATGGAATCCTACACTGACTTCAAACAACTTGAAGTAAGTGATTGTAAGAAACTTAATATCTTGTATCTTGGTTATACTTTCATTCATACACCTTAGTGTTTCCTAAAACTACCTACCATTTTACATGTTCTTGATATCATAAAATCTTTGGTTTCTATATGACAATTTGCTTTAAATAAAGATTTTTTTTAAAATTTGACAATCATTTTTGTCTTGTCAAGGATTGAGTTTCCAAATTCATTTTTGTTTATCCAGTATAGTTAAAGATAGTTTAAACTAAAATTTAACAATCATTTTTGTCTTGTCAAGGATTGAGTTTCCAAATTCATTTTTGTTTATCCAGTATAGTTAAAGATAGTTTAAACTAGCTTCAGTACCAATCCTACGCATCGAGTCCTCTAAATAGCTTTTGGATACTATCCTAGAACAAAAGAGACAAAGACAAAGAAGACAAGATAGAAAATGAAACAAATACAGAATTGTGTTTAATAATGATGTACAAGATAAAATAACTGTTTTTATATCATGTTTGGTTATAGTGGACAAGACATAATAAAATATGAAAAAATCTATTTTTATTCTTATTATGTATTATTGTCAAACTTACATATTTAAAAAATAATTAGATATTTTTTACTTTAGTTTATAATGAATGTTGAAATTAATAATATTATAGTGACCTTAGTTATAAAACTAGAACCGATTAGAGTTTTGAAATTAATATTATTATAATAACCTTAGTTATAAAACTAGGACTGATTAGATGGGTTAACCTAAGGCTTGGACTGGTCTGATTTTTAAAAAAATAAAGAAAGGATTAAATTGACCTGATCCAGTAGAAAACCCCAAGTCAATCCGGGATAAAATATGGGTCAAAAACCCATTGATTTTTTTTTTGTTAAAATAAAGTTGCTTTGATTATTTTTTTATATAAAAAAACTAGGTCTCCCTACCAGTGACCTGAACCTTGCCTCAGGTCAACTCCTGAGTTAAGTTTTAAAACTATGATGATAATCACTTTTACCTATACATTGACATAGGTCAACTCATGTTGACCCTTTCGACTTATGACCTAGGCCTTGCCCTAGTCGACCCCCAAGTCGAGTATTAAAATTATAATAATAATAATTTTTATCTTTATATTGACTCAGGTCAACTCAGGTTAATTTTCTTAATCCGTGACTCGGACCTTGCTCCAGGTTCACCCTCAAATAAAGTTTTAAAATTATGATAATAATATTTTTATTTTATGTAGACCTGGGTTAACCCGAGTTGACCCTCCTAACACGTGACCTAGGCTTCACACCAAGTCGATCCCCCGAGTTGGATGTTAAAACTATGATAATAATTATTTTTGTCCTTACATTGACCTAGGTCAACAATCAACCCCACTCGTGACGTGGGCTTTGCCCGTGTCAACTCTTTTGAACTAGGATTTAAAACTATAATAATAACCATTTGTATTATTACACTAACTTGGGTCAACCCTACCCGTGCCCAAGCCTCAACTAGTGACTCTGGCTTTGACCTGGATCAACCTTGGAGCTTGGTTTTAAAAATACAATAATTAATATTTTTATCCTAATGTGTCTTAATTGAATAATTTTGAAATTAAGAGTTTTTTACAAGGATGTTTTAGGAATAAAAAATAAAAATATCGTCTCTATAGACATGTCCCTTCTGTACCTCCTATTTTAGAAGTACAAAAATTCACTCTAAAATTATCTTAGAGACAGAAACCAAACACTCCCTAGTGTTTTATCACAAAAATTATTTGTCTCTGTCTCTTCAACCAAACATATTTTTGTTTCCACTGTCTTCGTCCCTTCTATTTCAGGATAATAATCAAACACCACCTTAGTGTTTTATCACAAAAAACTATATCTGAAGTCTGGAATCAGCATCTTAGTCGTTCACATTCTCGCTTCTTGCATCAAATTCATCTTAATCATTCACACTCTCGCTTCTTGCATCAAATTTTCTTTAATAAAGTTATTCTAGTTTCATCCTTAACCAACTATCATTTTAATTATATAACTTACCATTAAAGGCAATTTCAGTTGATCTCATTATATTCATCAAAGCATGTTAGTTTGGCTCCCTTAGACTTAGCTTTTATTATGTTTAGGGTTCCTCACCAATTTTTATAGTGAATGAATTTTTTGTTGATTATTTTTCTAAATATACCTGATTTTGTCCTTTAAAAAATAAATCCAAGATTTATGATGCTTTTTTTTTCAATTTTAAAAGTTAATTGAAAATTAATTTGGAATCATATAAAATAATTTTACAGTAATTAGAAAGATGACTTTTGAAAACTAAATTCCTATTTTAACAGTATAGGTATTGATCATTCTACCTTCAAAACTGTTATTCTTATCATCAACTGAATATACACACCACCTCTTCAACATCAATCTATTTTACTAAAACTTTTTAAACGATACCCTAACTATGCATTTTTAAATATTTTTGGTTACTCATGCTTTTTGTTTCTACGTCTATGTAACAAACATAATCTTGATTTTTACTCTGTCTCATCTTTCTTTCTTGGTTATAGTCTAGTCATCGAGGATATCGTTGTATAGATATCTTTACTTGACATGTTTATATTTTTTATTATTAAACATTCCATGAGTCCTCATATTTTATGCCAAGTCCACTTTATTAGTTTCCTCTATGTCATCATAATACTTATGTTCCTGTTTTTTTTACTGTCAATCCTTCATGGATTAGCATTCCTATATCTATGTTGTTACCTCATTATTTTGTTTCATCCTCTACCTTACCTCATTTCGCTTTGTCTTCTAGTTATGAGACTCCTTATGATGCTCCATCATTGGTCCCCTTTTCAATCTTTTTATCTAGTTTTCATTCCTTAACTCCAATTCAGTCTCTTATTATCTCTTATCATTTATCTATCTATAAGACTTTACCTATTACTTTTAATCTCAATGTTGTCAAGGATAACAGTTCCTCTAGTTACTTTTCTTCTTTAAATCTCCCATCATATATTCATATCCATATTCACTCCATAACCCTTTGTCCACCTTAACATAAACACTATCCTATCTCTCATTTTTCCTTAAATAAGGTTACTTACACTTTTATTAAAACCTACTTGTTTACATTAAGGCCAAACAAAATTCTAAATAGAATCTAATAATGACTACAAAAACTGATACATTGGTTCATAATCACACCTGATCTTTTATTCATCTTAATGCCTCTATAAGCATTGTTGGTTGCAAGTAAGTGTACAAGATTAAATAAAAAATCGATGGGTCCATTAAACTCTATAAGGCTCGACTAATATCCAAATGGTATCATCAACAATAAGGTATTCAATTTGATAAGACCTTTAGTGTAATTGATAAGCTAGCAACAGCTCATACTATTTTTGCTATTGTTATTTCTCAAGGTTGGTATGTTCGTTAGTTAGATGTTCATATTGTCTTTTTTAATGTTTTTCTTGACACTGATGTTTACATGTAACCAAGGTTGTTAAAAACACATTTTTAACACGGCACAGAAAATGCAAAATAAACTTTGATCGTAAAAACGGATCGTAAAATCATAAAATCGTAAGGAAATTTTTTTTCATACAGAGTTCAAGCACCTTAAAATGTACGGTTCAAATAAAAATTCATACATAATTCAAGCGCTTTAAAATACTTGGTTCAAATATAAATTCATACATAATTTAAGTAACTTTTCATTAACTAACAATTAACAAACTTAAAACAAACAATTTGCTGGTGTGGAAGCAATTCAAGAATCAATTCAAATCAATCATGTAATTAATCCAAACATTTAGGTTATGGAAGCTTGCATAAAGAACTCACAAAACTAAAGCAATAAGGCTCAAATTAGTTCATCATGTTTGATATGGAATATGCATATTGAATGCTCTTTGCAGCATTTATGCAATTTGAATATTTGGGTTATTCACGAGTAATCAAAACATGACACATGTAAGCAACAAAGATAGATGAACCTACTCTTTATCCACTATTAGTCAAGCATGCTTGGAACTTGTTTATGTAGTTACTAAACCTTTACTAGGAGAAGCTTTTGTGGTTTTATGCTGACAATAACTCCTAGAAGGGCTGCCCTTTACCCGAAAGGCAATCCTCTGCGTGTGAAGAGCCTATTCCAAAAAGAAATTCAACTAGTGAATTAGAGAACTCATGCCGCCATTCAAGAGTGTGCCATAGCCATATTTCTGCAGTAGGGCTTTTTAAGGAATTCAGTGGCATTTTCAGCTGACCAACTAACCATATTTTCTGTCTTGCTTAAGAGTGTGTCGTGCAAGCAACTAAGGGAGGTGTTTGTTGAAGAATTATAAATTCTATTATGCTAATAGGCAATATTGAAAAATAACATTTAAAAAACTATTGACAAAAATACATGTTAACTTTCTCTAGTATTCTGTTTCTGTTGGTCTAACAGAGATGACAAGATTAAGGGTCATCACTCACCAGTTTGATTTTTCAAATGAAGAAAGATAAACTTGATTCTGTTAAACCACCCATTCCTTTGCACTAACCCCCAAGAAAAAAAAAAGATAAAAGCAAAATAAATGCTTGTAATTTGACCTTAAAATGGCATACATATATATAGTATAAGATAACAGTCTTTTTTTCAGCGCATATAATCCAGGAGAAAGAAAGTAAAACATGCATCCATACAAAATTTTATATTCTTGAATTGGTGGTTTGGCTTCACCATCTTATCAGCTAAGTAAGAGCTGGCAATGAACCCCAAATGAGAAAACAATTCAGTTGTCTGCACAAAAGCCAAGCTACCCATCCCCCACATTGACAATTATTTTAATTTGCCAAAACAATTAAATCTGTCGGACTACATTTCTCTTTATCTATATAACATATTAAGAACACACTCTCCATGTTAGTATAATGCATTTAAATTCTAGTCTCAATATTTAAATCTAGAAAATTAAAGAAAGAAAACAAACCTCCTTAATATAGAAATAATTCGATCACCATAAGAATAGACAAGCAAAGTTCACTCTCTGCTGCTTTTTGGAAATGAGCTCATATTTTCTTCGGACATCTTGACAACTAGAAATCCTCTGGAATAGACACAGAGTGGAAATAACAGTAAGGGGGTTTAACACCAAGATTCTCATATCAAAATTAATTAGTTTCTCTGGTAATGATCAACTAAGAAAACCAATTCAGAAGCCTCATAAACAAATAAACTTCAAGGTTGCAGATCACTCACCATATTAATTGATTTGCTTCCTAAAAGTACAAGTCAATGGAGATTCAAAGAATGAAGAGGATGTCATCGTCCGTTGGTGAGTGAAGAAAAAAAAGAGAGGGCTGAAGGTTAAAGAGAGGTAGATTGCAATGATGAACTGATGACTTGTTTTGGAACAGTCAACAGTCACCATTGAAGGACTTTGAGGAAGAGAGGTTTGGTCGTTGCCCGCTAGGGTTAATAAAGAAGGGTGGATGGCTAATTTTTTTGACCTTTTGGTGCAGTTATTGTAACTGCAATGCAATATATATATTCCTTATAAAATCATGAAATCGAGCTCAAAATCATGATTTTACATGATTTTAACCGATTTCAACGATTTAATATGATTTTGCTGCGATTTTATTGCTTTTTGAGTTTTTAAGCCGATTTAACACGATAAGCATGTATTAACTCATAAAATCGTATAATTTTACGAGTTAACTCGCGATTTTAACAACATTGCATGCAACAACCTTTTGAATTTGTTGATCTTAACCTTTCTTTTCATGCATGAAAACTTCACAAATCTCTCTATTGACTTCATGTGTATTGTTCGATTGGCTTTGCCAATTCTTCTTAGGTTTTATACTTTATAGGTGTCAAACTGACACTTCATTTTTTATAAAAAAATCCTTAATTACCCTTATCTATATTCTAGTTTATGCTGATGATATCTTTATCACATGTAATGATCTTTCTTCTATAACTTAATTGATTGCTCATTTTAATGTAAAATTCTCTATTTGAGACTTGGGTTGTCTAAGTTACTTTTTTGGAATTGAGATGAAATATACTTTTTATTAGATATTCTTCTCCCAGCCTGGCTATGCCTCTTACATTATGCATATAATAGGTATGTCTCGATGTCAACTAGTTTTCATATTGATGGCTATTAGTTCTTGTCCTTTTACCACCTCTAAAAGTGGTTTTGCTTATTCTGACTTTGTTTTATATTGTTTAGTGATTGTTCCTCTTCAATATCTTACTTTTATATGATCAAATATTTCTTTTGTTGTTAATAAGGTTTGTTAGTTCAATCTTGCTCTGTTTAAGGACCATTGACTTGTTGTACTTCTTTTTGATCGAAATGTAAGTATATAAAAGATAAAAAAAAAACAAGGCTGGAGAACCAACACGTTCATATACAAGGATAAACAAAAGGGAACAGGCTCTCTGTCAAAACATTTACATCAAACTCATCATAAAAAAGAGAAAACAAAAGAAAAGGAGGAGCTGACATTGGTTAAATAAGGAACCATATCCGTGATAAGGTGCCCAACCTAACCAAAAGGCAAGGCAATACAACATTGCTAATTATCAACCAAACACAAGACGTGCATAGAGAAAGACCGGAAAAAACCAGTAACCGATGCAGCATAGCAGACGATGAGCCACCTGAAACTTGATCAGCACAACAAAGGACAAATAACCAGCAGAGAACAAAATAATAGAAGACACCTATTTGAAATGAATTTCAGCAAAAGAAACAATTTCTAGGAGAGCAAAGAAACAATAACAACAACAACATCTAACCATCGAAGCATAACCACCCTTGAGCTTCTTAGCCAAAAACAACAACAACACTACAAGAAGACTCAACACCACAAGAAGACACATCATCCCAAGAAGATAAAACAACAAGACATTGCATCAACCAACCAGGAGCAGAAAATGATTGTCTTCATGAAAATGCAGTACCATATAGAAGAGAACTTGAAATCTGTGAAAAACAACATCAATGAGCTTTCATTTGTCTTCAAACCATTGACTTGTAGTACTTAAATGTATCTTATGTTGTGTATATGCAACATCTTTTTTTACTTATCTTTTACTATCTCTTTTAATCTCCTACTGCATGGCTTTAATGGCTCTGATTAGATTGATAATGTCGATAATTTAAAGTCTACGGGTACTTATGCTATCTATCTTAATCATAATTATATCTCTTGGAAGTTTAGTAAATAGAAAATAGTTGCACGATTTTCTACAAAGACTGAATATAAGGCTATTGCTAATGTTGTATAGTTATGATGAC
>Ga0325411_1003274_pt1 | contig 18249 bp, 20 predicted proteins | sample PopdelMetagenome_13_FD_206181 | JGI IMG/M metagenome (GOLD analysis project Ga0325411, IMG submission 206181) | Populus deltoides microbial communities from Bellville, Georgia, United States - Xylem-PdIQD-R4 | ecosystem: Host-associated > Plants > Phyllosphere > Stem > Wood/Secondary xylem...
TTTATTAAAGAAAAAGGTTGGAGATGCAGTTGTTGTCTGATCTACATTATTAGTGGTGGATGAAGTAGATCTTAATTAGACAGAAAGTTTACGAAGAAGGTTAATATTCTTAACCAACTTTTTTCTAACTTGTGATTTTGATCTGGGGATTAGAATAAGTTCTTGAGGTTAAAGTGCAACTTCATCTGTATACATGTAGATTTCATAGAATTAGAATGATTCTGTGCCTGTTGACAATTGACTTCCACTCTCCAAAAGAAAAATGCAATGCAGTATTTAATTTCCTTCTCTTTTTTATGCTGCAAAATGACCACAGATGAAATGTTCATGTAACAAGTTCCCTTGAATGATACCCGCAGATTGGGCACAAAAAACTGGCAAGTTTTGTATTCGAGTTTTTATCAGGAGAATATTGTTAGTTTCTGCTTTCAAGGCCTCCTGATACAGTTTTGGTTGTCCTGAAAAATGTTAATTGATGTAAATTAAGGGTGCTTTTCCATCTCAACAGGAACCGCTGCAAGCACGTTGTCTTACGTATTGGAGAGCGGGAAGGTTTTACTTGATTTGTATAGAGGATAAAAGAGAGGAAGTAGTTTCTGAATTTACTTTTTTCGCATGGACCTACCCATATTAGGTGAAGCAAATCTGGATGTGATGATTAGTTCATTCATAACCGTAGGACATTCTATCTTGATAGATGGAAGGGTCTATTGCTCAAAACACAGTACAATTTTGGATTGTGTCGGGGACAATGACTTGAGAGGTAAAATCTATGCACAAGTTGAATCTGTTTTGCATTTTTCATAAGCGACAATGATGGACTATCTGTAACATTGAACTTTACTGCTAGCTTTTATGAATAAGTTGAAGCTCATTAACATTATCATACAATGGTAATGTGCAACTGTAGATGTATTTGCCATGTTTCGAGGCAGCTTCCGACCCTTCGAGTCTTTCTCTTCAAGATCATGCCCCTTTTGCTTCCATTTAATACACTCACATGGGAGTTGTATTGGTGGTGCCACCCCCAATTTTGTTCTATCTGAAACCTCCTTTTTGGAGGCTGCATTTACAATTTTCACTTGTAATTTCTCACGCTTTGGACCCCCCTCTTTCTTTCACAAGCTATTGTTTCCCATGTCAACTTTGTTTTTGTAACCTATATACCTAGCTAGAGAGAGCAGTTATTCTCCATTACCCGATTTGTAATGCACCATATTGTCACGCAAATACGACACATTACCCGAAGATTCATTGCTTTGAATTTGAACCAAAAAGATACATATATGATGTTAACACACTGCCAAATGACATGTTGCTTCTTTTCCTTGTTCTTTTCTATCACTAGTCTGATCCAGAAAGTTGGATCTAGAGGGACCTTCACTGAGATTATGGTTTAACTAAGTGCATAATGTCTACTTTCGAAGACTCCCTTAATCACTATAATCTGTATGATATATTGCCTTGTCTGGTCCACGAGGAACTGCAAGAGTAGTAGTAAAGGGAGATGAGCAAACCAGGGCTAAAAGACTAGGCTCTGAGACCGGGAAAGAAGCTGAAGGTGAAAAGCGAGGCGACCAAAGGCCTTGGGGAGAAGTAGAGGTATAGAGTTAAGAAAGCAGGCTAAGAAGCCGAAGGCAAATAAAAAGAAGAGTTGACTCTCCCTTGGGACTGCAACTAGAAGGGAAGGAGTGGAATTTGCTCCCCCAGTGGAATTCGCTTTCAGCTCTTACTGGCTTCGTCTCGTACTCGTGTATTAGCTACAGCACCCGCATAAACAAAAACTAGTCCTATCACTAACCTCCTTAATTCTCATTGCCTGGTCAGCATGAAATCAAACTATCTGAGAGGATCAACTGCTTTGGCAGCTGGGGCCATCACTGTAGAGCATCCTATCCCCCCCTAATCTATTCAAACTCCAGCGATGGAATGGCAACCAAGAGGAGGCCTCATAAGCTTCGAAGTTTTCCAGGGCATATCAGTTACTTCCTTCCAGGGCGGACTGACCTGGGGCCGCATCCTTGGCTCACTGAAACGCATGTACCAGTCTGCTTCACTGCTGTCTGATATCCCCATCTCTCTTTCTTACCTACCCTCTCAACTTCCCGTTGGGATATCACAGAGCAAATCCTATACTCTAGCTTTCATTCCCCGCTAGCTGACTTGCCTGCGCTTGGAGATTCGAGCACAACAAAGAGCTGATTTACGGAATTTCTTCACATCTGTCGGCTTTCAACCCAAGCGGGAAAAGTCAATGCTTTCTTAGATTTTGATAGAGACAAAGATCTTTAAGCTGAAAACTGGAGTTTAGGGTGCCTATACTATGAGGTCTGAAACCATATTTGGTTTGAATCTCATGTGCCTATTGGTGACTTCAAATGCCAAACAAAACATCAATTTCCAAATTCAAAGCTTTGATTTTTGATACAAGTGGTAGGAGTTCCTTTTATTAGTCTTTATTACAGCAAAATCTACATAGGCCTTGGACTTGACTGATTCATAAATCTAGAGGAACCAGTGGAAGATACAGAAGAGAGGTTCTTGACCAGAGGGACGAGTGACTGAACAACATCTGTCATTAAAGGCCGATAATCTGCTTCTGGTTGCACGCACACTGCTGCAATAGCAGCTACCTGTGAGAAAACAACAGCGTTCACCAATTTAGTTGGAAGTTTTAGCTTTAGGGATACGTCAAGATGCTGAAAGGATTGGAACTAAGAGGCAACCTGAATTAAATCCTTCATTAAATACTGGCCTTGCAATGCTGGATCAACCATTTCCATTACCTTATCTCTGTTAGTTAGCCGTGGAAGAGCCTGCGAATTCATATAATAACAGGAACTCAGGAATTTGTAGCTAACAAACTTGGAAAGTCCTTACTACTTATCTATCATAGCTAGCTAGTGCATTTTTTACAGTGGATAAATGGTTGGTGAACTAACCCAGGAGACAAGAACATGTTCACCGGAGGGCCGCTTGGTATCAATCGGTATACGACCAGTTAAGATCTGTAAAAGAACAACTCCATAGCTGTATACATCTGATTTTGTGGTAAGCTTGCCAGTTGAAGCATACCTAAACATGACAGAAAATAATCAAGCATTAACACAAGGAGCTTCAGAACCAACTAATTACTTTCAAGTACAATTTATAACTTGTTGGTTGATGAAATCATTTGATGCTATCCCAAGATATTAATTTGGTATCAATAAACTTGGCAGTGAAACTAATTAGAAACCTAAAGTAAAATTGTCTTTTGAGCGTGACCTTTTGCTTTCCATAACAGTCAGAAGATGAAGAAAATGACATGCTGCCTTATGGGAAATTTCATTGCCCATGTGCAATCTTATATGACAATTGACATTGCATTGATATTGTTTTTTCATTAAAAATGAGATGTGGGACAGATGATGGATCACTCACTCTGGTGCTAGATAACCAGTGGTCCCCAGAACACGAGTCGAATTCTGACCGTTGATCCTGTCCGAACCCATCTTAGCCAATCCGAAATCAGAAACCTTAGCCCTAAAATCTTGGTCTAGTAAAATGTTACTACACTTGAAGTCACGGTGGATAACTGCTGGGATAGTATGCTCATGAAGGAACTCCAGGGCCCTAGCACAACCAAGGGCTATCCTCAATCGTGTCCCCCATTCCAAAGGTCGATATTGCTTGTGATGGAGATGGTGTTGAAGACTACCATTATGCATAAATTCAAATATTAGGAGCCTATGGTTTTGGTCAGCACAATAACCAAGTAGTTCCACCAGGTATGGTGAGTGCAACCTGCTTAGCAAATCTACCTGCACTATGGAGATAGAAAATGGCACAATGTATCACACCCCATGTGCAAGGCTTGGTAGCATTCAATACATATGAGTAGGTACCTTGATAGATAGAAATATTTATGCATGTATTTCAAGTTCTACAAGCAACTTTTCTCTTAAATTCTTATTGACTTTGCAACCCCATTTGAGCATTTGAAGTTTTGACTTTAAGCCTCTTAGGTCATTAAACTTTAATGGCAAATATAGAGATTGGGGAAACAGGAAGATAACAGATCAAGAAGAGAGGCCAGATGGGGCCAAGAGTTAATAAATGAAGTCACTTGCCTCTACCCTGAATGCCCGCTCTCCTTGCTTCCCTTCTCTATGGAGCATCTTAATTGCAGCCACAGTCCCATCACTTAGGGTACCTCTATACACCACTCCATACCCTCCATTCCCTATCACATTTGATGCGCTGAATTTGTTTGTGGCAATCTCAAGCTCTTTGTATGTGAAAACTTGGACTCCTTTGTGTTTGCTTGGAGGCTTATGACCCAAATTGCTTCCATATAGACATCCACCGTTAACATCTGCCGTGTTTCCAAACATACACAGCACAAGAGAAAATATGCATGAACCAGCAGGTAATTCACATTTTAAGATGATTAGAGATAAATAAAATGGTCTTGAAGATTAGATGTTGAAAATTTACATTCCAAACACAATGAAAATCAAAATGAATAAAAATCATTGTAAGAACTTTGATATGGAGCAATTACCTGGGCTTGAAGTGAAGCTTATGGTGGTATGAGTAACGAACTTGCTAGTGTTGCAACTGCTCAAGTCTCTGCAACTGCCTCTATTCTTAGAAGATTTGAGTCTTCTTAGCATTGCTATAATAAGAAAGATTGTGAGAACTAGAACAACAGAAATAGCTGATATGATGACTATAAGGATAGAGGTGGAAGAGAGGATGCCATGATGGTGATCATGGAGTTGAGAATGCAAGCTATGATGCTTATTGGTATGGTTTCCATGTGACTTTGCAGGTTCACCAGTGGTGCTAGGTTCCATGAGCACAAAGAGCAAGAAAGAAAAATGAGAGAGAGAGGGGGGGGGGGGAGGGGGGGAGATGGGAATGATAATGTGTGGTGCAAGAATGTATAAGAGAGGGTTAAGTTTCCCTTCCTAGGAGGTCACGTTGCCTAGGCTGACAGAGAATTCCACTATCTATCCCTCTCTTGCTCGTGAGTACTGAGGGTCTTTTGTGTACTTCATTCGTCCCTTCTTTTGTATTTTCTAAGGAGAAGTCATTGTCAATATTGTAGCAGAAAAAGATTGGAACCTTTTGCACCATTTTCACTTCTATACTCATTAGCTCAATCAATACATATGTTTGACTTCTATCCCTAGTTGGAGCTGATAATGCCGATTTTTTAAGCAATGGCATAAACCAAATTTTGTCATAACCTTAGGCATGCAATTTCCACAAGGCTAAGTTACCACATAGGTCAAAAATTCTTTATTATGGTTGAGGCTGTCTTGCAGGATTATTCCAAGAATTGTGATCATAGACTCATCTGTTGCATTGAATTCAGGGAAACCAGAAGTACCCGGTGATCAAACAGCCATAGGCCATAGCCCATATGTAAAATATTTTTAATTTACAGGAAGATTGCCGGTCAGTGAAGCTAAAATCATATCCTTTATCCGATCCCTCTCAAGAGTCAATTTGCCTTGCCAAATATTTTGATTTTTAATGATACTAGAACACAGCTCATTTTCTACTACTATAGTGGATGAGACCATTGGACTCTTCTTCACCTTAGTTAAATTGGTGTCATAAATTTTCCTTGTACCTAAAATTTTGCTCCACCTCCCCCACTTGAGCATTCAGAAAGACAGCAAGACCTGCCCTCCCAACCCCAGCTGTAGCAGGATATCACTATCTGTATGGGCTGGGCCTTTGTCCCTTTTTCTTCCTTGTCTCCGAAACAGGGACCCTCCAATCTCTGAGATAGAGATAATTAAGAGCCGTGAATGCTCATCTGTAAGTCACACAGGTCATGAGGCAATCACAATTTGGTACAAAACTGCAAGCCTTTGGTTTAGGAAAAGAAATAAATTCAAATTGGGACCAGGTCCGAAGTGCTAAACTACAATGCCATCTCATGTTACCTCTATCAGAAAAGTCATTCAAATTTCAGATCCAGTATGATATTCTCACCTACCTAAACCACCAAGTTGCCATCTTCTTACGTCAAGGGCTCTGGCATTGATCAATGTCAATGGTGTCGTCAACTGCTAGCTAAAGATACCAGTTTACGTTTGCAAAATGGAACCTTTGGTTGGCAAACTGACCATCAATATATATAGAATTTCCATGCAAAATCTTAGCATTAACCATCCTACCTCTTCCAATTGAATAGCCGTATAAATTTCCACACGTTTGCCATTCCATTAAACAAAACTGTTATACAATGTGAAATGAAAGTAAATATCAGTACATTAACTTGTAAGCAAAACCAACCGGATTCCCATTTTTGTAGGAAAGCTAGACATGTCCTACGACAATGCTTTATGCCTAGCCAAAACAGGCAACTCAATAGCCTGGCAATGCTTCTATTGGCGGGTGCATGGTTACAGTTATCCACTTCAGTTACAAGATTTTACAGTTTCATCAATCATCTGGGAAGCCAAGAAACGTGTTCATAAGCTTGGCAACCGGTGTGGCATCACCTGATGGGTACGGAAGGAGGGACTCCACATTCATATCAGATATTGTCTGATGAAGCGTTTGAGGATGAGCACAATATAAATGCTTCCTCTCTGCTAGTTCTTCTGCAAGTTCACTTTGATGATTGTCCATCAAATCTTCATTTACCACTACAATTAGAGGTTTACCAAGCTGCAGAGTTTCAAATATGCTCCCAGACCCTGCCCAACAGATAGAACCAGTTAATGACCACTCCAGCGTCCAAATTAAGTGCTTATCACTGTGGTAGCACATAGATACCCGGCTTTTTTTTTTATCTCAAAGATTTTACCTTGAGATAGATTTCACTAAATTATGAAGACATCATTGCATTTCAAGACATCCTATAGCTTTGACCAGCTAAAAATTGTCCCCTCCCAACTCTTCCTTTCTTTCATGTAAAAAGTACAGATTCTCTAGACCTTTCCAAGTAAAAACTGAAAAAGCCGCAGTGCAACATCACAATCACCAGATTAATAGTTAATCTGAAAAGTTCCAGTTCACATTCAGCAACCAAATTAGTAAAATTTATCTTTAATTTAGAGAAGTTAAGCATTCTCCTAAATACTCACAGGCACGTGATAGGCTACATTTATCAAATAACAGAGATCCTGAATTATTTCGTGAACCACATTATATCGGCAACTCTCTCAATGATCTGCATCATTACAGATAAGAATAAAGCAGTAAAATGACTTTGACCAGTTTACCACTTTTGTGGACACAAAAGGGCAGGAATAGAAACCTTATGGGCTATAAAACAAGTACAAGGAGCACAAGGTATCTACCTTATTTTGAATAATGAAACTTTCTGTGTTGATGATTCTCCTTTATAGAAATTGTATAGGGGCACAAGATAACCTTGCTTCTAATGATGAAATCTGTAATTTTCCTCCAGATAGGTACTGAAAATGATGTTTCCCCATGTTTACTAATTCACATTATTTCAACTATTGTCTAATACTTTCAAGTCCTAGCCTATGGTGCTGTATACTAGAACAGAACCTGGCTTAACCTCACCAGCATTTCGCTGCCAGGTAATCCTCAATTGCTAAAAAAAGGTACATTTTACCAACATTTTCTGTCATGCTAAAATATAATAGTTTGTGTTAGCTTAGGTGTGAATAATATAGTAGTAATAAAGTGGAATATAACCCTGACATCCACTGAATATCAGAGATAAATAATAGCTTACCTGCATGGCTGATGACAAGAGATGCTGATCTCAGATGGTCTGCAATGCTTGGAGAAAAAGTGAAGTAATCAACAGCCAGAGATCCATGTTCTCCATCACACTGCATTTAAAAGGAACTTATAAGAAATGTGAAGAAAGCATGAATTTGAAGAGTAATATGTCCAAGGAAAGAATCAAGTGGAAAAGGAAAGACCCAATAGTCCCTAAAAACCCAACCTACTAAGAATCTTAAAAACCCAAATTATAAGCCTTTACTAAAGGAAGATGTAGTGGGGCTTGCGATAACGGGTGATTCTGAGTAGTCATGTGTGGGTCTGCCACAACTACATAAGGATCTGTCTTAGACAGATTACGTGGAGGGCCAAGCATACACATTTATAGAGCAGTGAGACAGCTCAAGGCCCAAGAGGTGGTTTGATCGTGCCAGACCAAAATAACAACTCAAAAAAGCTATAACTTTTGATCCAACCATTGAATCGTGTTCAAATTTTTACATGAATTTCCGGAGACTGTTTTCCTTAGAGTAGCCAAAAATCAGTACTCTGACCATCGGATCTTTAGATTTTAAAAATCTCGCCCTGAGACCCCGGTTTTGGCAGTTTTTGTGATTTTCCTTGTTATTTTCGGATTTCATGCTTCTTTCCTTTGTAATTTTGGATTTTTATTTTATTTCCTAGTTGAGGTGGGGTTTCTGATCTATTTAAGGCTTTGTAAACCTTCTAAAGAGGGGGGACTTGAGGATTGTTATTATAGAGAAAATAAAACTTGCGAACTTGGGGTTCATCTATAGTCCCTTTCGCTCATTAAAATTTTTGTGTTCTTTCTTTGTTTGTTGTCATCTTTAGCTTTTGTCTGCATCAGTTATCTCAAGAAGAGAAGAGCTGATATAAGAGTTATGTTAGAGCCAATTATCCAACATATTTATGACGAGACATCTCTATAAAACTCCTTTCCTCACCCTCAGGAATAAAAAAACTCAACATCTGATCAAACCAAGAAGGACAAATGCAAGAGTGAAAAGGGAATGAACTATAAGAGAGAATACCTTAGTAGGAGTGTAGGATCCTCGACCCATTTGAATAACAAGGTCGGTATACCCTTTTCTTAATAACTCTTGTTTGACTTCCTTAGTATCCACTGTTCTCACTAGAGCATCAAACAATGTAGTTCCTACAGTTACAAATACCACTTTCTTCTCTTGCTTCACACTATCCCCGGAATCTCCCATTTTACCTTGTCTGGTGATTTTTCACTATCCAACCAACTACAAAACCCAAATAAAAATCAAAGGAACACATTACAAAACAAGTACGAGTGTCTTCATTCAACTTCTCGGTTCCTTATACTTGCACATTCCCACATTCACATTCTACATGTTGAGAAAATTATAATTATAATTATAATCTCACATCTTATTTCATTCTTAGATAAAAAAAAAAGGATTAGAAGATCAAATCATAAAATTAGCAAGACTGTACAAACTATAGATATAAGTAGCATTTTAATCACCAACCCATCATTAACAGCGGGGCCGATTCTCTTAAAAATAACCACAACGTTAACTTCAAAGTTCAAATTCACACTAAACGCAAAAATCACATCTAGTTAATCAAGGTGGAGGAATTACAAGTTACAACTCAAACTACTTCTTCCTTAAAAATTGAAAATTTATGTTTTTTTCATGTTAAAGTTTCCCACTTGACAGATTAATATGTTTTCATATTGCAACAAATTAAATTTCACCAAATGGGAATTTAGAAACAATATTATATATCTAGCAAAACCCACAACTTGAAACCATGAGAAATAATATAATTCTATATCCATATCTCATTCCACATTGAATTCAATTACTAATTAGACACTAAAATTCGCTTCAAAGGAACAAAAGGAAGATCGAAATGAATGCAGATGATGATAACAGCTACTGGGTTTTCTGTATTTTGCTCATTTTGATAGTAAAGTTTAATCTTTACATCTCTTGATAAGTCAAAAATGCAATCCTAATGACAGTGAAAACAAGGGGAAAAAAAGGGTTTTTGAGTTTGGGTTACCTTGTTTTGATGGAAGATGAATTAGCCTCAGCCTTTGTATTCTTGTTTCTGTTTTTCCAATTCAATTAGGCAGCTCCTTCGACAGAGAGAGAGAGAGGGACAGAGACAGTTAAAACTTAAAAGGGGGGAAGAGGTGACTCTGTTTTGTCATTGGTTACAGGTTATTCGAAAGTAGGGAAACCTTATATTTGGTCCTTAAACTAAACATTTATGCATTTGGGTCTCTCACCTATTGGAATTTTTTGGTTGAGTACCATGTTTTAAATCCATTAATAAATTGCATTTAGGATGCATATTTTATACGATAAAACATCACTAGGTTAATTTTTCCTAAAAACATCTGCTATAATTTTAAAATGGTGGACAGTGGACCAAATTGGAAAATTATAATAATTGAAGATCTGATTAAGAACATGTTTTAATTTTCTACCTACCCTAATTTGGACGCAGAATGACACACACAGACACAAGCAGGAAATAGTTTATCCTTGACAACAGAGTTAGGTAATACTTTGTGAGGGTGTTAGCTTCGCTGGGAGGTGCTATCATGGCTGGTCATGGAGAAAATGCAGCTGACAATATAGTTGCTGATGCAATTAATGAAGTTGATTACCATGCAGATGGAAATGAATATATAGATAGTGATGATAATGGTTTTGATGAATTTGAGGTTGATAGGTCAGATGTTAATGTAGTTGATAATGATAAGGACTGTTAAGAGAATGAAGGGAATGAGGCTGATGAGGAGAAATATGATAATGAGGAGAATGAAGAGAATGATGGTGGTGATTATTATGCTCAGGATGAGGAAGAGATTGAGGTGGAAAGATTCATTGATGAATCCTCTGAGGATGTGGAAATATTTTGATGTGCAAGTTAAATTGTCCATGATGAATCTAACAAAACCAGTGGTCATAACAAGCCTAGAATCCCAAGACAGAATGTTAAGGAAGCATTGAATGAAGCGGATGATGATGATGATGATGGGTATGATATTGGAAAAGTAAGAAATTAGAATCTCCATATGAATTTGGAGATGAAAAATTGAAGAGTTTAATACTGAGAAGGACATGTCCAATCCATACTTTAAGCATGGTCTCAGTTTTGCCAACAGAGATTATTTTGGGAAGTATTAAGAAGGTTTTTAGGTGTTTAGATGCTTGAAGGATGACAAGGATAGAGTTACTGCTAAATATAAAGAGAGGTGTGGCTGGAGGATTCATGCTGCAAAGTTTGGTTGGAGACATTCCAGGTTAGAACATATAGGAGAAAACATAATTATGGCTGGCATTTCAAGAACAGAAATATGGAGGGGAATGGTTAGACCAGAACCATGTAAAGCCTTTTAGAGATGATAAGAACTGGAAGTTAGAGGCCTTTATAAGGGATATCAGCAGGGATTTTTAAGTAGGGCTTTCATGTCTACTGCGTATAGGGCAAGAAGGGTGGCTCTAGAAGAATTGTTGGAGATCACAAGAAACAATATGGCAGGCTTTGGGACAATGCACACTCAGAGTTAGAGACTAACCGTGGGAGTTATGTTAAGAATGAGGCTATCCCACCAGCACCGGGCTTGAATCCTGTTTTTGAGAGTGTTCATTGGCTTTGCAGGACAAATGCAAGGCTTTCTTGCTCGTACGTAGATCTCTAGCATAGATGGAGCTTTTCTGAAAGGACGTTATGGTGGTCAAATACTCAGTGTAGTTGCAAGGGATGCTAATGACAATTTCTACTCACTTGCAATGGCAGTTGTGCTACAGGAGTCAATTCCAAGGCAACCTGGCTGTGGTTTTTACAGCATCTTTTCACTGCTAATGGACCTGCAGAGACAATTGGATGAAGTCTTATATCTCATATTTGTTATGTTTTTTTAATATATGTTTTTCTATATTTTAACCGTACATTTGATTAAGAACATGATAGTTTTATCAACATGAGGAGGTAAATTGTGTTATTATACCAAAAATTTTACATCACTGTGCTAATTAAAAAAAAAAAAAAAACAGTGAACATGGTTTAACGGGGATACTGTGTTGGGCATCTTCGAGCCAACTTCAGAGATACAGGGCACAGAGGGGAGCATCTGGACAGAATTTCAGCAAGACATGACAGAGTTTCAACAATCCAGATATATGCATGCAACATATGGTTTGCAAAGGATCGAATTTCAACAAAGACAAATATACGCAATTTGCACACGGAATGTAGAAGACAGAAACTGAAAGGAAGCTCCTGTAGAGCTCCCTGCTCCATAAAATTTTGCCAAAACAGAGCTCTTACCATATTAGGATGCACCTCGACAAAATAATTAATGATGCATTAAGGGATACACGGAGAAGCATTCATGGTAACACGGTTTGGAGATGACAGAGATGGCATGGATAACCTCATCCCTTACATCACCACCTTCCACCCTTTTATAAACTAGAAAAATAATTAGTAAATACCAAAGAAATATTCCGTGGGCATGAAGATTCATTCAGCATTTAAAATGCTAATAGAATAAACGATAGAATACCATCATTGAAAACTTCTCTCGACCAGATTTTCTATTTCTTCAGCACAGCATTTTCTTCAATGTTTCTATTTTGTTTTTAAAAAAATGGGAAAATTCTGACATTTTCAAAGCTAAAGGATCTTCAGGTCTGTGTCCACAGCAAACACAACCGACCCAAGTTCAATGGGCAGCTTCCCACAGATCATAAAAGGAGAAAGAAATACACAACACTGGAATGTGACGAATTAAGAAAATTCCATCCAAAACACTCTAAAATACAAATTATACATTAATACAATAAAATTATTATCATTAAACAGGTAAAACACTTAAATCAACATGCAAGCTACAAATTCTACAAACAAATTTTAATAAATTAACTTCAAATTTAAACGGGTGTTACAACAAAAATAGATGCGGTTCTTTATCTGGTGGAGGAAAGCTTAACAAGAAATAGAATCAGGGAAGGGAGGTTGTGTCATCGCTGACAAGTTGGGTGGCTGGATTTTAGATGGGGCGGTTAAAAATTTGAAGAAATGGGGTTTGAAATGAAATCATCGAAGAAGAAGAAGAAGAAATTGGAGGGGAGGGCTTTAGGTTTTAATTTCTTTTGAAATCATCAACGGAAATTTCATTAACAAGTTGACACGTTAAAAATATTGACAGAATTGCTAAAAACATTTCTATTATTTTTTATTATTTCATTGTTGTTTACGTCAGAAATTACATACGGAAGATTTTCATCACCATTTCTGTTACTGTTTTCTAATTTTACAGTAGTGTTCCCCCCTCTCTTCTTCCATTCTACACAACCTGGATTCTTACACATTCAAACACTGGATCCCTCCTCTCTTCGATTCTCTTAAAAACCCATAAGGTGTCGTTTCTAAGAACTACAATACGAGTGGCCGGGGACGTCGGTACTATGACGACGAGAGGGGGTGACACCGTTGAGGGCGATTGTCATTGTTGCTTTGTTAGCTCTGCACTCCTTCATGGTTTTCTTTTTAATAAACTAATTGATGCTTTTTAAAAAGCACACCATGAACAATATTAGAGCTAACAAGGTGACCATGGCAATCGCCATGGAAACAACACCATAAGGAATTGTAAGAGAGAAGAGAATCAACAGAGGAAGGATCCTGTTTTTGGAAATCCATCGTGTGGGCTTCCTCCTGCCATTATTTCCCGACGTTAATCTACTCGGTTGTGAAAGGCTTGAAGATCGGTAAAGCGCGTTAGAATGCGTCGTTCGTTTAAACGAATTCGAAGATGATGAAACGCTGCGTTGATTGCACCATAAATTTTATCTTGCTTGTCCTGCTCAGAGTTTTTAAACCTCGGTTCAAGATTTAGATTATAAGTTATAATTGGGTTGCTAGATAAATTTTTTTAATTAAAACGACATTGTTTTGGTAAAAAAAATTAATTAATGAGTTATAATTGAATTTTTAACCAAGTCTTACTAGATTAACCCGTCAGGTTTACCGGGTTTTTTATTTCTCTTATTTTTTTACAAACCCAACCTGGTTCCAGCCTCAGATTAGCTGGGTTTCAATTCAACCTATTGAGTTGAGCCAAGTTTTAAAACTATGATCCTGCTTGTGCAGCTCATTTGACCAAACCCGCTGGCTTAATATTCCAATTCGAGAGTTACCCGACCCCAAGTTGGACCTTGAGGACTTAAATGATCTTGTTGATATTTTTCCCTAAATTTTTATATTTACTGTGTTAATTTAAAAAGAAATCAAATACATATTTATATTATATAAATAAAATTCCATGGGAGATGGGAATTTCTTTGTATATATGTGTGATTGCGAGTTTCTAACAAAAAAGCAAAACTCATTAACATCATATGGAGGTTTCTTTCACCAATGGCGTGTGTGGATTTAATGTTATCTTTAATTAGGACCCTTCTTGCCTTCTTCTCTCCACTGAGCTTTCCCAGTCAACCAAGATTTATTGCCTTCCAAGTCAAATAAAAGAAAATAATACTAATCACATTAAATATTAATTATCTTCTCTATCAGCAGGCGCCGGCATTGATTTTTTTTTTTTCCAAAGCGTATAAACAAATTTATTAAATGCCTTCAATAAAAAAAATATATCATCAAAATTAGCAATTATATTAAATTTAACATGATTCAAGTAATTTAAAAATAATATATATATATATATATAACAATAAAAAATATTATTAAGTATTAAAATATGAACAGTACGTACGTAGATCTTCCGCCAACCAATGTAGTTTACCCAGATCCCATCAAAACCAAAGCAGAAAGTCTCCATAAGAAAACTTGGAACAAAACCGGTTCAGAGATGGGTTCCTCCTCAAGTAGACATGGAAGAAACCACCCCCAGAACAACCATCTCCACCACCGTCAAAACCAACCAGACCCTTCCCTGCCTTCCTCCACAACCACCCCAATTCAACAACTTCCCTCTTTCTCCACCAACAATACTAATAACCTTCCCTCGCAAAGCAATAATTCGATACCATCTAGTAATAATTTTTATACAAATACTATACAGCCATCATCATCATCACCGCCACTACAAGGGCCACAAAGTTATTATTTTGCAGCAAATGCACCATATACTACTCCTCCTATGATTCCCACAACTTCTGCTTACGGTTCTTTTAGCTACCATCACCATCCTCCTCCTCCCCAGCCTCCTCTTCCTTTCAATAATAATGGGTGGGCCCCGTATAATTATCATCAACCTGGTTTCATGGGCCCACAAATACCACCACCGCAGGTGAAGCCTCATAATTCAGGACTTGTGCGGCAGCCACGTTATGTTGACCATAATCACGCAAAGACAATCAAGAATGTTGTGAATGTGAACAAGGCTAGTATTAAAGTTGTTGCTGATGAGAATAATTTGGATTGTCACTTGGTTTCCTTCACTTTTGATGCCGTTGTTGATGGCAGGTACTATTCAAATTACTTTCTTAATGATGCTAGTGTTTGTGATTTTAGTATCTGGGTAGGATTAAAATTTTGTTTTTTTATGTGGTGGGGGGGGGGTGTTGTTGTTGTTTGTGATTTGAAGTGTGAATTTGAATAATTTATGATTGGTAATTGAGAATTATTGTAGTCTAGAGGGAATTGGTGCTGGAATCTGTTGTTAAGTGTTGTGACATTCAAAAATTCTACTGTTGAATTTTGTGGTAAATTGAGTTGAAACTATTCTGTAAGAGCCTTAGAATATAAAATCCTTCCTTGACTTTATGTTGAGAGCAAATGGATGAGTGAATCAGTATGTGTACAGATTAATTGCTCTGTATCATGATCAGAACCTCTATTGGGAAGATAGGTGATTCATTTTTGGGAGGGATTCACAATTGAAAAGCTGAATAATTTGAAAAGATTATAGGATAACGATATCAATTAGAGTAACTTATTTTATCTAAGTTTACCATCATTGAAATATGAATTACATTAGGAGAATTATCGTGGTTTATAAAGTTGCAGGCTATTATTGGTTACCTGGTTGAAACAAAACACCAGTCCTCTTTAGTTATCATTTTCATATTAAAGGGATAAGGATTTTCTTTTTGGTTGGTTTTAGATTGGTGGATGGAATTTAGTTTATTTTAATTTGTGTTGGTAGTAGTTCCTTCTTTCCAATCGGCTGTGGTAAGTATAGAGGCGATTTGGCAATGATCCTTTGACAGTTGTGATAGAGCTTGTATTCATCATATGATAAAAGTGGCATGATAGTCATGTTAATATACTTTTGGCAATGATCCTTTGGCAATTGTGATAGAGCTTGTATTCATCATATGATAAAAGTGGCATGCTAGTCATGTTAATATACTTTTGGAAATGGTTGGATGGATGATTGTGAGCTGCTAGCTTTTTTGTGATGGGGGTGGAAATTGGTATTGAGGTTGCTACTGTGGAATGGTGTTGGCGGGACTGGCATCTGTAGTAGATTATGAAATAACTTCCAGTAAAGCGTTTGTTTTCATTTAGGGCACTGTAAGTGATGCTTGATGTTAAGTTTTTCATCGCATCCAACTTGAAGCAATGACTTTAATCTGAAAAGGTGGATCACCATTCTCAGCACTCAAATACAGATCTGTGCCTTCAAGCACTATTCTAGTTGATGATTTGGAGGTGTTGAAAGTAAGAGCAGTTGCCTTGGTTCAAGTACGATTTGATTTTTGGGTATTTAACCGTTCATTGTTTAGGTTTTTTAGTTGGAACCATGTTGAAGTGACAGCTTGATTTGCGAAAATGGAACTTAACTTTGAGGGTGCTCAAATACATTTATGCACCCCTTTCAGCTAAAAATCTAGTAGGGGATTGGAGGAGTTGAAGTAAGAGCACTTTCCTTGGTGGTGTGGATGGCTCGTGGTTCTTTCCTGTAAAAATTGTGTTTCAAGCTAGTTAATTTTTATTTTAAAATTTTGATTAACTCATAGCAATTTGCTTATTAAGATCTTGTTAGTTTTCAATGTTCAGAAAATATAAACTTCTATTATTGATGTTTAGCTCATTTTTTATTATTTAGTTAGCTAGTGATCTAAAGCTCTTTTATTATATCCCTCCAAGTTCTTTTGACAGTGACTGCTATTATACCAATACAAGCGACTGCTACAAAAGAAATTTTCATTTGAAATTCTTGGTTTAAGGCCATTAATAATGAAGATCTAATTTGTGATTTTCAAGTTGCCTTTTACAATATGTTGCAAGCTTTGGAATGCAGTCATTTTTATGCTTACCTGTGGAGTTCAAGAAAAAACTTGCTTTGGATGGTTATGGTAATGGTTTGACGGATGTTTGGGCTTTGATGAGAAAATTTTACACAATTTTACAAAATTTATGACATTTCCTTTTCTTTTCAATGGCAGCATCACCATATTTTATTTTGGAAAGGAAGGACACAATTGTACATTTATGCCAGTATACCCTGAAATCTATATGCCAAGGAAAATCCCCTTTGAGAAAGGAGTGGGTAAAAAATTCTCTCAACCATCAGGAACTGGCATTGACCTTGGATTTTTTGAGTTGGATCAGCTATCAAAGCCCTCACCCAAGGAAGATATTTTCCCGCTTGTTATCTTTGCTGAAGCATGCTCACCCTCTCTCTCTACTTCTACGAGCCAAGAGCCCGACAAGCCTCTGCCTACCATGTCTACTCATGCACAAATAACTGAAGCTGTCTTGGAGAAAAAAAATGAAGGCGATTTTCAAGTAAAAGTAGTCAAGCAAATCTTATGGATTGATGGGATTCGTTATGAGTTACGAGAGATCTATGGCATTGCCAATTCTGACAGTGCAGGCTTTGATGGGATTGATTCAGGAACAGAATGTGTTATTTGCATGAGTGAGCCAAAGGATACAGCCGTTTTACCTTGTCGACATATGGTGAGTATGCTGGACTTTACCTATTTATTTGCCGATTCTGACACTTTCTTACCATGCACCACCCTTCTTGCATCTGCTACTGCATCAAATAAACAACAAATTTCTTCATTGGCAGTGCTTGTGCAGCGGATGTGCGAAGGAGTTGATGTCTCGATCAGATACGTGTCCTATATGTCGCCAACCCATCCAGGAACTTCTGGAGATCAAGGTTAACAAATGTGGGAGTTCTTAACCATTTCAGTTCATGCAAGATTTCCAGCGGCTATTTCCTATCTTTGTTCTCTATTTATTTGTCTAAATGGAATCTTACCCTCGTCTTTTTTCTCACTTTCTTGCATAGCAATATTCCTGTACTCTTCCCTGTTTCTTTATAGCTCATCCTGAGTAAATAACCACTGCACCATTGAATGAGGATTGCTGAAAATGTTTATGAAGAATTGAAGCACAGATTTTGTACACTAGAGCTGTCTGTCTTAGGGTTTGTGAGATGGCAATTTTCTTTATACAATGAAAGGTTGATATACTTTTTTTCCTTTTTCTGTATAATTTTGATACATTTTTAATAAAGAAAAGAGCATCGTCAATTTTTTTTTT
>Ga0325411_1003275_pt1 | contig 18249 bp, 14 predicted proteins | sample PopdelMetagenome_13_FD_206181 | JGI IMG/M metagenome (GOLD analysis project Ga0325411, IMG submission 206181) | Populus deltoides microbial communities from Bellville, Georgia, United States - Xylem-PdIQD-R4 | ecosystem: Host-associated > Plants > Phyllosphere > Stem > Wood/Secondary xylem...
TTCATAAATTTAATTTTTAATTTTTATTACAATAACTATTTATATTTTTTATAAATATACTCGCAACAACAGAGCCATTTATCTATTACTTGCTATTTATGGTGCAATGTAATAGACAACTAGATGCATTATATGAGGATTTTAAGCAAAAACATTAAAACGCAAATTAGGAAAAAATGTAAAGTATTAGAAATAAAATATTGAATTTCTCAAATTACTAATGACCATTACTTTTATGTAATAATAATTATTGTAGTCACCCTCACCTCTATCACATCACACGTAGCGGATTATTAACCACCGACAGGCTGAGATTGGACACATAACTGCGTTTTAATGCTGTGCTCCTATTTTTTTTTTTTCTCAAAAAATAAAATAAAATTATATGCTCCTAAGTCCTATCATAGACAAGTTCGAGAGTAAAGTTCCCAGAACTAGGCCCAGGTATTCAAAGGGACGGACAGGAGTTTCCTACTTTCCTACAGCCACCAACCATGGCTATGGAAGCCCTGTTAAGGCTAGGGCCAAGCTTCAAGCTAGATGCAAATTCAGTCCAATTGCTCGAGTAGAAAACTAAAACATGGTTTTGAACTCCTTGTTAACCCATCTCAAGATTTTGATACAAAATCCATCCAGTTTGAGCAGATTTTGATACAATAAATTCTCAATTATTTTAATATTAAAAATTTTAATTAATAAAAACAATTTTTTTTTTAAAATCATAATAAAAAAGGCCATATATTCAAGAAAAAATAAAAAAATATCATAACAATCTATAATATTTTACAAAAAAAACTACAATACTTTCCTATATATTTTAGTTTTTGTTATGATATACAAGGAGAATAGAGTGAAATGAGTTTAGTAAGACAGCAAACGGGTTCCACACAGCTTATTAGTCACTGCACCTTGAGGGATCCAATAATTTCTTATGGGATTGGTTTGATGGTAAATGGCTTGTCTAAATTGTATGATGTTATCAAACCTAGTCTGATAGATCAACTTGTTTATCGGTTAATTTATCAACTCTGAGCTTAACCTGAACAAAGTGTTTTTTTTAAATTATTATAAATATTGATCTTTATTTATTTGAATAATTCAATACGACCTGATTGATCCAGCCAAACCTATACGAGATCCAAGCAAGTCAACTCTAAAGTTAAGCTGTACACTCTTCATTAAAGAACAGATGCAAAAGGTTTAAGATGGCTAAAAAGCAGCACCTTGTAAATCAGGTATAGGCTGCAGTCAAGAGGGTTGTAAACTCAACTCCTTCTGCCTCTTGTATTGATGCTCGAGTAGATATTCCACCATCTTTTATGTAGAACTGATCATTCAAAAGTGCGTCCTTGCGAGAAACTACATGATTGATGCCCTTCTGCTACATTTCGGAATCTTCCAGTTTGGAACTTAGCACAAAGGAAAGGCCATGTATGAATCAATAATTTTATTATTCAAGTTCAAGGGGAAAAAGGTTTGGAAACACGTACTAGCTTTGAGGATTAAATATAGTCATAATTGAAGGACTCGATTATCTACAGAATTATGTAAGTTTGTGCAGAATCCACTGAATTCTGCTGCACAAATCTATCCGTCATCTTCCCTTTTCTCTTCATTACTAACATTTGTGCAGAATCCATTGAATTCTGCCGCACAAATCTACCTGTCATCTTCCTCTCTTTTCATTGCTAGTGCAGAATCCACTGAATTCTGCTGCACAAATCTATCTGTCCACTGAATTTTTCCGCACAAATCTATCTGTTATCTTTCTTTCTCTTCATTGCTAATGCAGAATCCACTAAATTCTACTGTACAAATCTATCTGTCATCCTCCTCTTTCTCTTCATTGCTAACATTTGGAACGTGCTACTTACTTTGAATACGGCAATCATGTTCTTTATAAGAGAAGGATTCTTCGTCACAATTTCCTTCCACTCTTCCGGATCTCAATTTTTCCATGAGCTTTTTGTTGGGAAATTGTTTAGTAAAACCAATTAAATAGATCTCGATATATAAAAACATGAACAAAAAACATTAAATAAAAGATGAAAGTACTTAAATTAAATTATGCCAAGGAATTGTATGTTTAGTGAATGTTTGAAACATGGTTGTACCCATGTTTTTAAAGAATTATTATTTTTATTAAAATTTAATTTTTTGTATGTATTTTAGATTGTTTTGATGCACTAATTTCAAAAATAATTTTTTAAAAATAAAAAATATTATTTTAATGCATTTCGGCATTAAAAACACTTTGAAAAACAACCGCAACCACACTCCCAAACAAACCCTGACATGGAACATGGATGCATTTTTAGACTAGATAAATAAGTTAATTTGTTAAACATACAATCCAATAAAAATAATGATAATTATAAATTTAACTTTTGAATTGGATTTAAATTTGATTAAAAAATCAAGCCTAATTCTATAAAGAAATTGGCTTGTTGTATAGGAAGGCCTTCAAATTAAACTAAGATACTGTTTTTGCTATTTTAATTATTTTCCAAGATAATTTTATATTTTAATAAATTTTTTCTCTCTGCTTTAGATTTTTTTATTATATTGGTTTTTATCTCTATATAAATATTTGATATATTGATTTTTTCATCGTATTATTGAATCACAAACTTTAGACTTTTCTCTACCTTTTTTTCTATAATTTATAACTACAATCTCAGGGCTTGAAAACGATGAATTGTTTGTCAATCGGCGTTTACCACCAACATGCATTTTTGTCTAGAAAAAGTGGCCTTACAGTGGATCTTGTTTTCAACTGGCGCATCTGGACCGAAGATCGAACAAATTTCCTGAACACAATCACTCCATCGCACTGCATAAATGCTACAAGGAGATGATATAAATTAGATCTTAGACTCTCGATGATAGCTTCAAGTTTTGGGTTGGACTGTTCGAGCAAGAATCTCTAGCAGCATAAATATCTAAAATCCATTAATGAGATAAGAATTAAAAGCTGAAAAGATGCAGCACTACCTATGATTTTTCTGTGCCAAGGAAAGTCAAATTTCTCAGCATTATAAAAACGGTCGGCATTCTGCTTTCATACCCTTTTTTGCAAATAGTTTCTTCTTCTTGTTTCTGAAGAGTGCAAGCTGAAGTTCTTTAACATGAGAAAAAAGCAGACATTATCAATGACTGAACAGCTTAGTTTCTTAAAGAGTAACTGCAATCAACTTAAAGCTATATTTCACATTCCAATAGCCAATCTTACATAAATTAATAGTTGTTTTAAACATTATACAAAATGATAATTTTTGCATGACATACAGATAAGGCATGGGAAAGTGTATCTGGCTAAATCGATTTCACTGATCAAGGGATAATGCAGGAGCAATGCTTGTGGAAAAATAACTGGAATATCCGTTGAAGTATATCTAGGAAGTAAGCAGAGGCAACTTCAGCCAGGAGTTTGCATGAATCATCTTGTTGATAATGCACTCAAAAGGCATTTCAGCAACAAGAACAGTCAGCTCATCATCCCCTGGTGTCTGTTTAGATATCTTTGACTGGTAGCAACCCATGAGGACAGCTAACACAAGTCACTCGGAAAATTTATTGGCAATCAGTAGGCTCATACCAATGGTACAACTTGAAAACCCCGCATGGCAATTGTGAAGGAATATCCTAGATTGAAATAACAACCGAGGTTGAGTGTCTGCAGCCTTTAACCTGCTGATAAAGATCAAATTCTAAGACCAAGAAGAGAACGAAGAGATGAATTTAGTCAATTTCAGGAATAGTTACTGCAGAACATTTTCAAATTAATTGATCCACTAAAGCTGCAAGCACTGAAACTAAGCTAAAAGTTATCAATCTCAACGAGAATCGGCAGGTTTTGGAATCTTAGCTTGACTCAACGTTTGTGTTCATGTGTGTGTTCCCTTGTTAAAAGGATGTAAGAGTTCAACTCAAGTGGTAAGTCCTAAGACCAAGAACAGAAGCAACAAAGTTACAGTTTCTTCAGCAATACTCAAGCAGCTTGGGCACAAAGTAAAATGTTAACAGGCACCCTGCTAGATCTGGGATTGCCATAGGATAAGATCAGTCTTGAATGTACCCTTAAATCTGAGTTTCTGGTGATTTTTTCTTTCACATTAACCCCCTACATGCTTATCTCAAATTTTCCATCACCTTTGCAACAGCAAAATTGTTTTCCTTTCATTCTCTTTTCCCTGGAAAACATGACATGTTTGGTAAAACATCACATAGAAGGCTGATTGACAAAGCTATCCTTCCTGTTTGATTCAGACAAACCTAATTACAGCAATCATGTATATCTTTACACACATCAAATTAAATCTCCTCTCCTACTTTTCAACCAAATTGGTTGCTGAAGCAGCTGCTAAGTTTGTGCAGCTAAAATTAGACATTGCACCTAATCTCATTCTCTGAAAACCACAACAAAAACCCTCTCTATCCCCTTTTTGAGACATCAAACACTTGAACAAGTAGCACTTGCATAGTTGCATTTGCATTTCTTTTCACAGCTCCAAGGTCAACAAAACCCTAAAAAAACCCAAACAAGATGAAGCAACTAATTTCCTTCTCATTTTCTCGTCCTTCTCTTCCTCCACTGCACCCAAACACTATCCCAGCCACCAAATGCAGCACCAGCAAAAGCACCTGCTGCAGCCACTGCGCCACCACCAGCTGCAACGTCTGCTCAAGCCTCGCCACCTGTTATGGTTCCAGTACAAGTTTCAAAAGGCCCTGTCAATGTCATTAAAATCCTCCAGAAGGCTGGCCACTTTGCGTTCTTCACCCGCCTTATAAAATCCACTCAAGAGGACATCCAATTATTCTCCCAGCTCAATGACTCGAGAGATGGGGTCACCATCTTTGCCCCAACTGATGGTGCCTTTTCGGCCATTATTAAATCTGGTGTTCTTAACTCCTTGACTGATCATCAGAAGATCGAGTTGGTACAATTTCATATAATACCAAGAATTCTGACAACTGCTAATTTTCAAACTGTCAGCAACCCTATAACAACACTGGCAGGATCTGGTAATCGTTTCGCACTTAATGTGATAACTACAGAAAATTTGGTGAATGTAACCACGGGACTTACCAATACAAGCATATCGGCAATTGTATACATAGATAGCCAGCTTGCTATTTATCAGGTTGACAAGGTGCTACTTCCTTTAGATATTTTTGCCCCTAAACCTCCTGCACCAGCACCAGCACCACCAAAGCCTAAAAAGGATGATGGCGCAGAGAGTCCTATGGTTCCTGAAGATACTTCTGGTTCAGTAATATGCATGGTGCATAATACTCTGCTCATGTTTGGAGTTGGCTTAGTTGCTGCTGCTCTTCCTTTGTGACCCTCGAGTTCTGACAAGGTATCTTGGAGTGTGGTCATTTCTTCACCAGTGGTTCATGATTTTGCTGGTTACAATGAACGGTCGTGTTCAACAGTTTAAATGCTTTGAAAAATTGTCATATCCACTCAATTTTACTCGTTTTGTGAATAACTGTGCATTTAATTCAGTATTTTTATTGTTCATTGATCTTTTCTTCTCTTTCTTTTCCTGCTTTGATCTATATGTGGAATTTTAATGGATATCAGCCAAAAAAATATGTTGATGTGCCTTAATTTTTCAATCATATATTGATTTGGAAACAGATGGAGCATGCTACCTGCCTCTTTAAAGAAAAACAGCAGTAAATACAAAAACACAACTCCTCATAGTATTTGCTTAAATACTACCTTTTCAAAACCCACCACCACTGAATTTCTGCTGCTGAAATGTAATATACTTGTACAAAACATGAAGCAAACTACGCTGTACTAACTCTGCATTAAAGAAGAAAACCAAGAGGCTTAAAATGGCTAATAAGTTGCACCTTGATCAAATCATGGTTGCATTTCAGAGGGTTGTAAAATCAAGAGTTTCTAGCCCTTCTATCGGCATTCATGCAGATTCCAACATCTTTTTAGTTGAGCTCTGATTATTCAAAAGCGCCCCATGCTAGAAATTATATAATTGATACTTTTCTGCTACATTTCTGATTCTCCCACTTCAGAAATTAGCACGAAGCTGGGAAAGGCCATAGTTACATCCCTGGAAGAAACAAATGGTCATGTTGGAAGTCAATTATAGTAATCAATGTTATCCTAGAAAAAATAAAGCCATGCATATTATATGAATCCATGATTTAAAACCAAGCTCAAGGAAAAAAAAAAAACTTAAACTCAACAAACTTGGCTGCATCAGCAAGTTGACTGATGGAACAATAGCTATCAAAGAGGAACGTTGAAGGTGCGAGGGTTTTTAGTTAAGTTTTTATGGGATTAAATGTGAAGAAAGTTCACCAGAAAATGCAGTGATCACCGAACCAGGCTCAATTTTGGGGCACTGTCAAGATTAATATTTTTCCAGTAACAAATTCAGATGCAGGGTTCCTTTGCACAATTTACAAACTGAGTTTGGAACTTGCTACTCACTTTAAGTAAGGTAGAGTCATGTTCTTGATAATAGAAGGATTCTTCGACACAAATTCCTTCCACTCTTCTGGATCAATTTTTCCATCGCCTTTTGAATCAGCATCACTAAATGTCTGTCGAGGAAACCATTAGAAAAAAAAGAAACATCAGAATGTTTCAATCACATAAGCAAGAATTAACAGATTCGACAAGACCAAGCCAATTGGAACCTTATCAACAATTGCCTGGACGACATCATCTGACAGTTCCAGATCCGATTCCTGAAGAAGGGCCACTACCATCTCCTTCAACTATCAAATAATCCAAAATTATGAGGCAGAATATAAATTTGAAAACACACTCACTGCTAAAATAATCATTTTCATTTTTCAAAACATTCTACTCAATTCTCTGATATTATAATTCTTCTGGAGTTCGTGAATGTAGGATTATGGGGAAAAAACTTTAAACATTTAAGTTCTCAGCATCTTTTAGGAAATATACTATATGGTATGTATGGGAAAGAAATGGAACACACCTCCTCCTGTTCAATGAAACCAGTTTGCCTTATATCATATAATCTGAAAGCAACTGCAGTAAGATTCTTCGCTGATTAGTAATTTATTCATCACCTGACTAACAAAAACCAAATTGACATGCAGAAGAAACTGGATGTTTGTGTGTGTGAGGGTGGGCGGGTGCAGGTACACCTACATGCATTACAGTCGAGGGAAATATTAACCTTACAGTAGATTTTTTCTTCAACTGGAGCATTTGGATGGAAGACACCCAAAGATTGAACGAATTCTCCAAACTCAATGACTCCATTGCACTTGACATCAAACAAATCAAACATCTGCAGAAGGACCAGAAGTAGATGCAACTTAGAAAGAAGGTAAAGCCCATAGCACCAGGCGGCCGCACCATGACCATACGAGGAAGAATCTCTATGTAAATTATTAAAATCCTCTGAGAGGAGACATAAAAGGCTTGAAAGATGCACCAAAATCTATAATTCTTCAGCACCTACATAAAGCTAAAAGCAAACTATCCCAATATCATAGAAATTGTTGGCATACATACCCTGTTTGCAAACAGATTCTTCTTATTGTTGTTCCTGAAGAGCGCAAACTGAAGATCTTCCTGACAACAAGCAAGCAGACATTAAAATGATATCACCAAGCCATGATTGTATACATGCTTAAATTAACATTTACACACCATTTCAAAATGGCACCTAATATCCATACCTTGCTAATAAATCCATCGCCAATGACTGAACTACTTAATTTCTTAAAAAGTTCATGTAAGGCCTCTACTTCGCTTACAGTAACTGCAATAAACAAAAATCAACAGTTAACAGTTTCTTGTCCAGTGGACCAGGTTCATGTAATGATTTTCACGATACGAAATGGTAATTTTAGCAGGGCAAGCAACTAACTCTGAGCAAGCTGTTTCTAGCAGAAACTTAAACTAATAATTAGGAACAGAATTGTTTTTCCTTCTCCCCTTTTCCCTAACAACATCATATGCATGCTTCTTATTCTTTCAATATTGTCAACAAAGATTAATTTACAGGAACCAATCAAGGCACTCTCTATCCATCCATGTCGTAAGATAAAAAGCAACAGTTGTCGAGAAATTAGTGGAATATCCATTGAAACATAGCTAGGAAGTAGGCTTGTTGATAATGCATACTCACAGGGTGTTCCAGAAGCAAGAACTGTCAGCTCTTTACACCATGCTGTCGTTTTTGTTCCCTTTGACTGGCAGCAGCCCATGATCAAGACAACCAGCACGATCCACTCATAAAACTTCTTGGAAATCAGCAGGCATGCCAACGGTGGTTTCTACTGAAAAAAATCCCACCTGGCAATTCCCAAAGAAATACGCTAGATTGGAATAATTGCTAAGCTTGAGTATCTGCAGCCTTTAACCTGCTGAGAAATATCAAATCCACAAAACAAAGACATATATCTGGTCATGATCAGGAACAACCAAAAAAAAAAAAAAAAATCAAACCAATTGATCCACCATAGCTGAAAGCACGGAGATTAAGCTTAAAGCAAAGATTCTCACCTTGAATTGCCGGGTTTTTGGAATCTTATGGATATCCCTCTTCGTTTAAGGATGTAAGAGCTCAACTTAAGTGGTAAGATCAAGAAGGTGGTGTCATCAGCACAAAGAAAACCCACAAAGCAGACCTTTACTTGTCTATGGCAAGACTCCTCCGGTCAGGTATGATGAGTTTTCAGCAACCATTTTCTTCCATGTCACAGCCAGTTGACATTTGTCCAAAACGTACTCTCTTTTAGCCACACGTCCAATTTGTAATCTTTTTGAAAGCTCGTGTCTATATTTCTACATCCTCAAGAGCATAAATTAATATAAAGATATGGTTGAATTTTCAAAACTTCCGAACACTACAAAGAATCTCACAAGTATTATATGGTACCTAATACCAAACAAAGCCTACATAAGCTGACATGACCATCCCTTTGTAAAGTACAAAAAGCTTAGAGATGGATTTGAAAGGGAGCAGAACTATATAAAGACAATTACCAACTCACAAAACAGAAAGAAAAATTGGACTCAACCCATAATTTGGTTCAAGTTTTGGGATAGGCTGGACAAAGAGATGTGAAACTTAAACGCAGAGTTGTGACAGGTTTTCTAAGAATGCTCTCCCTCACTCCTTGTCTTAGATAATGAAAACGTTGAAATTATATTTTCTTCATTGGATAAAGAGATGTGAAACTTAAACGGGAACCGGAGTTTGTTGACATGATTTAGAAAATCTCCTTCACCTTCTGTCTTGAAATCGATTTTGAAAATGACAGCAAATTTCATCAAGTGATCATGATTCGCCGGGAGATTTACCATACATGTACAATTGGCTCAAATAATGTCTGTCATTTAACAGAATATTTTTCTCAGTATGCCATTAGTTGTTAAAATCCTATTCGCCCGTCTCATGTGTTGACCTAGAAAATGTAGAATTTGAAACCTAATTTGAACAGGCTTCTTAGTTGAATTAAGAAAGATATTTACATGAGAAAACTTGACAGGTTTTTAATGAGATATTTATCCAATGGCCCGAACTTATCACCCAAGTATTTTTCTGAGTCAATTTCTTGATTGAATAATGTAAACAAGTTTAAAAAGTCTGATAATTCTGATTAATTAAGTGTAGATATTTTACTAGTAGATTATGTAAAAAGTCTAGTAGATTTATTTATGAACAAATAAGATATAATTGAGTTAAAAAAAATCTATTTACGTGTTAGACGAATAACTAAAAACTAATAATTTTTGATTTGATTGTTGGAGAAAACTCAAATTTTATTAGATAATTCTACGTTCAAATTAGGATTGGAAAATGCTAAATGAGCAAATTTTGTTATTTTTCTTCTTCTATTTTTTTTTTCAATTTAATTTTGATTTTATGTTGTGTTTCATTTTGGATTTTGAAGAGTCGCAAACCTCTTAAAAGAGAAATTCCTGAGATAATTATTCATTCTTAATTATGTGAAATCCCTTTTCATCCTTTTTCTTGCTTGTTGTCTTTCGTGTGTTGTGTTCGCGTCTATGTCTAGCTGCCATGACTAGTAGAGACTATCTCAAGGAAAGTGATGATGGATTGGCAAGCAACAAGGCTCGCATCCTGAAACTTACAACCAGAATCCACTCTGCACACCTGTTGGTTAACATTTCAAAGGTTCTCATAACCCGTCTTCAAGTTATATCTCCTGATCGGCCATTGCTTGACTCGAAGTGAAGGACTTAACCTAAATAAGGAAGGTTCCCTTCAAGGTTTCTACATGCATGGTTAAACCCATGTTCGATCTGTACTGTCCAATCTAAATTATGGAGTTCTCCTGTAATCTCTAAATGGATTGCTTCAATTTACATATTCAGATTATATATAAAGTATGTGATTCTATGAAATGGCCGCTGTACTGTCCAATCCTGAACATGCTTGAAATTTTTATCACTAGCATATATAGAACAGGTCAATTGCTGCTTCAAAGAGAAATAAATGTTAAAACAGACTTCTTCCTTGTACCACCCCAGAAACTATACACATTTTCTAAACACTTTGCAAAATTTCTGATGCTGTAATGCCATTTACATATGCAAAACGTGAGCTGAACTAAGCTGTGCCAATTCTGCATTAACGAAGTTTATGATGGCAAATCAGTTGCACCCTGTAGACCAGATCTTGGCTGCACAGAGGAAGTTTATCGACACTCATGCAACTTCCAACATCTCCCAAATAGAGCTGGTTTAAAATGCGTGGATCACCATTGCTAGAAATGACATGATTGATAACTTTCTGCTATATTTCTGAATCTTCAACTTCAGTTTTTGACACGAAGCTGGGAAACGCCAAAGTTATATCCCTTGAGGAAAAAAAAGGGAGTGCCTGGAGTTAATAACTTGAATTTCGGAGGTACATTCAAGACTGATCTCACTAGTCACTATAGTAACCAGGTTATGCACAATTTACAAACTGAGTGAACTCGCTACTCACTTTAAATAAGGTAGAGTCATGTTCTTTATAAGAGAAGGGTTCTTCGACACAAATTCCTTCCACTCGTCAGGATCGATTTTTCCATCACCTTTTAAATCTGCATCACTAAATGACTGTGGAAAAACTCAAAAGACAAAAATTAGAATAATGAACCGAATAAGCATGAACAAGGAAGTTTGACACAAAAAAGAAAAAAAAGTACCTTGTCCACAATTGTTTCAACACAGTCATCGGACAGCAGTAGATCCGATTCATGCAGAAGTGCCATTACCATCTCCTTCAACTGTTGAATAACTTAAAATTATGAGTCAGAATTTACATTCGGAAACAGATATATACTGCTGGATCATTTTATTTTTTTCCCATTACATTCCTCTTAATTCTCTGATGGTATATATTGTCAGACTATAGCCACTTCTGGATTAGTAATGTGGAGTTTTTAACAGAAAGAACAAAACAATAAACCTAAAACATGTCCACAATCATCAGCATGCATCATTATATGGTATGTAAGAGAGAAATGGTATAGAAAAGAATTGCAGTACTCGCCTCTTCTCGTTCAATGAAACCAGTTTGCCGTAAATCATATAATCTGAAAGCAACTGCAGAAAATTCTCCTCTCATTAGTAATTTATTCAGGAGCATGTTGCAAAAAATGGTTAAGTGACTAACTTCCAGTTTTTATGGTGTATAGAAGTCCCAATTGACATGCAAAAGAAAACATGTGTGTGTGTGTGAGAACTCATTCCTACTTGTATTTCATCCTAGAGAACATTAGCCGTACAATGGATCTTGTCTTCAACTGGTGCATTTGGATGAAAGACACCCAAAGATCGAACAAATTCTCCAAACTCAATTACTCCATTGCGCTTGACATCAAATAAATCAAAAATCTGCAGAAGTATGGCAAAGCGATGCAACTTAGGAAAAAGGGAAAATGCCATGGAATCGGGTAACTATTGCTATATTATAGGAAAAAGGTTGCACGACATACCCTGTCTGCAAAAAGGTTCCTCTTGTTTTTGTTCCTGAATAGTGCAAACTGAAGTTCTTCCTGATGAGAAGAAAGAGCCATTTGAATGATATCAGCACAAATAATTAGGTCCTAACTGTAAACATACTTGGATCAAAATACTCCATAAACCACTTCAAAATCCCACCGAATACCCATACCTTGTGAATAAGCCCATCATCAATGACTGAACTGCTTAGTTTCTTAAAGAGTTCATACAAGGCCTCTACTTCGCTAACAGTAACTGCAATACAAAATTATTTCACATTTCATCAGTCAGTCTCACATGGTTAACAGTTTTTTTTGAACTTGATACCAAATAATATTTTTAGCAGGAAATACAACCAAAATAGGCGAGCAGTATCTAGCTGAAACTCAAACTAGTGATTAGGAACAGCATCATTGTTTTTCTTTCTTTCCTTTTCCCTGACAACATGACTTCCATGCTTCTTATGCCTTTCATTGCCAATAAAATTGTCTTTTGTTTTAGTGACCAACCACACCGCAGGTTGGATACACAAACCATTCCATGTACTACACACTCCAACAAACTGAACTTCATGTCTGACAACTAGTTTAATCTGCACGATAGTGATTACCTACTAAGATGTCCTAAGATAAGACTAGAAGCAACACTTATCGAAAAATAGCTGGAACATATTGAAGCATAGCTAGGAAGTAAGCGGGGCAATTTACACCCAGGAATTTGCAACAATGAGCCTTTTGACAAAGCATACTCACAGGGTGTTTCAGCAGCAAGAACTGTTGGCTCCTCGTACCCAGGAGTCTTTTTAGTTCTCTTTGAATGGTAGCAACCCATGAAGACAGCTAGCACCAGTCACTAACAAGAATTATTGGCAATCAGCAGGATCATGCCAATTGTACTACTTGAAAACACCACCTAGTAATTCGCAAAGTTATAGATTGAATTAATGACTGAGCTTGATTATATGCTGCCTTTTACAAACTCGCAAAGATAAATGGTCAAATTTCAACCACTGGGACCAAGAACACAAAACGAAGACAGAAATCTAGTCATGATCAGTTATAATTTCCCATCGAAATTTAAACTAATCCACTATTTCCAAGAAAAATTATTACTATGACAGTAGCTGGTAAAGGGAATAGACTCTAATCATCCAATAAACCAAGCATTTTTTGCAAGTATAGGCACAAGCTGACATTATATTTAAAGCAGAACCGTACTATTTAGTCAACATGCAAGTGCACCAGTTATTTTGGTTGCAGATATGTGCTCAAGTTTAATATTGAAGACATGAAAGTTGCTCAACCATATCCAAGCGGTCAGCTAATAATTAGTACACACTGACATCGGGCTTCAAAGATAAGCAAGGTTCTGTTAAGCAGTTCAAGATTCAACGGGTTGATTTCATAGGCCAGTTGATTCACAATTTATCGAAGTTCAGGACAAGAATGGTTATAACTAACATTGCAGCTATCTCTTCAGTAAGAAAAGAGGAAAAACTCATTATCCTATGAGAAGCATCAGCATAATACTATGAGAATGTGTATGATAGGTCTACCAAACACCACCTACATATTCTCCAACCTCACAGTCAGGCCACCAGTGAAGCCAAGCAAGCGGCTGCCATTTAAACTAGACTTATGACATACCAACAGTCTCAAATGCCCATGGACACTTTGAAAGCTGTCTCTGATACTCAAGAACATAAATTAATATGAAGCATGGAAGAAAATTCAGAACCATCCAACACCACAATGAATTTTGCAAATATTATAGCACCTGATACCAACAAAGCCTACTTAAGCGTCTATGACCTTTCCTTATTAAAAAATTATAGATGATTTGGAAGGGAACTATCAAGTTGTAGATTAAACAACAATAAACAAAACAAATAAATAAACTATTAAACAACCCTTTCCCTCCACCCCTCTAATAGACTTTGATCATATTTTATGAGGGAGAGGAGTTTCACTAAGCCTAATTAACTATGCTACCCAAATTCCATTCCAATCATCTCCCAAATTGGCTCGACAGCTCCGATTTTCGCAGCTCAAAAATCTTTCTACAAGAGAGAAAAAGACGCCACCAACTAAAAATTCATGATTGATACCGTAAGAAATGAATTCTAACATTTCAAATCCAACCTTTTCCTTTTATGGGATAAGTAAACTTATAGTTCAAGCACTACCTAGGGGTGAACATACCTTAGATAAGGGATGAAATACTCTAATTTTCTATTGTTTTCCATAAACAATGCAGGAAAACATTCAGAGTAAAAAAACCAATACATCACATGCTTATTTAAGAAAAACAATAATATTGTCTTCATTAGCTGGGACCGCAGGCCTAGAACAGCCACATGACCTGGTTGAAAACGATCTAATCATTTCCAGGGGATCCAGAGTAATTTTCCTTAGTTTTCTCAGCAACCAAACCGAGGAAGGAATGGATCTGGTCAAAGTGTGATTCATCTCTAAGTATATAGTTCAAAGAAAACATTTTAGTGCTGAATTTAAAAGTCAGGTTATGACAATAAATATAGTCAATTCTCTCAAAAGAAAGGAATGAAGATTTCTGGATACTCACTGAAAAAACCAAAATGACAATGATAAATTCCTTTCATGATTCAAAACTTACAAACCCATAACCTACTATTCCTGTTTGGTTGCTGAGAAAATGTAGGAATGGTCAAGAAACACACCGACTCTAAACGAAACAACCAAAAGAACTGCATTAACACACAGAAAATCCTCTTCCCTTCTCTCCCTTGACAAGCAGAAGAAAAAAGAAACACTGACAGCAAAGCAGAGAACCAACCAACCGAAATTCCATCAACTGCGTACAAGCCATGCAGCCAAGACAAACCATATCCAACAGAAGAAGTTCTGTAATGAAAGAGAGAATAGTACTAACCTTTGTGAGTGTCTTTTGTGCAACGTTGGAAATTAGTATGAGAGACAGCACTTTGATCTGTGCTTTTCCGGTGTCAGTTTTCTTTATAGGAACAGTGTAAGATATCCAGGATCTTGTGTTTCTTGTGGCTTTAGCTTTTTCACAGCTTCCCTCTCTCTTTATATGAGATTTCTGTCTCTATCAATCTATCAATTACTATTTTGTTTTCAACGTTCACTTTCAGGTCCCCATTTTAGATGCATTGCATCTTTAAAATAAGGGAAATGCATAATTCTAGAGAACATCTCAGGAAAAAAGCCAAACTCCCTATACAAATTCCGTGCTTTTCAACAATTTGCAGAGATCACTCGTAAATTTTTGTCACTATCATATTAAAAGAAACCAAAATTGGTGTAGTTATTTTACTGTAGCTTTACATTGACACCGTAGGCACGAGTAGTAAAATTATGATTTTGTCCGAATCAATAAAACACAACTGGTCTTGGCAGCGGGGTATAATAATCTTTTTGTTGATGTTTGCATAGCAAAAAGACAGATGTATCCTTTAAGGCAAAAAATAATGCCCCAGCAGCGGGGATATTATTTACTTTTTTATTTTAAAAGTACAATAAAATTATCAAAATAATCTTAATGTCAAATTGTCTTAAACTTAAACTTGGATCAATAGTTTTTTCTTTCTTATGCTTTTGTTTTATTATTAGAAATTTAATATTTTAGCATACATAAAATATTATTTAATTTTAAAAAGTAAGTTGTGCGTAAGATATCGTCTGACAATCAAACATCGCTTCCATAACATCTTAATCCTCATGACGACGCCTTTATTAATAGGTGACGCGTGTGGCTAAAATATATCAAGTTTTGCGTTGTTGGCTATTGTTTTTTTCTTCTTCTTTCTTCTCTCATTCTAGTTTTCATAGTCTTCTCTTGCACATTTTCAAATAACCTTTTGATTTATTTATTTTTTTAGATTTGATCCTTATTTTTTTTATTACTATTTTTTATTTTAAATAATTCATATAATTGAAACTCTCTTTCAATTTAATCCTCCTTTGATTTTTTTTTTCATATTTTATATTTGGTTCTTATTCTTTTGATTGTAAATTTTTATTTTTTAATCATTCTTTTAATTGAATTATGTTTCTAATTACATCCCCCATTGTTTTATATACTTTTTTTAATTGAATTATATTTCCAGTTGTATCCCTCAATATTTTATATAATTCTTTTAATTAAATTATATTTTCAATTATTTTTCTTAATATTTTATTTCATTTTATTTTATATCAGATTTGACTTTTATTTTTGTAATTGTTGTTTACTTTTTTTATTGAAACTTTTTTTTAATTTCCATCCTCAGCATTTTATTGATCAAAATTTTATAAATATAAAATTTAATTTCTTGATTTTTTTCAGTTTTGTCTTCATTGAATATTTCAAACTTAATTTTAAAAAAAGTTATATGAATATAATTCGAACCTAGATCATGTTATGCCTAACGTTTGACAAGATTAGTCATTAGTGTGCTTTTATAACCACATGAAATGGGCTCGAATAATATTCAACATATAATAAAATTAATCGAATATAAATATATTATCATCATAAAAATATTATAAATATGAGTTGAACTCAAATGGAACCTTAATTAAATCCATATTATATATTATGCCAAACTTGAATGGAGTAATTCAAATGATTAAAAGCAACCATACATAAATATCCTATAATCATAACAGCTTAAAATAAATTTTTATTATTTTAAAATAAAACATATATTTTTTTATTCCAACTATCTCTTTAAAACAGTAACTAGATGTTATTTCACGAACATGAGTAGGTGTAAGACCACGACTAGATGTTTATGATTTTGTTAATTCTTTTTTAAATTGTTTTAATTATTGACTGATTGATCCATGTCTTTAATATTTTTACTAATTGTAAAGCTTCATGCATATCCTAGAACTACTAAGAATCCAAATTAATTTTGTATGCTATATATATATATATCCTCAACAATATTTTTCAACTATAATTAATAATTGAAAATATATAGGAGAGGGATTTCTTAATTTTGGTAGAGGAATACACGATCCAAAATCAATCGTTGACCTCTGTACCAAATTAATAAGATATATATATATATATATATGCTACAAACATTAATTTGAGACAAGTGACCATGACCAAAGCATATTATAAATGAACTTGGAATAATTTAGTAGAAACTAGCTAGGCAAAAAAAGGATATGTATTCCACTCAAGATCTTATCTTCAACTAATAAAATTAAGTCTCAGCTTATTATTTAATATCAATGATAACTAAGTTCACAAGCTTGATTGCATGCATGCATATATATATATATATATATATATAAAATAATAACTAGAGATTTTTTTCATATTTTTAAAATTCAGCACAAATTTAAGAAAAAATAAAAAAAGAGAAAAACATGGTAAAAAATCTGAATTGAGAAAAAATAATAATAATAAAAAACATAGTTAAAAATCCGAATTGACCTAGTTAAAGATTCAGTTGCCAACCCCGTAGATTATGTTATATATATATATATATAAAATAATATTGTTTTAGTTAAAAAGAATTAGAGTTAACCCGAGTTAATTTAAATCAACTCTTCTAATCATTTTCTCGAGCCTTATTTTAAGTCGATCTTTAAACCATATTTAAAAATTTTAGTTTTTTTTTAATGATAAAAAGTATTTTTGAATGAATTTATAAGTAAATCAAAATTACAATCTTTTGGCAATTTTAACATGTCCTCCCCCATCAAAATATATATATATATATATATATATATATATATATATATATATATATATATATAAAAGATCTACAAATGATAGTCTCAAGACGTGAAGTTAGGAAATTAAGAGAGAGATCAAAATTCAAACCCTCTTAATTAAATTACTAGGACAAGAATTTTAAAATCAAACAAAACTAATAAATGGACTGTACATACGACAATATATGTTTATTACATTATTTAAATTCCCAAAGACCGACTTCTAAAAACAAATCAAAAGACGATAATAATAGTAATTGATTTAATGACGACGACAACAACAATAGAAAAAGGCAACCCTAAGCATCTTCATCATATGGAGATTAATTTGTCAAAGAATATAATTAGATAATATCGTGATGGGTTATCTCTATACAGTGCTTGCAGCCTGTAAACAATAAATTAGGTCGTTGTTTGCAGCAACGACAGTAGCTGTTGCCTACTGATCATTCCCTACTTGTAATTTGTTATATAAAAAAAATAATCACCATATATATATATATATATATATATATATATATATATATATATTAGTTAATTCTATGAAGA
>Ga0325411_1003278_pt1 | contig 18244 bp, 7 predicted proteins | sample PopdelMetagenome_13_FD_206181 | JGI IMG/M metagenome (GOLD analysis project Ga0325411, IMG submission 206181) | Populus deltoides microbial communities from Bellville, Georgia, United States - Xylem-PdIQD-R4 | ecosystem: Host-associated > Plants > Phyllosphere > Stem > Wood/Secondary xylem...
ATTCTTTCTCCGAGAAGGCAATTATAGAGCATAGCCAAACCTCGCGAGGGAAGGGGGTCGGGGACGACGTTTCAAAGCTGTCAAGCAAAGAACCTTTGCTGCAGGAAGACGGTGATGGATGCCTTGATCGGTATCAGGCTTGGTGATGTTTCGGAAGTGCCAAAGATTTTTTTTTTTTTTTTTTTCAGAAGCTGAACTGAAAGAAAGCTTTTTATTATACACATCAGATAAAGTGAAAACACAATGTGTTAACGATATAACTAGTCAATTGAACTGCCATTCTGGTTAAAAAACAATTAAAAGTAAATAAATATATTTATTGTTAATGTGTTTTTGATAAAACAAAAAATAACTAAAAATTTAATGGAATGTTTAATAAAATAAATTAAGGATTAGAAACATCAATAAATATTAAAAATTTACTAACAATAATTAAAAATAAAATTAAAAAACTAAAACATTAGTAAATTAAAATATTTAATCTCGTATCATATATTTTTAAAATTTTATTTTTAATTATATAGCAATAAATGCTTTTTTTAAAAAAATAATGATTAAAATTCTATTGAAACAAAATGTTTTACAAGTATATTTTTTTCTTTCTTGATTTTTCTCTTTAATGAATAAATATAGCTAATGCAAAAAAAAAAATTATATTATTTTGCTAACATAAAGACTTTATGACCCGAGCGTTTGCTTAAATTGAATAGGATAGTAGCTAATCTAATGTAACCTAGTTTGATTCCTTTTCTTTTAATTTTAAAATGACATCACTTTATCTTCTTTTATATATATATATTAAAACGGTAATATTTTATATCGATTCCAATCAACTTTGATTAATCCGTCAAACTCGTTAGCCTAAATTAAGACTTTACTCTGAGTTTAAAAACTTACTTTTTAAAATCTTTTTATTTTTATTTTTTTATTTAACTATATGACAATAAAAATTGATATATATAAAAAAGCCACCAAAAAGATTTTAAGAAAAAAATTATTATGAAGATTTGCGAAAAATAATGTTCATTAATGTTAAAAATAATAATGCTATAATCTTTTTTAAAAACAAACAAAAAAAAATCAAACAATATATATATAAAAATAGTAATCAAATAAAATATAAAAAGAAAAAAACATTATTAAAGGATTGCACAAAAAAACATTTGCCAATATAACTTTTAAAAAAGCTATGCTCCTAGTTAAAAAAAAATTAAAAATTAAAATCTCATATTAATCTTTAACAAATCTATTAATTGTTTTTTATAAAAAAAACAAAACATGTTAATCCAAATAAAAAGGGGTCTAGATGAGCCCGCACACCTTATCATAAAAAAGAAAGCTTGGCTTGCACACCCAGCTTTTTTTTTTATTATTATTATTATGTTAAAGGGTTGATGACATGTTATCCACCCATTATATTTATGAAAAAACCTAATGTAGACAACATGTTGTCTGCTAATATAGAATTTTGCAACTAGAGAGGTTCTTGAAAAGTTGGGATAACTTTTTTTTTTACTTAAAAACTCATTTTCAACCAATTTTCTTTATTCGAAAACATCTAAAAAATATATTATTATAACCTCAATAAACCAATATTTTAACCCAAAGCAATCCTAAATTGATCAAAAAACACTTAATCTAACTGGAAAATCCTTTTCTTTCTCAACCTCGATTAACTTTTTCAAGCAAGATAAATGGTAATAAAAACCTCAATGGAACTCCTCTCGTCAAATAGAACACGTCAATAGCATATTTTTATCAGTAGAATATGGACAACTATTCACTTTCTCTCTCTTCTCCTATTTTCTAGCGACTCTCTCTCATTTCTCAAACTCATGGACTAAAATATGAGTAAAATGAAGTTTTGGAGCAAAACATAAAAGCTTGAAAAAAAGGGGTCGAACTTGAAAAATCAAGGCACCAATTGTTTTTTAAAAAATGCCTCATGTATAATTAAAAAGAAGAAAAATTGGCTGCAGTTTTTCAATTGTAAATTTTGATCCTTAAACTTTTAATTTTTTAATCAATAAAATTGAATTTTATCTTCCCAAATTGAACACTAATTTAATGTCGAGATATTTTTTAACACCACGAGAATCTTATAAGAAGATATTAAAAACAAATTGTGAGCCCAAAATCTCATTTAACCTAATTTATAAGGACAATTTTAAAAAAATTGATAACCAAAATAAATATTACTAAAAGGACAAGAAGAAAATAAAAATTATTTGCATTGTTCACTTGAACAATGCAATGTGAGGAAAGCTACAATGAAATCAACAAACCTCTTTAAACACCTAAAAAAACTCTTAGAAACCTAATAAACTAATATTTTAGCCCAAAACACTTCTAAATTAGTCAAAAACACAAAATCTAACAAAAGAAAAACTCTCTTTCTCAACGCCAATCTACATTTTCAAGCAAGATAAAGGGTAAAAAACACTTCTATGGAACTTATCTCATCGAATGGAACAACTAAACACCAATAACATGTTTTTTTTATCACTAAAATATCGATAATCGTTCACCTTTTATAGGGGGTGGAAGAGGGATAATTTGTCTTTACTAGTGCCAAATCTTGGCTCTTGATTCGACCTGAAATGATTCCAACTGTTGGTTCAAAGTTACCATCATGAACTGTCAAAATTGGCTACTAAAGGTTGCATGAGTTGGCCTCTTTAGGCTGGAGTCGTGGCCACTGTGGTGTCAATTGGCAAGAAAGGACCATACAATGGTGTAGTCAGATGTTAGATAATTATTTTAATGCAAGTGTTGTCAAATTTGGTAAATGGTAGATGTAAACCCTCGGATAAAATAATCTCATCTTGATTTAGTAAAAAAAAAAAATACAAGGGATGTGGAGAAAGGATTAAATTGACAAATCCATTGGATTAAAAGAGAACTTATTTAATGAGAGGGGTGAAATTGAAAATAATAATAAAGAAATAAGGAGTTAGTAAAGAGAAAGAGAAGTAGTGGGGTCAATGTATTAATAAAAGGAATGGTGGGGTCAATGTAAAAATAGAAGTAAATATGAGGGGGTAAGATGAAAATAAGTAAATAACTTAATTATAAATAAGAAGAAATCCTTGAAATTCCTAAAGTAATGGCCGACCAATGAGAGGAAGAAAAAGGAAAAAACAAATTAAGAGAAAACCTTGTAAATTTATCCTTTTAATCTAAAGAAAAGTCAAAGTAAGTGAGCTAAGAGTGCTTCAAGTAAAATTTAGGAAGAAAACTTTGAGAAAACCTAGAGAATTTACTAGTAAGAAGGAAAGGGTTGGAACAAGGAAGGAAAGGGAAGAAGAAAAGGGATTGTTCTCAATCTCTTGACTCATTTTCTTTATAATAAAAAGTAACAAGCTCTCTTATTAAGTCACTTGAATTTGTTTGTGTTTTCCTTAAATAATTGAGATTTTAGAATACCTTAGTATATGTTTAAGAATTTTTTAAAATAATGATAGGTGGAGGCATTTTTTGTGTTTATAGTGGTTGGAAATGATGGAAAAATGCACGGGAAACAAATTTATACTTGTTGAACTTAGAAATCAAAACTAGACAGGTTGTCTCTCAATTGTTCTACTAAGATTTGAACCCTAAGATGACAGAATATGAGATAATTTCCTTCATTAAAGTTGTAGACATGGATGTTGCCTTTCAAATTAAATTGACCTTGCTTAAATTGGAGTGACAAAACACTAAATATGGAAGAAAAACCGAAGATAGGTCAAAACCAGGAATCAACATGACAAATTTTTGGGTTTTTGAAATTTGTGAATTTAGACATATAGATGGAAAAACTGGGTATATTCATCTTCATAAAATTTGTATACCCATGTTTTAGAATTCCAAAAAAACAAACCACGCATAAAATCAAGTTCTATAACTTCGGTTATACTCAAACTACTAAACAGTGTTTGGAATTCGTTATGTTGAGCTACCTAAAACTTGTACATTGATAACTTCTGTTTGGAATTGTTTTTTATTACAAAATGTTGAATTATGAAGGCAATGAAAACAATACATATATGTGTGTATGTGTGGTTAAGACTTGAAATTTAATTTAGTATAACTATTGGTACAGGTGAGATTGTGGGAAATAAACAAGAGCAGGGGACAACTAGCAGAGCACAGATTTCAAGTAGGTGTCTAACACTTAAATCTCTAATATAAAGTCTCTTTTAATTCTTTAGCTTAGCTCTTAATAAGATGTGGTTCAAATTTTAGTATTTGTATGTAGTGTTTGAATGATGGTTGAACCAATACCTGATTTGGGACTGGTGCCTGGTGAATGGGATGATGGTTGGACCAGTGTCCTAGTTTGGAACTGGTGTCCTATGAATGGACTGATGGTTGGATCAATATCCTGGTTTGGAATTGTTGCCTTGTGAATGGATTGTTAGTTGGACTCGTATTCTGAAATGGAACTGGTGCCCTGAGAATGGATGACTAATATAATCAGTTATTATTGGACAAGATTTGTGCGTTGACAAGCGGGAGATTATAGAAATTGACGATAGATGAATTAAAAGCAAATTGTTAGTGTAATGAAAAATATGCTAGATCATCATAATTAGTTTAGTCATGTTTATGCAAATTAATTTACAGGTTCATCTCAGCAGCGTAACCTTTAGTTGATGCATGGGTGTTCCCTTTGTATAGTCACTTAAGTTAATAGGAAAAATGGAAGAATTTTCTTTTGGGTTGTATTTAACAATACTTCTAATTTGTATGTATAAAGTTATGTAGTACTATTTTGTTAAAACTTTATGTAGTAATTTGAAATTTATAATTTACATTATGTTAATGTATGAATGCAATTACGATGATTGTGTGAATTTTACCTCAAAAGTTTGAGGTGTTACAGTTTGAAACTTGGAATGATTGGAATGTGTATGAGAAATGAATAATAGATGAGTACAATTGATTTGTCGATAACTTGGGACCTTCCGGTATAGGGAGACTCTGCCGAAATTCCGATAGAAATTTTAGTAAACTTTGTATAAGTTCAACAAAAATAAAATAAAATAAAATTTTACTATGTTTTTCCCTTTTTTATGATTGATGTGTTGGTTTCAGAAATGAGGATATTACAGTAAAGACATTAAATCCATCTATAAAGTGGCTCCCCGAGTAGTCTTTTCAGAGGAGGAAGAATAAAGAAGAAGATTAACGGTAATCAAAATGGCACCGTTTTGGTAAAGTTTAGTTTGGTCCTCTGATTTCTGATTTATCTCAATTACACCCCTGATTGGTTTCAAACTTTCAATTTTATACAATTTCATCACTGACGAACTTTAATTTCAGTCCTAAATTTCAGCATTATTTTTATTTTTATCATTGGTTTCGGATTTATGCAATTTGACCCCCAATTAACTATTAAACTATTATTTTTTTTAATTTCATCCCGAATTTCAATTAATTGGGTCCCTATAGTTTGACACCTTTTACAGATTGGTCATTGACTATGAATTTCTTCAATTTAACCCCTAATTAACCCTAAAACTCTATTTTTCTTGCGATTTTATCCTTGATTTCAATTAATTGACTTTGTAAAAATTAAATTTGATATCCTAAAATTCTAATATTCTTAATTAAGCATAAATTGAGCTCACAAACTTAATTTTTTACCTATTAAGCCCTTACTAAAATTAATTTGACTTATTTAAAATATAATTAAGTCTTTGTACCTAATTAAATTATTTAATTAGACCCAAATTAATTCTTGAACATGATTAAACTTTAATTTAGCCTATGATTAAATCAAATTGGCCTATTAAAAATTTAATTATGTCCTTGGACTTAATTGTTTTTTGCATATTTGTCCAATAATCATTTAATTTGACCTTGAATTCTACATTGTTTCTTCAATCTTGGGTATAGTGGGGTACAATTAAGCTTCCAAAGTTACAACTTGATCTTCCTATATGTTTGAAATCCTCATCAGCCTGTTTTTCTTAGTCGTCAGTCTTCTTGCTTTCTTTACTTTTTTTGGACTTTTATTTTGGAAAGAAAAAAAGTGAATTTGGGAAATAACCCATAAATGGATTATGACAAGTTGAACTTGACCACATGTAAGGATTATTTTTCTTTACCTTTCATGGATCAAATGCTTGAGATACTAACAGGTAAGTCTCACTATTATTTTCTTGAATGATATATTGGTTATAATTAAATTGTTATTGCACTGAAATATCAAGAAAATACAATTTTTACTTGCCTCTTTGATACTTTTGCATATAGGAGAATGACTTTCAGTCTATACAATACACTTTCTACTTTTGAAAGATGCATGGTAAGTATATTTTTAGACTATATATAAAGAATTATAGAGGTATTTTTGGATGATTTTACTGTTTATGGTAGTTCTTTTAATGCATGTTTTGAAAACTTAACTCTTATTTTGAAAAGGTGCATGGAGACTAATCTTGTTTTAAATTATGAAAAGTGTCTTTTTATGGTTGAACAATGGATAGTATTAGGGCATTTAGTTTTTACTAGAGGTTTTCAAGTTTATAAAGCTACGATAAATATTAACTTATCCTTGCTTTATCCCGCGAGTGTACAAGAGGTTCTTTCTTTTCTTGGACATGCAAGTTTTTATTAGATACTAACTAAGGACATTTTGAAAATAGCATTGCCCCTATGCAAATTATTGATGAAGGATATAAATTTTATATTTGAAGATGCTTGCATATATGTGTTCAATAAGCTTAAGAATATTACATGGTTAGTGTTGCACGTGTGCGAAAGGCGAGTATTGGGGTCGAAGAAGTCGCCACCTAATTGTTTGGTTCAAGGTCGCTAGGTAAAACCGGGTATACTGGTCTTATCAGAGATTCGAGGGTAAGGGACTGGTTGTGGTTAGGAAATGTATTAGCACCCCTAGCACACCCTACTTGAGGTAAGCTGTTTTGTGTGATTTGATGTGATTTAGAGGTTTAAGATTGGGATTAACTCGTACGAATAAACTCAATGTTTAAGAATTTATTATGGACTCGTGTATCCAAATAAATTCTTAGAAAAACAATTCTTTGTAATTTGTGTATTATAGTGGAAATACTTCCAATTAAAATTGATGAATATTTAGAATAACTTTAAGAATCTTCTAGTCAACTTTAATATTTCAAATATCAGTCTCATTTGTAGGTCCAACATTCTATACCAGGATTTTTAACCATTAGTTCTCATGAATTTAAAAAGGGTGGTTTATTGAAATATTTGCCAAATTCTCATGAATCTAATAAAATGATTATTAAATCCTAAAATGCATGCAATATGTATATTTTGAATTTTTGTATAGGAATACTATGCGATATGATTTTCTTTGTATTTTTAAGATACTTGGCCGTATGCAACAAAAAAAACATTTTTTTTACTTGTAGTTTTCTTGAAATAAAAAAAAAACTGATAGGTTTAAAAGGAATTTTCCTAAAAAACATCCTAAAAAACCGAAAAAAACTAAAAAAAAAGCAAAAAAGTGATTTTATGTTGTTTTTTTTATATACTATTATCTTATTGTTTTTTTTTTTGCTGTGTTAAACCAAACAGGTTGACCCGAATGGATCGACCTAGTTGGGTTTGACCTGGCTGGGTTGACCCAACCGCGTCAACTCAGAAACAAATCGAAAAGAAAATAGGAACAAAACAGATCAAAAGTGGCAAAAACACTAAAACTACAATGAAATCAACAAAAAACGGATCAAAATAGAAAAGACAAAACAAAATAGATGAATGTTCTTTATCTCCTCACAAAACGTGGTTTTCAATCCAGAGCAGATTTCAAACAAAGAAGGGGATGTTTCTGTTCGTAATCCTCCATAGATCAAGAATTAAGGGTTCATTTCTTTTAATGATAAAAAAAATCACACGATTTTGCCCAAAAGGGGTTTCGATTCGAAATCAAAACCCTAGGATTTAAATCTATTAAAACCCGTTATTAGTGCAAACAAATCCTAGATTACTTATAAAAAATGATGGGCGGACCTATCTGAGCTAGAAATTAAACCAAACAAGTCCTGAAACTAGCACCTAAGGTAAGATTCAACAAATGAATCTACCTGAAGCTTATAAATGTTGCCTAGAAACCAACAGATGTAAAATGCGCCTAGAAAGGCCATTTTGGCCTCTAAAGTATGTCCTCATTATCCTCACATACCATACTATTGATGATGAACATAACCATGGCCAAAGAAACAACACAAAAACTAGAAAAACAATGCATTGATTCCAAAACCTAAAAGCTACCAACCCAAAACAACAATTAAACTTTAACAGAAAAAGCTTCAAAATCTGATTATTTTCACTTCAAATGGTCAGACCAACTACCTAGAAGCAGGGGCTATCCTTTCATTAACAAAAAGTACCCCAACCCCTTTGCATAAACCCATGTTTCATGCTATAAAATGGTAGAAAAACAATCAAAAGCATATTATGGCATTTAAGACTTCGTATTGAACATAAATGAAGGATCTAACAGGCCTCATGGACTCCACTCTCAAAGTTTGAATGTGTATACCTTTTTAGCTTTGAAAAATCGAATATGAATTAGTTCTTGGTGTTGCCTGCCTTTCTTTTTGTTTCCAAACCTCCCTAGACCAAAGCTGAAGCTTTAAAAACTTTCTAGATAGGACATTTTCCTTTTAGCCTAATTTCCTTTCCTCTTCTCTCTTCTTGTTTTCTCTCTCTCTTTGTTTCTCTCTGTTTTCTCCTTTATTTTTCTTTATGTATTTCCTCTATTTTTCTATTCTTCGGCCTCTTCTTTTATAGGTAGGTTTAGGTCTACTAGATTGGTTGTCTAGGGTTCCAACAAACTAAAACCTAACTCGTTTTGCTATGGAGCTACTGGTTTTAGGTGTAGGTGGTTTTGTAGGGTGTTTAAGGACTAATGTGGGTGTTTTTTGCTCTTGGATCTAGAGAGAAAAGTTTTAAACCCTTGATGTAATCCTTCTTGAGGCTTCTATATGGAAACAAATGAAAAGGCTAAATGTTCTTCTGCAATTGAGTGTTCCTATCAAGGCTGACTGGGCCAGCCACTTTCAAAACCTCGTTGGAGCATCTTCGATGTTAATGTCATCTGAGACCACCTGCATGCCTTTTAGTTGGACCTAACCTTACTTAATTTGGAGGTTTGTAGCTTTACATTTAAACATTTGAAAGTGTCTACCCAAACCGTATAATGTCTGAAAACTGTGGTCTTGGTTGACCAAGGACAAGATGTCATGAAGATCTATGGAGAAAATGGGATGTAAATGTTTGATATTAAAGACATGGGATTGTAGAGGAGGTGTTTCTTGGTCGAATGGTGGTGGTTTCAGCCTTTGGGGGATGAAAAATGTCGCATTCAGTCGTCTAGAAATGCCTCTTCAATAAGCTAAAAAACTAAAGAAGAATAAGCATAATACCTTGAACGACACCATTTTGACTAATTCTCATAGATTAAGGTTTTCTTTTGATTTGGGATCTACCAAAGTTCAATTCGATCTCTTATCTACTGATTTTGTTCTATTTTATCCTTAATTTCCCTTTTTCTTTATAATTTTATGCAATTGCGTCCCTGTCAACTTCATTTGTCATCCCCAATTTCGAGCGCTTTTTACAAGTTGGTAGTTGGTTTCTAATTTTTTTGATTACGCCTCTAAATTTTTTTCGATTTGACCTCTGATTTCTCATGATTCCAGTCTCTGAAGTCACGTGCATTTTGCAAATTGATCATTGACTCAGAGAAAGTTCAATTAAGCCCTTATTTGCTCCCCCACACTTTGATTTTTGTGCAATTAAACCCCTGATTTGGCTAATTTAAACTTTCCAAGCTTCCAATTGAGTCCTTAAATATCAATTATTTCAATTGGCCTCAAAATTGACCTCTAAAAGTTGATCTCTCATGCAATTAAACCCTCAATTAAATAATTAAACTTTTAAAAATTTCAATTGATTTTTTAAACACCAAAAACAAACATTTTTACTAATGAGTTTTGTCAATTAAAACCTTGGATTGCTATTTTGGTCTATCAACCTCGCTTGGCATTCTAGTCTTCCATCATTAGGCTTAGACATTTCTTTTTAGGCTTGCTCTATATGTATTTCCTTGCACTTATCTTATTTATTTTATATATATTATCATTATTTTATTTTATTTATTTTATATATAAAATGGGCAGCAACAATTAGTCATTACTTATTCACTCTCAAGTCATGGTTAGTCACCTTATTCAAATTGCTTCACCATCTTCGTGATAAACTTATCCATTTTTTTTTAGAAATATTTTTAAAAATCTATCTTTTAAGTTGTTTATGATCTAAAACAAAAATTTGAAAGGATAAAGGTGGTTCTTGGATTAGAATCGACCATTTCAGAGTGAAATTAACCTGTTTTATTATTAAATTAGGCTTAATATTGTCTAACATTAATCTTGTGCGTGGTTAATGATCAACACTATGTGCTCACAATTTGATAAATATTTGTTATTGCTGATTGTTAACCCGAAGGCTAGTATTTTCTAACCCCAAAACTTTATTCTCTTAGGAAGGTGTATGGTTTAGTATCATCCTTTCTTACTAGTATGTTCAATCACTAGATCCTTCTAAACTGTGTCGTGGATAATTGACTTGGTTTCCATATATTTTCCAAATTTAGAAGAAGCTGGTGATTGTTAACTAATTCATCATTTTCATTATTAAAATTTGATGACTTTTATTTGGCTAATGTTCATGTCATTTATTATTAGTGGATCTTTTACTCTTAAAGGACATGGTCTTTTATTGTGTGCCAAGTTATTCAATTTATCCCTAATTTTTTTCTCTTAGATAAAATTATATGATAAATAAAGAACCAGTTCACTTTATAAAGGATTTCTCATGATACCCCAATTCCCATTCCTTGCCTTTATCACAATCAATATACCTCTTTCTTGTAAAACTGTTAGTGACCAATTCCAACATTTGTCATGGTTGATTAGGCCTGGTCTATTGTACTTTTCTTTTACTAATAAGTCTTTTTCGTTTATAAGTAGTCTAGATTATTATCACTTTAGAGAATGAGTTATTATTCACTTTCATTTTCTTTTCTAAGAAAAGAATTCAACCAACTTCTTATACCTTCTGAATCTAGCTTATGAAAATAACACAACTATTAGTATCATATATTTATGAGTCATGACACTTTCAATATTTCTTTTTCTTTATTTGTTCAGTAGTGGGTATTGTGTGATTTCCCAAGTGTTTAAGGTGTCATACTTGTATTAATAAATTGAATATCTCTTCTATTCTCTTGATATTGAATGAGTACTTCTTATTTTTACTAATTTCTTTCGTCGTTATTGCATTATTACTAGTAAGCTTGTTAACCATTTTTAGTTTTATTCATGTAGCAATCTCAAATGATTTCGTATTTGAAGTTCAACAATTAATATAAGATATTACTGAACTTTTTCAAACTTCTTATCGGAGTCCAAATTGATCATAAAATGGCTCACCATGACCTCATTCAGATAGCCAACAAGGTATGTTCCCCTAAGTGATTTCTTTTCTACTTGCTTTGTTACAATTTCTTCATATAAAAAAAAAAGCATCTTATGTAAGGATATAACTATTAAAATATCTGGTTCCTATAAATTTATTTTTGAGGTTCCACTTCATCCATTTCAAAATTAAATTGATACACTCCCATCATATTATGTTGTAGTGCATTTGGTTTTCATAGTCCTAAAACAAAGAACATAGCTTTATATAAACTATTATAAGCCTTAAACCATCATGGACAAATTAACCAATGTTATTTCTGGTTCTGTTTTATAGAAGTGCTCATGAAAACAAGCCTTAATCTTTTCCAAGATGTTGATGGAGGTAAGCGGTAATGTAAAAAACTAGTAAAACACAATTTTGGTTAGTGATGAACCAAATAACTTGAGTTTCATAACATGATTGGTAACACCATCACCATATTGATAAGTAAACTTGATGATATGTTCCTTTGTTAAAAGGTTATCCTTCTAAAAAAACTATTTGAAATCAGAAATTTTATTCCTTTTAGAATTGAATTTAATCTATCAATCCATTTAGGACATCAATGATTATATGTTGACCTAGTTATACGTCTAACTTATAACCCCATCTTTTTTCAATGTTAGGCTAACTCAACCGTATTAATTTTTTTCCTTATTTGTTGGTCAATAATATGTGCTAAAAGGATTGAGATTTCCTTACTAAAAGGTAGACCATGATACATTAAATTGCTCAAGTATAGGTTGTTATGGTTGTAGATAAAGTTGTTGAGCAAAGTAGTTGATTTGAGGTTGCGTATACACTTTTGGAGTAGGTGGTATCTTATTAGCAATCGTACCTAATTATACTTATTATTGACCAACAAATAAGGGAAAACTGGTTATGACAACCTAATTACACCATTAAATCCCTAAAAGGAATAAATATAGAGTCATATTGGAGGCATAAAAGCACCAACATATTCACTAGATGTTGGTAGAGGTAATGATATTGAAAAGGCTGAGAGCGTGAGGGATTGCTTAAAGATAATAGGGTTTTGTCCAAGAATATTTTTTTTTTTTGTGGTGGGGAATTAGATGATAAAGAGTCATATTGTTTCATGTCTATTACATGTTGTTCCATTAGCACTTGTATTGGTGAATTGGTATTAGACTTTTTGTTGCTGGAGGAATGACCTCTATTAGCCATGTGGATTGACTTGTCATCACTTATTATGATCATGTTTTTCCTAGATGGTGTTTTTGACATGATTACTAATATGTTATTAATCTAACAACTTAGTCCCACTAGGAATTCCTATTTGTTGATATGGTAGATAATTAGATGGTCAATGATGATCATCATCATGTTGATTAATTATTGGTTTCTTGATCAATATGTTATATGTTTTTCATTTTTTTTCTTTCCAATAAAGTGAAACTACAACTATAAACTTAATATTGAGCAAAAAAAGATAGCATACTCGTTAATCAAATGGAATGTGAAGTTCTAAACTTGACCCTAACAAGTTTAGAATAGAAGAGGGGTATTGCCAAAACTACAAACTAGAGAAGAACACAAAAGAAAAGGAAAGCAATAAAAAATATTGTAAATAAAAGCTATAAAGAAATAAATTGTAATAAGTAAAAAAAAGCAATAGATAGTAGAAAGTTAAAAATAATTGAGAAATAAATTGTGTTTATGGGGTTGACCATCATTTTAAGCTACTTGATAACCTATTTATATTGTTACAGAGATAAAATTTCATGTAAAAATAAAACATATTCCTATACAAATTGTCTATTGAAGATATGGATTGTACAATATTAATCCTAGTATAATTTGTATTTTTTTTAATCTTATGAATCTTTCTGGTAGTCATATGTGTTCATGTCAATCTGTAATATCCACCAGTTATCCTACTAAATACTTATTTTCTATATAGGACTTGATCAATTAGTTGTTAATATGAATTTTAATCTCCTAGTCAATGGTCGATTTAACCCCTTTTTACTATTTTGCTTGAAAAGTAACATTGAACAATTATTGTTATTAATCAATTTAATAGATAAATAGTTTATTTTTTATAATAACATGTAAAAAGATCAACAAGATAAAGTACATCATTAATATGCTATTAAAGAGTGTGAAGTTTAAAAAGGTTAGTAGTAACAAGGAAGGTAGAGCATGTATAACAAATTTTAATCATGGTAGTGAAAATATACTAAGAAGAAATAATTTGAATTGTTAGAGTTAAGATGACGTTCAAAATCAAAAATGAATTATGAACGTAAAGAATGCTATTAATGTTATAATAATGATCACACTTAATTTTTTTTATAGAAAGTCAAAGATGAAGGAGTGTTAAGAGGATCACATAGATGTGATTTTTGTTAAAGTTAGTGAAGATTTTATGATGGTGATTTTCTCATGATTTGGAAATAAGAATTCATGGATGTTAGGTTATCTTTAATAAGAAAACAAAAACATATATCAAAATAGACAAAGATGATGATAATAATAAAAAAAAATTAAATTTATAGTGATGAATTAAGAAAAAAACCCTATAATTACTTGCACCTATTAAGCGTGTGTTTAGGATTGTGACGCATATGCTTTTCAAAATATTGTTCGTTTAAAAATACATTAAAATAATTTTTTTCATTGTTTTTTTATTTTTGACATCAACACATTAAAAACATGACAAAATACTAAAAAACATCAATTTAATACTTTTTTCAAGCAAAAAAATTTATAAAAAAACTCCCAAAAACAGAAGCAGAAACACTCTTAGACAAATCCTAAAACAAACATGGTTGTTTCTTTAATTATATTAATATGATAGCTTATTGGACACCCATTTTTCTATATGAGAAAGAAAGAAAATTAAACCAACAAATTAAAACTCAAAATGAGTTTCTTTATTAAAAAAAGCTAAATAGTTTTAGGAAAATATTGTAGATGTAGACTCGAAAACATTGTGATTTTTTTCCTTCAAACTAGAAAATTTTAAACTAGCTATTAGGGAAATTGAGGTCTTTTTACATGGAGCATTAGTTATTACCAAATTAACTAGAAACAAGTAAGTCTTTTCATATTTCAAAAGCGCAGCAAAATGACTAAAATATCTTTAAAAGTAAAATTTTCAATATTAACATCAAAGGGTAACTTGGTACTTGCAAAATGGTTTTTTCATTATTTTCATGTAAAATCAAGGCCAAATATAAAAAAAAAACTAAAAACAGAGTGAAACAACCAAAATATTATTGTAAGTCAAAAAAATAAATCTAGCCTCAATAAGCTTTTTTTTAAATCTTTTTACAAAGGTTTTCTCGTTATTATCATGTCAGCTCAGGGACGATTTGGTATTTAGCTAAATATATATATAAAAAACAGGCATGTGTACAACACTTGGAGGTGCATGGACACTTCGAGCGATGCATGTGGTGCCTTTCGATATCTAAAAATACTAATTCACTGTGTAGTTAGAAGTGCCGCTATGTTCATTTTTTTGGTGAAGCAATGCGTGTTGGCGGTGGTGGTTCGGTTTATTACTAGTGAACCTTTCCTCTTTTTATTTTTCTCTTTTTTTTTCTCTCCTCCCCAAAAATTTAGAGTTTTTGTCTCTCTTTATTGTTGGTATTTCAATTCCAGTCTTTATTCTTTTATTTTGTAATTTTTCTTCTTAGTCTTTTTGTAGAAGTTTTTTTTTTTTAGTTTTATTCTTCAATTCTAATTTACCAAATATTATATTTTTCAATTTCATCCTTATTCTTTTGATTTTTTTTCTTTTGTAAAAGTTTTATTAGTTTTTAATTTCATCGTTCAATCCAAATTAATGGTATTATATTTTCTAATTTTTTTTCTTGGTCATTTTGTAAAAGTTATTATTCTTTTCAATTGCACCCTTCAATCAATTTTTTTAATGTTAGTTTTGATCCTTATTCTTTTGAATTTTTTTTTGTCCTTTTGCTAAATTGATTTTTCTTTTCAATATCATCATTCAATCAAATATAAAATTTATTTTATACTTCAATGTTGATCTTCATTCTTTTAATTGCTATTTTTTTAATTCTTTTTGTTAATTTCATCTTTTAATATTTGATTGATTATAAATTGGACTTTATAGTTTTTTCAGGTAGGGTGCTTCGGGTCTAATGACTTGAATCACGAGTTTAAAAAGTTAACATAATTTTTTTAAAATAAAAAAGCCTTATAATTTTCATTATTTTTTTATCAAGTTATTTAATATCATGATCCAAGCTGCAGGTTTTGTGGAATATCTCAGGTTGGCTCGAGCATGATTATTAGGGTTATAAATTTGTTATATTAGCCTGGGTTGATCAAGACTGGTTTTATTTGTTTTTTTTTACCCTATTTTTTTTTTGTATTTAATAAGTTGTGAATTGAGATATGTTGTTTGTTTTATTTATTTTTTAAATATTTTTTTTCAAGTTATCCTAATTAATTTTTTTTTAAATTTATTCCATTCATTATTATTTTTTATATTTTTTTATCTAATTAAAATAAAATTAATTTATTATTTATGACTTGAATCATATTTTTTGTATGTTATAAAACATTGCTAGTGGAACGTATTTTTTTTTTTTTAAAGTTCAGCATTTAGACAAAAACACAAGTGCACCGAGACTAGGATTATGGAAACATCATTTTATGATATTAATTTCTCCTTTCCTTTTCCTATGGGACAAAATCGATAATTAAGTTGTAAATTTGGGGGTAAAATATGGCAAAGCTTTGCCCATCCCAATTTGTTTAGAAGTCTTGAACAGCTGGGGAACGACATCGTTCATCTCCAAAGTACAGAGAATCCATCACATCGATTAACAACAGAGAGAGAGAGAGAGAGAGAGAGAGAGAGAGAGAGAGAGTTCTCCAAACTTTGAAAGCTCTTTTGAGTTTGTGTATCTGCAAAACTCAGTGGGTTTGTCACTTTGTTGGGGATGGTGTTGGTATTGGCTCTGGGGGATCTACACATACCCCACAGAGCACCTGATCTCCCTGCAAAGTTCAAGTCCATGCTCGTTCCCGGCAAGATCCAGCATGTCATTTGCACTGGCAATCTTTCTATCAAAGTATGTTCTTTCTACCATACTGTAATAATAATGGGCTTCTTTTGTTATTTCAGTTCATTTCTAATTGGATTATTGTTATTATTTGGTCCAATCAAATCCCTTTTCTTGTTTCATTGAATTTGACAAGATTAATGATCATGGCCTTTTCACTTGATTTTAATAAAGCGGAGCTTTTTTCTTGATTTCTAGATGCTAATGTATTAATACTATTGTTATCTCTTAGATGCTCTTTACTGGTCAACCTTGAGATTGCACAGTTGCCCATGTTGGCTTTTCAGCGTTGTGTCTGGTTTTCGATGGATAGGCTTGTTGGGCTAAGCCTTAGGTTTAAACCAATTTTGTATTCAAAAGTGTTCTCCTTTTGGAAATAATAATAATAATAAAAAAAAACAACACCAGTGTGTGCGCTGATACAGTGTTAGCAGTTTGAATGTCATTTGAGATAGTGCAAGTCCGCCAGAAGCATTTAGTTTTGTTTAGCTTGCTGAAATAAATTTCACTAACTTATATTTTTCTATGAGATTTGTAGGAAGTTCATGACTATTTGAAGACTCTTTGCCCTGACTTACATATTACTCGAGGCGAATATGATGAAGATACTCGATATCCTGAGACCAAAACTTTAACTATTGGTCAATTCAAGTTAGGACTATGCCATGGTCATCAGGTTTGATTTCCTTTTTCTCTTTATTATTTTTCTATCCTTTTTTTTCCTTAACCAAATGCATCTGTCTATTTTACTAGCAAACGATCCCTTTTACATTCTTCCCAGCATAACCAGTATGGTAGCCTAGATCGTCAATCCATTCTAAATTTCTGGCCTTGCATACAGCACTCGAATTAATGACCTCTTTTGTAGCTGTTGTGGTTCCTTACAAACATGTAATGTTTTCCATGGTGCAATTTTACTTTACATGTCAGCTAATACATCTAGTCGTCGAGCCTTGTCTTTGTACTCTTTTGCCCTTAATTTTTCAAACTTTCTTCATTAAAATTAATCTGGTTTTTTAAATAGTATTGCCGCTCTCATCATATTCATTAAATTTTTCATTGATTCATTCTTCTATTTCGAGTAGGTTCAAGACTACAACAAATGTTTTTGCAACTCCCTCACCTGTCATTGTTAAGCATTAATTATCTTTTTGGTGTCAGGTGGAACTTCCTGAGTAGACATTAAGTGTGATGTATGTCCATTTCCACTAGCCACTGACTCCTCTGTTTGTTTTATTTTTCATTTTATGAAGTGAGAGAATAAAGATATAGTGACAAAGATGAGAGGAAGTCCTACTACACTCTTTCTTGTGTTGCTGTAAATCCCATTGACTCATCGATTTCAGTCATCTTCAGTACAACCTTATTTATTCTTGAGTGGAACATCCACTAGCCCATGGTTAATGATTTGTATTCTTGAGAAACCATGTGTGCTGGCAAAGGCCAATGCCTTGTGGATTTAAGATAACGATCTGCTTTTCATGAGTTTTGCATGCTGATTTTGTAAAGTTTCATCTTGTAGTTACTAGTTTTGTTTTGGTTTGATGCTTATAAAGGTTGTTCCATGGGGGGATTTAGACTCGCTAGCAATGCTCCAGAGGCAGCTGGATGTAGACATACTTGTGACTGGTCATACCCATCAATTCACAGCTTACAAGCATGAGGGGGGTGTTGTT